>Ga0307419_10001484_pt1 | contig 12031 bp, 8 predicted proteins | sample SalMarWE160230MG_2_FD_202512 | JGI IMG/M metagenome (GOLD analysis project Ga0307419, IMG submission 202512) | Salt marsh sediment microbial communities from the Plum Island Ecosystem LTER, Massachusetts, United States - WE1602-30 | ecosystem: Environmental > Aquatic > Marine > Intertidal zone >... | reverse complement strand
GAGCTGGGTTCTTCCAGCGGGAAAGCGTGGGAGCAAATAAAATCAGGTCTCGAGGCGGCCATGGATGATTTGGGTAACGCCTACAAGAAGGTTGTGGCCGAGTTCAGCAAATCCTGAGGACATTGATTTTACCTTGTCAACCTTTTCACACAAACTTGAGTCAAACCGAAATCCAACAGGAGGAATACCATGAAGTCAGGCACACGGGAAAACGCAGAAGGCAAAGACGAAAAGTTTGCCGGGAAAGCTCAAAAAAAGATCGGTCGGATCAAGAAGGTCGTTGGAAAGTAAACCTAGACTTCCATTAAGAGAAATTGGCGGGGTTAGAAAGGAGGCAAGCATGCTTTGGACCATCGGTTTGATTCTCCTGATTTTGTGGTTGTTGGGATTCATTGGTCATGTGGGTGGTGGACTGATTCATATCCTGCTGGTCATCGCTATCGTCGTGGTGCTGATCCAGGTTATTCAAGGACGAAGACGAGTGTAACCATTTAGGCCCTTGCCAAACAAGGGAAGGTGTTTACGGAAAGGAGGCGGTGAGCAGGCCCAGAAAGATTTTGTGGAATCTTACGTCAGAAGAAAAGGCCTAGTATTCAACCATGTCACCAATAAATTTACACGGAGGAGTAAACGCTATGAAAAAGAGGAGTAGGTTTGTCGGGTATTTGGTTCTTCTTGCGCTCATCGTCGCCTTTGCGGCCTGTGCATCGACATCCAAACACGAAAGCACCGGTCAATACGTTGACGATTCGGTCATTACGACCAAGGTCAAATCTCTGCTTGCAGCTGATGATTTTCTTAAATCATTCCAGATCGGTGTGAAGAGCTACAAGGGCACCGTTCAACTGAACGGCTTCGTCAATTCTCAAAAGGCCGTCGATAAGGCGGGTGAAATCGCAGGTAGCGTCAAAGGGGTCACATCCGTGAAGAATGATCTGATCGTGAAATAGGCGAACGTTGTTCTCTCCTGGGTGGGGCCGCCACGGCATTTGAGGGAAGAGCGCGAGAGGCTGAAACATGACTCTCCATAAGAAAAAGGTCCTGTTCATAACAATGGGTGTTCTCACACTTGTTGTCTTCGTGGGCATCCTCGCGCTGCTGCTCAATATCAAAGCCTTTAAACCTCAGATCGAGTCGGCCGCGTCTAGAGCTCTGAGGATGGATGTCCGGATCAAAGGTAGGATGGGCATCTCTCTTTTTCCAGGTTTCGGTCTATCACTGAAGGACGTCACCGTGCGGAACAGGGGATTGGATGTCGTTACGATTGAGAAGATGAGGATAGGGCTGAAGCTCATCCCACTCGCGAGGTTCCAAATCAAGATAATTCAGGTTGGGCTTGTCAAGCCGGTCTTCTCCTTAGTTCGGTCCAAAAACGGGATGTTCAATTTTGAAAAACCTGGACGCACGTCATGGGAAAAACTCCTTGCTGTGAAAAAGATGTCCATCTCTCAGGGGAGCCTTGTTTATATTGATGAAACATCCGGCGAGAAAATCAAAGTCGGTGACTTGGATTTGAGCATAAGAAACCATTTTTCCGGTGGGACGGACAGCTCGGAACCCTTCAAGAACATCTCATTCACCGGGGATACCAGATGCAAGACACTTAAGATCAATAACTTCACCCTGACGAACCTCGTGATGAGAGCAACAGGTGAAAAGGGAATACTCGACATCAACCCGGTCAGTATGAACATCTTCGGTGGAACCGGGAAGGGAAGCATTCATGTGGACGTGACGAGGCCGTCGCCTCATTACAGGGTAATGTATACTCTTAATCGGACCAGGATCGAAGATCTTCTTCAGCAATACTCGCTCAAGAAAATCCCCCAGAAAACCATAGAAGGGCCGATCAACTTTTCCGCGGATTTGACGGCAATAGGCAAGAGCCCCGATGAGTTAAAGCGATCGCTTAACGGCGACGTTTCTTTGAACGGGGAGAACCTGATGCTTTACAACATCGATATCGATGCCCTTATTATGAAATACGAACGAAGCCAGAACATCAACCTTGTGGATGTGGGGGCGTTCTTACTGGCGGGGCCCATTGGGCCACTACTCACCAAGAGCTACAATTTTACAAGCCTGTACCAAGAGTCACAGGGCGGAAAAGGGATCATCAGAAAACTCGTCTCGATCTGGAAGGTAAAAAATGGCATTGCCGAGGCGCGCGATGTAGCCCTTGCCTCAAAGAAACAGAGGATCGCCATGAAAGGGGGATTGAACTTGATCAACGAGCAGTTTGTCCATGTAACCGTAGCGGTCCTTGATAAACGAGGATGCGCCGTTTACAGCGAGAAAGTGCAAGGGCCCTTCCGTAAACCGCAGATCGAGAAGGAAAGTGTCTTCAAGTCAATTGCCGGATCCGTCTTGAAACCGCTGGGGGATGCGCTGAAATTCATTCAGGGTGAAAAGTGCACGGTATTTTATTCAGGTTCCGTAGCGCAGCCGGAGGGGTAACGCAGGTACTGAAAGTGCGTGTCTATCTGAGTTAAAGGGAGAAGATGATATGGAATTGGTTTGGTTTATGTTGATTGGACTAGCTGCCGGATGGCTGGCCGGCCATTTGATGAAAGGCGGGGGATTTGGCGTCATTGGAGACATCATCGTCGGCGTGATCGGCGCTTTGATTGGCGGTTTTCTTTTCCGCATTCTAGGCATGTCCGCCGGAGGTGGGTTGTTCGGCAGTTTGATCGTCGCGACGATAGGCGCCGTCGTCCTCCTATTTCTGTTGCGCCTGATCAAGAAGGCCTAGGCATGCGACTATATCTGATCAACCCATCCAACCCGCTTGTCAGCATTCTCAAAGTGAAGGAGAGCCGCTGGAACCGCTACCGCGTGTGGAAACCGCTGAGCCTCATGGTTCTCGCGGGCCTGACCCCACCGGAGTGGGAAATCTCGATCGTGGACGAGAACCTCGGCGCGCCGGACTATCCGGCCATGCCCCGGCCGGACCTGGTGGGGATTACCGCTTTCACCTCTCAGGCGAACCGCGCCTATGAAGTGGCCACTCACTTCCGGCGTCTGGGTGTACCCGTCGTCATGGGCGGCATTCACGCAACCATGTGCCTGGAGGAGGTCATGGAGCGTGTGGACTCGGTCGTCACGGGGGAGGCGGAGGGCATCTGGCCGCAGGTCCTGGAGGACGCACGGCACGGGAGCCTGAAGCGCCGGTATGACGGAGGGCTCGCGGAGATAGCCGATATGTCGATCGCCCGTCATGATCTGCTGGCTACGGGATATGCCTGTGGGGCTATTCAGACCACACGCGGCTGTCCATTGAACTGCAGTTTTTGCAGCGTAACGGCCTTCAACGGCGCCCACTACCGCCAGCGATCCATTGCGGATGTGGTGCGGGAATTCCAGTTGATCCCTGAAAAGCATGTACTGGTGGTGGACGACAACCTCATCGGCACGCGGCATGAACATATCGCGCGCGCCAAGGACCTGTTCCGCGCCATGGCACGGGCGGACCTGCGAAAGCAATGGGTCGCCCAAGCCAGCATTAACTTCGCCGATGACGAAGAAGTCCTGGCGCTGGCCGCGAAGGCCGGGTGCATCGGCGTCTTCATCGGATTTGAAACCCCCTCGCCGGAAGGACTGCGGGAGCTCGGTAAAAAATTCAACCTTCTGAAGGGCCGGGATTTTCGCGCCTCCGTGCGGCGCATCCAGCGCCACGGCATACTGGTCGCGGGTTCCTTTATCATCGGTCTGGACGTAGACGAACCGGGCATCGGCAAGCGTATTGCCGAGGTGGCCCGCGGGTACGGCATGGACAATCTCAACACGCTATTTCTGACTCCCCTGCCCGGTACACGCCTGTGGGACCAAATGAAATCGGAGGACCGCATCGCCCTCGATACGTTCCCGGAGGACTGGAAATATTTCACACTAACCTTCCCGGTGGCCCGGTATAAGCATCTGTCTCTGGACGGCATCATCGGAGAAATGATATCCTGCGGCCGGGACTTCTATGCCATGCAGCGCATTCTGCACAGGGTTTGGAGCAGCTTCTGGCAACGCCGCAAAGCGCTGATCAGCCTGGTGGGCAATTTCTCATACAGGAACAACCTCCGGCTGAACCGTAAGGCATATGCGGACTTCAAATCGTATGTGAACCGAGGTTTGATGGGAGGTTGTCGTCATGTCTTTTAAAGAGAATCTAAAAGCGAAAATCAAGCTCGACAGGCTTTTAAAAAAGCTCATTTCCACCATTAGAGAACCCCCCGGAAGGTGGTGGTTGGACAAGGTGCTCGCCCAGGACCTTCTCGACATGACGGATTTTGAGCACCAGAAGGTAAGCAATCTCCACCTCTACGTGCGCCCTCTGAAGGGTGAAATCATGGAGGTTGTGGTGTTCGACAATGAGTTGCCCATCTACCACACTACCGTGGCCGATGTAGCCCTGCGCAAAAGCCCCTACTGGCAGCAGATGTTCAGCATTAGAAATATCAAGAAGATCATGAATCATCATGATGTGCTTGTGAGTAAGGGGAAGGAGTCACTGAAGAGAGTATATGCCAATGCCCTGGCACTCCTGGATCTCACGTATACCAGGGATGACCTGGCGCTGCTGCTGGAGGATGCGAGCAGTGGCCTGGAGCGGGAATCCATTGAACAAATACAGGAGTCTCTTGAGCTCTTTTTGGAAGTGCTGGATTTCCAGCCCGTGTCTCTTGAGGTGCTGGAGCAGGATTTACAGATTTTTGCAAGGCCAAAGCTGAACGCCGACGATGTTCCTTCCTTTGAGCACCTCCTCCTCTTCGACGAAAAAACCATGTCGCTAGGCCTGAAGAAGGGTCCATTTTCACCGGAGAGTGATTCAGACCTCGCGTGGGTCATGCAATATGTCCGCGGTCTAAAAACAGGTGATCTCCAAGGCATGGACGTTTTCGAATTCCTGGCTGATCTGGCTCTGGAAAAATCGCAATCCCAAGAATGGCGAAATCGAGGAACAAAGGACAAATAGCTGATGACCTGAAAGGCCAAGACTCCAATGCCGAAGAGCTATCGACTTGAGTTCTCGAATTTCCTGTTAGGGGGATATGATAGATAGATATGCTAGATAAAGGAGAAAGTGGGGCATCTCAACATTTACTACGATATTTACTACGATGCGGTCATTGCGTGTATTCGTAATGCGGAATCCATTCTGATACTTGGTCCTGATGAGGCCAAGGGCGAGTTGCAAAAACGTATCGAGAAAAACAAACTCAGCGGACGTATCGTAGGCATTGAAACAGTTGACAAGATGACTGACCATGAGATCGAGGTAAGAGTTCGACATTACTTTCAGGAAAATAGCGATCGGTTAAAGGACTAGACCCCTGGACGTTATTCTCTTGATTTTGTGGGGACTGGGATTGATGACCTGCCAAACAATGGGTGGAGTCAATCAGAGAGGGTCCGCTTGGTTAAAATTCCTTTAGGTCAAAAAATATTTTTCGACAAACTCCGTATGCTCTGGACAGCGCCGGGCATGTCATAAGAAGGAGACACTAAGAGTGAGGGTGAGCGGCAAGAGGATTCTCCGGACCCTGCTCCATTTGAGGGCGCGTCTCGGCAGAACCGGGTTGGCACAAGAGTACGCCGGCGACGAGCCACCGCTGCGATCGGAACTGTTCAGCAGCGACCAGATGAAGCAGCACGGCAAGGCGCTGGCGGACTCGCACAAGCTGAGTTTGGGACGTGCTTCGGACCAACTTCTGACGCGTCTGGGTGAGAATGAAGGGGTCCTGATTGAAGCCCGCAACCTCTTGATGGAGCCAGTTAAGGGCAACCGACGGATTATGCCGGCCGGGGAATGGCTGCTCGACAACTTCTATCTGATCGAAGAACAGATTCGCATGGCCAGGCGACATTTGCCCAAGGGTTACAGCCGGGAACTGCCTCGCTTGCTGAACGGCGCATCCGCCGGACTTCCACGCGTGTACGACATCGCGCTTGAGATTATCTCGCACGGAGATGGGCGGGCGGATCCGGAAAATCTCAGCAGTTTCTTGGCCGCCTACCAAACGGTGACCATCCTGAAGCTTGGAGAATTGTGGGCCGTTCCGATCATGCTGCGCCTCGCCCTGATCGAGAATCTTCGTCGCGTTGCAGCCCGGATTGCCGCCGACCAGGCGAACCACAACCGCGCCGGCTACTGGGCGGACCAGATGACGGAGATCGCGGAGAAAGACCCAAAGAGCCTGATCGTTGTGATTGCGGATATGGCCCGGTCGAACCCGCCGCTGGTGAGTTCATTTGTCGCGGAATTTTCGCGGCGGTTGCAGGGACAAAGCCCTGCCTTGGCCTTGCCGCTTACCTGGATTGAGCAGCGGCTCTCCGAATCAGGCCTGACGATTGAGCAACTGGTGCAGGCGGAGAACCAAAAACAGTCCGCAGATCAGGTCTCGATAAGCAACAGCATCGGCAGCCTCCGATTTCTGGGAGCGATGGACTGGCGTGAGTTCGTCGAGACCATGAGCGCCGTCGAACAGACCCTGCGTTCGGATCCTGGCGGCGTCTACGGCAGGATGGATTTTGCTACCCGGGATCGTTACCGTCACGTCGTTGAAAAGATCGCAAAGAGCAGCCGGCGATCCGAAAGCGAGGTGGCCCGCGAAGCGATCCGATTGGCCAGCGAGGCCTCAGCCAAGGATAAGAGCGATGATCGGACAGCCCATATCGGGTTCTATCTAATCGACGAGGGATTGCGGCAACTGGAAGGAACGGCGGGAGTGCGCCGATCTCCCCTTGAGGCCCTTCGGCGATTAAGCCGTCAGTTCCCTTTGCTTTTCTATCTGGGCATAATCACGCTGATTACGGCTATTTTCACCGGGAGTTTGTTGGCGAAGGCGCATGCCATGGGGTACCAGAATTGGCTAATCGCGCTGATAGGTCTCCCCTTAGTGCTGGGCGCAAGTCATCTGGCCGTGGCGCTGGTGAACTGGCTGGCGACATTACTGGCGATGCCACGCTTGCTGCCGCGAATGGACTTTTCCGGAGGGATCCCGGCGGAATTGCGAACGCTGGTGGTGGTCCCGACGATGCTCACGAGCGGTCCAAACATTGAGGATCTGGTCGAGGCTCTGGAAGTTCGATTTCTGGCCAATCGAGACGAGCACCTGCACTTCGGCCTGCTGACGGATTTCCGGGACGCACCTGAGAAAACGCTTCCGGAAGACGAACCTTTGTTACGGCTGGCCCAAAAGAGAATTCAAGAGTTGAACGAAAAGTACCGAGGCCCAAAAGCCGACACGTTCTTCCTGTTTCATCGTCCGCGCCGCTGGAATCCGCGGGAGCAAATTTGGATGGGCTACGAGCGGAAGCGGGGAAAGCTTGAGGATTTGAATTCGCTTCTGCGCGCCGGAACACATGGTAAAGCCGGGGATTGCTTCTCCCTCATCGTTGGGGATATTGCCGTGTTATCGAACGTGCAGTATGTGATCACCCTGGACACGGATACGCAGCTTCCCCGCGATTCGGCATGGCAGTTTGTAGGAGCCATGGCGCACCCGCTGAATCGGGCGCGGTACGACGAAGACAGGCAGCGGATCGATAAGGGGTACGGCATTCTTCAGCCCCGGGTGGCCGTGAGCCTGCCGGGAATGAACCGGTCGCGATACGCGCGATTGTGCGGGAGTGAGCCAGGCATCGACCCGTATACCCGGGTGGTCTCCGATGTCTACCAGGACCTGTTCGGTGAAGGCTCATTCATCGGCAAGGGGATCTATGATGTTGATGCGTTCGAGCGGGCCCTCAAGGGACGCTTTCCCGAGAATCGGATCCTCAGCCATGATCTTGTGGAGGGATGCTACGCGCGGGCGGGGCTGCTCAGCGATGTGCTGTTGTACGAGGAATACCCATCCCGCTACAGCACGGACGTGAGCCGCCGGCACCGATGGATTCGCGGGGATTGGCAAATTGCCCGCTGGCTGCTGCCGGGCGTTCCCGGCCTCGAGGGAAGCCGCCGGAAGAATCCGCTCTCCGGGGTGTCTCGATGGAAGATTTTCGACAATCTTCGTCGGAGCCTCGTGTCGGCCGCGTTGACGTTGTTGTTGCTCCTCGGCTGGACCGTCTTGTCCCCACCTTGGCTATGGACCCTCGCCGTAATTGGAACCATTCTGATTCCCCCCTGGATTGCCTCTCTTCTGGATCTGTATCAGAAGCAGGGCGATGTGCGTCTGCGTCAACATCTTTCGGTCACGGTGCGCTCGGCCGGTCGGAACTTTGCTCAGGCAGCCTTTACTCTCGCCTGTCTCCCCTATGAGGCCTTCTTCAGTCTGGATGCGATTGTGCGCACGGCCTGGCGAATGTGGGTCACCCACAAACGACTTCTGGAGTGGAACCCGTCGAACGACGGGGAACGCCAAAGCCGCACGGATCTCGCCGCCTCCTGGAAGGCAATGTGGTTTGCCCCTGTCCTGGCCGCTGCTGCGGGGATTTATCTGACCGTTTCGAAGCCGGCCGCGCTCGGCGTGGCGGGGTCCATCCTGGGCCTCTGGTTTGCATCTCCTGCCATCGCCTGGTGGATCAGCCGGCCTCTTGCTCGCCGCAAAACAAGGCTGACGGCTGATCAGACCCTCTTTCTTAAGAAGCTTTCCCGAAAGACCTGGGCATTCTTCGAGACTTTCGTCGGCCCGGAAGATCATTGGCTGCCGCCGGATAACTATCAAGAGCATCCCGCTCCCGTGGTCGGGCATCGAACGTCGCCCACCAACATGGGACTTGCTCTCCTGGCGAATTTGTCCGCATACGACTTCGGATATATTTCGGCCGGACAACTCATCGAGCGCACGGAGAATGCGTTCCGCGCGATGCAACAATTGGAACGCCACCAAGGTCACTTCTACAACTGGTACGACACCCAGTCCCTGAAACCGCTGCAACCGACCTATATTTCGACGGTGGACAGCGGGAACCTCGCGGGCCACCTGCTGACCTTGCGGCCGGGTTTGCTCGCCCTTCCCGATCGCAAGATCTTGGAAGCGCGATGGTTTGACGGACTCAGCGACACCCTGCTGATTCTCGTGGACGCTGCGGGAGAAGCAGCTCCAGTCCAGCTCGGTCAACTCCAGAAGGAGCTGGCGCCTGAATCCGTTTCCCGGCCAACTTCGCTCGCAACCGCACGGCTGTACCTTGGCCGGCTGGCCACATCCGCCGCAGAGGTGGTGGGCAGCCTTGATGCGGACCCTGCAAGGCAGGCGAGCGTGTGGGCCCGCGCTTTCGCCCGGCAATGCCAGGACGCCCTCGATGAGCTGACGTTTCTCACGCCGTGGGCCTTGCTGCCGCCGACCTCTCCGGACAGACGAAACGACTTTGGCGGCCTCGATGAGATCCCCACGCTGCGCGAACTGGCCGGATTTGAGGGGGAGTGGCTGCCAGCTATTGAGGATCGCCTCGGCTCGGAGGCAACCTCCGAGGAGAACGAGCGGTTGCGTGAGATTCGCCGCCTCATCACCCAAGCAAGCCGCCGCGCTAAAGCAAGGATTGGGGCCATCGAACGGTTGGCGCGGCAATCCGGCGAACTGGCCGATATGGAGTATGACTTCCTGTTCGATGAGGCGCGTCATCTGCTGGCAATCGGCTACAACGTTGCGGAGCGGCGCCTGGACTCGAGTTACTACGATCTGCTGGCTTCGGAAGCGAGATTGTGCAGTTTCGTGGCAATTGCTCAGGGAAAACTGTCCCAGGAGAGCTGGTTTGCCCTGGGGCGGCTACTCACCACCGCCGGTGGAAAACCGATCCTTCTTTCGTGGAGCGGTTCGATGTTTGAGTACCTCATGCCGCTTCTGGTGATGCCGACCTATGAACACACCCTGCTCGACCAGACCTGCCAGGCCGCGGTGGAAAGGCAGATCAACTATGGAAGGAGCCACGGTCTACCGTGGGGTATTTCGGAATCGGGTTACAATGCCATCGATGTGCATCTCAATTACCAATACCGCGCCTTTGGCGTGCCCGGCCTTGGGCTCAAGCGCGGTCTAGCCGAGGACTTGGTGATTGCACCCTATGCCTCGGCGCTCGCCCTGATGGTGGCGCCCGAGGAGGCATGTCTGAATTTGCAGCGACTCGCTACTGAAGGGCTGGATGGGAAATACGGACTCTATGAAGCCATCGACTACACCCCGTCGCGACTGCCGCGCGGGCAAGCGAGCGCAGTGATCCGGTCGTACATGGCCCATCACGAGGGCATGAGCTTCATCGCCCTGGCCTATGTGCTACTGAACCGGCCGATGCAGAAGCGATTCTTATCGGACCCGTTGTTCCAGGCGACCACGCTGTTGCTCCAGGAGCGTATCCCCAAGGCCTCGGTGTTCTATTGGCACACCGCTGAACTCTCGGACCACCATGCGGCTTCCAGCGTTCCGGATACGCCATTTCGTGTTTTTACAAGCCCCGACACACCGAACCCGGAAGTGCAGTTGCTCTCGAACGGCAGGTACCACGTGATGATCACCAATGCCGGCGGCGGTTACAGCCGCTGGAAGGACATGGCCGTCACGCGCTGGCGAGAAGACCGTACCTGCGACAACTGGGGCACCTTCTGTTACATCCGTGACGTAACCAGCAGGGAGTTCTGGTCAAACGCATATCAGCCGACGCTCAAACGATCGAAGCATTTTGAGGCGGTCTTCTCGGAAGGGCGTGCCGAGTTTCGCGGCCGCGACCACGAATATGATATCCATACCGAGATCGCTGTTTCACCCGAGGATGACATCGAACTGCGCCGCGTCCGTATCACCAACCGCGCGCGGACGCGCCGATCGATAGACGTTACCAGTTACGCGGAAGTCGTTCTGGCCTCGCCGGCGGCGGATGGACTGCATCCGGCGTTCAGCAATCTCTTTGTGCAGACCGAGATCATCCGCCCGCAGCGGGCGATCCTCTGCACTCGCCGGCCCCGGTCCCAGGGCGAGCCCACGCCCTGGATGTTGCACCTGATGGCCGCGCATGGGGCGGACATCGGAGAAGTCTCCTATGAGACCGATCGTATGCAGTTTATCGGCCGCGGAAACACCGTCGCCGACCCACAGGCGATGAGCGGGATAGCAGGGTTTTTTACGGGGGCGCTCTCAGGCAGCGAGGGCTCCGTGCTCGATCCGGTTGTCGCCATAAGATATCGTATAACGCTCGATCCGCAAGAATCGGTAACGATAAATATTGTCTCCGGCGCCGGTGAAACCCGCGATGCAGCCTTACGCCTGGTGGAAAAATACCAGGATCGGCGTCTCGCGGATCGGGTCTTTGATCTGGCATGGACACATAGCCAGGTGCTGCTGCGGCAGATCAATGCCACCGAGGCCGACGCGCAACTCTATGGGCGCCTTGCCGGTTCGATCATCTACCCCAATGCAACGCTGCGAGCCGACCCGAGCGTCCTCATCAAGAACCACCGGGGGCAATCCGGTCTCTGGGGATACGCCATCTCCGGCGATTTACCGATTGTGCTGCTGCAGATTGAAGATCCGGCCAATATCGATCTGGTGCGCCAACTGGTGCAGGCCCACGCGTACTGGCGCCTGAAAGGACTGGCGGTAGACCTGGTAATCTGGAACGAAGATCACGCCGGTTACCGGCAACTCCTCCACGACCAGATCATGGGACTGATAGCCGCCGGCATCGAAGCCAACGTGACCGATCGGCCCGGCGGCATCTTTGTAAGACCTGTGGACCAGATATCGGAGGAGGACCGCATCCTGATCCAAACGGTCGCTCGCGCCATCATCACGGACAGCCGGGGGTCGCTGGCGGATCAGGTCAACGGTCGCAGTCTGGTGGAAGCTCCGGTGCCGCTCCTTAAGCCGACCCGAACCCACCGCTCCGAACCCCCGGCGGTGGCCGCATTGCCTCGCCATGATCTGACGTTTTTCAACGGGATGGGCGGATTCACACCGGATGCGCGCGAGTATGTCATTACGACCGCGCATGGGCAGGTGACACCTGCGCCGTGGGTGAATGTGCTGGCCAACCCGCACTTCGGTACCGTTATTTCAGAGAGCGGGCCGGCCTATACCTGGAGCGAGAATGCCCACGAGTTCCGCCTCAC
>Ga0307419_10001482_pt1 | contig 12042 bp, 4 predicted proteins | sample SalMarWE160230MG_2_FD_202512 | JGI IMG/M metagenome (GOLD analysis project Ga0307419, IMG submission 202512) | Salt marsh sediment microbial communities from the Plum Island Ecosystem LTER, Massachusetts, United States - WE1602-30 | ecosystem: Environmental > Aquatic > Marine > Intertidal zone >... | reverse complement strand
AGGCGTATTCTTCATTCAATGAAGCGGATGGATGACGGACGGTTCAGCAAGGTTGCAAATATCATTGGTCATACCATGCAGTTTCATCCTCATGGTGATGCCTCAATAGGCGACGCCCTTGTGCAATTAGGGCAGAAGGAGCTCCTCATTGATACACAGGGCAACTGGGGCAATATGCTCACCGGAGATGGAGCAGCAGCATCAAGATATATAGAGGCAAAACTCTCAAAATTCGCCCTCGATGTCGTCTTCAACCCCAAGACCACTGAATGGAAACTATCATATGACGGCCGGAACAAGGAACCTGTAACTCTTCCAGTCAAATTTCCGCTGCTTCTGGCAATGGGAGTGGAAGGTATTGCGGTCGGGCTTGCATCAAAGATACTGCCTCATAATTTTGTGGAACTCATAGATGCGACTATTCAATACCTCCAGGGCAGGGAATTTACTCTTTATCCCGATTTTCCGACAGGAGGATTGATAGACGCATCAAGATACAATGACGGGCAAAGAGGCGGTGTGGTCAAGGTAAGAGCAAAGATTGAAAAAATCGACAAGAAAACTCTGGTTATCACAGAGATACCTTATGGTAAAACAACCCCCTCCCTGATCGAATCAATCATTAAAGCCAACGAGAAGGGAAAAATAAAAATCAGGAAGATTGACGATAATACCTCGGCAAATGTTGAAATCGTGATTCATCTGATGCCGGGAGTGTCACCCGACAAAACCATAGATGCTCTCTACGCACTTACGGATTGTGAATATTCAATTTCACCAAATACATGTGTTATAACAGGAAACAAGCCTTCCTTCATAGGGGTAAGTGCAATCCTGAAAAAATCAGCCGACAAAACAGTTAAATTGCTGAAAGCAGAGCTTGAGATCCGGAAAAATGAACTACAGGAAGAGTGGCACATGTCATCCCTCGAAAAGATCTTTATTGAAGAGAAGATCTATCGCGATATAGAGGAATGTGAAACCTGGGAAGCCGTGATCGAAGCCATAGACAAAGGTCTCATGCCATTTAAAAAGAAACTGCAAAGGGAAGTAACCAGGGAAGATATCATACAGCTTACAGAAATAAAGATAAAGCGTATTTCAAAATTCGATGTCAAAAAAGCTGACGAGCATATCAGGGGAATAGAAACAGAACTTGATGAGGTGAAGAACCATTTAAGGAATATTGTGCCTTTTACCATCAACCATTTCAGGCAGATAAAGAAGAAATACAGCAAGGGAAGGGAGAGAAAGACGGAGATCAGGAGCTTCGATATGATACAGGCAACAAAAGTTGTTGCAAGCAATGCCAGATTATATATTAATTACAAAGAAGGATTCATAGGAACAGGTCTGAAGAAAGATGAGTTTGTCTGTGAGTGTTCCGACATTGATGATATACTGGCAATTCGCAAAGACGGCGTTTATCTTATTACAAGGGTTGCTGAAAAAGTATTTGTGGGGAATGATTTAATTTATGCTCAGGTGTTTCTTAAAAATGACGAGCGGACAATATACAACATTATTTACCAGGATGGGAAGAATGGCGCTTTGCTGGCTAAACGATGTGCAATAACGGGTCTCACACGTGACAAGGAGTACAATCTGACAAGAGGAAATCCGGGGTCAAAGATCGTCTACTTCAGCGCAAATCCAAACGGCGAAGCCGAGGTGATAAAAGTACATCATAAGCCCAAAGCCCGTCTAAAAAGGCTCGTTTTTGAATTTGATTTCGGGCAGCTTAATATTAAGGGTAAATCCTCGATGGGAAACATCCTGACAAAGAACGCTGTGCATAAGATTTCCCTCAAGGAGAAAGGACTCTCAACATTGGGAGGCAGGAAAATATGGTTTGATGATTCAGTGTTCAGGCTTAATGTGGATGGGAGGGGGATCTTCCTTGGTGAATTCAGCGCTGATGACAAGATACTGGTGATAACGAAAAACGGTTACTTCCGGCACACCGGATTTGACCTTTCAAACCATTTTGAAGATAACATTCTTGTAATTGAGAAATTCAGACCGGGGAAGGTCTATTCTGCCGTTTACTGGGATGCAGAACAGAAATTTTATTACCTGAAAAGGTTCATGATCGAGGAATCAGAAAAACCACTCTGTTTCATTAATGAACATCCTGGATCGAAGCTTGTAAGCATCACGGAAGTTGAATATCCGAGATTTGAGATTCATTTCGGGGGTAAGCATAAAAGCCGTGAAACAGAGATCATTGAGGTGGCTGAATTTATCGGCGTAAAAAGCTATAAGGCTAAGGGAAAGAGACTTACAAGCCTCACCGTCGATAATATCACGGAACTTGAACCTGTAGTAAAGAAAGAAAGTAATCTGCCTGAAGGGGAAACTGATGAAGATGAAGATACAGCTCCTTCCTCGGTACATCAGGATCCGGCCCAGATGAAGCTCGAATTGTGATGCGGAAAAGGAGTCTGGTATATATAATCGGTTTTATGGGCAGCGGCAAGTCAACTGCCGGGAAAAGACTTGCCTCAGCTCTGGGATGGTCATTTATTGACCTCGACAGAAAGATAGAAGAAAAGGCAGGGAAAACTATTGAACAGATATTTTCACAACATGGTGAAAGTCATTTCCGTAGGATTGAAACAAATCTCTTAAGAAATGTCGGATCGAGTGCCGAAACTGTAGTCTCTACAGGAGGAGGCACTCCCTGTCATGGTGATAACATGGATTTCATGCTTCAGACCGGACTTACAGTTTACCTTAAGATGACTCCTTCCCGGCTTGCCGGACGATTAATAAAATCAACAGATGAAAGGCCATTATTAAAAAATATTCCGGATGACAAGCTAATAAAATTTATTGAGGATAAGCTTGAATACCGCGAAAAATGGTATAAAAGATCTAATATTACAATTAGCGGCATTGATATTGATATCAATCTGTTATGCTCAAGGATTAAAACATCTCTTTCATTCTGACCGGCAATAACTCCCGTATTTATCCTTTAAAGTTAGCCTTATCATTTCCCTGCAATTTGAAAAAAATGAAAGTAAGAGATCATGAATTATGATTAAATGCTTACTTTAGTATGATTTAACAGAACGGGGAGATTTTTATGCGTGACAGATTGTTCAAGCTCTTAGGAGTTGAGAGCGGAGAGGAGTCAATGGTATCTATGCTGCTGGCACAATCTGTTTTTCTAGGAATTTTCTTCGGAGCATTCGATATAAGCGCCCATTCTCTCTTCCTGTCGATTTTTGACGAGAAGATGATGGCAAGGGGATATGTAATCTCAGGCCTTGCGGGCATAATACTCACATCTGTTTATACCGGATTACAGACCAGGATGGTTTTTAAGAGCTTCTCTACTATCAATCTTATTTTTGTTACCACAATTACAATGATCTTATGGATCCTCCTGCTTGTTAATCCTGCAAAATGGGTGATTTTCATTGTATTTATCATGCTGGGCCCTCTTAATATACTGGCTATGCTGGGATTCTGGGGAACTACAGGTCGTTTGTTCACTCTTCGCCAGGGGAAAAGATTGTTTGGTCTCATTGATTCAGGAATGATAGTGGGAATAATAATAAGTTGTTATGCAATTCCTGTTTTGCTTTCATTTAACTTCAAGCCGCACAATATTTTACTCATCAGCTCTTTTGCCATCTTAACCGGCAGCATTGTACAGGTACTGATAGGCAGACGCTTCCAGTTTCTGTCAGGTAAGGTAGAAAAGTCAGAAGGATCAGATAAGAAAAAATCGGTTACAACACTTTTCAAGTCTGACTCCTACATAAGGGTAATGAGTATATTCATTGCACTCTCGGTAATGACAGCCTTTTTTGTCATGTATTCATTTATGGCAGTGACCAGGGAACAATACCCTTCGGAAGAGGATATGGCACGGTTCCTCGGCCTCTTTACCGGCAGCATGATGATATTTACACTGCTGATAAAGCTTCTTGTTTTCTCCTACCTGATAAGGAACTATGGATTGAGAACCTGCCTTGCACTCTCCCCGTTACTTGTTGCCACATTTACATTAATAGCAGTGATAGTCGGGATGTTAATGGGATTTACCCCCGCAACAAGCGGATTCATGCTCTTTTTCATGTTGCTTGCACTCAGCCGGCTCTTCTCAAAATCCCTTAAAGATTCAATTGAATCACCCTCTTTCAAGGTGATTTACCAGACGATAGATGAGAAGATCCGTTATGAAGTCCAGTCAGCAATGGACGGAACAGTGAATGAGATTGCTGCTCTTACTTCAGGTCTTTTACTGGCAGGTCTTGGTCTCCTGAGCTTTGTAAAGCTTATTCATTTTTCCTGGGTGCTGTTTGTTCTTACGATCATCTGGATCTATTTTGCCATAAAGTTATATTCAGAATACAGGAACTCGATCAGGAAAGCCCTGGAGTCGGGCCACCGGGAAAATCTGGGAGAGGGCCTTTCCCGGGAAGAAATTATAATTAAAAGCAGATTTTCTGCAGACCAGGCATTTAATACAAATTATCTTCCCCTTATTTCAGGAGATTTTTCAAGCATTGAAAAGAACAAAAATCACTGGTTCATTGAGAAAATACTCAACTATTCAGATAGGAGAAAAGATTTATGCTTACTTCCGGCATTAAAAAAGATTGCAGAAGAGAAGGATATTGATGAGGGAACGAAACATCGTTCTCTAAAGATTGCTGAGGATCTGGAACATGCCTATTCCTCTGGCAGTCAAACTACTGATAAGCTGGCTAATGCAAGGAAAATACTGGCTGGTTCAAAACAGCCTCAGACTACACAAATATTGAGACTTCTCAGGGATAATAACATTCAGTCGAAAGAGATAGCAGTCTATATGATCGGGAAATTCAAGCTTACCGATATGCTGACTGAGGTGTGCGAGTGTCTTAATGTCAGGGGGCTGGAAATCCCGGCTGCCAATGTTCTTAAAAGTTTTGGAAGGGATGGCGGGGAAGAGATAACCAAATCACATATGATCTCATCCGGGAACGTTAATATAAGTAATACTACCCTCCGTTTACTCGGTGAGAATAGCAGCGGAGAAAATGATGAATTTCTCTTTTCCCGGTTATGGTCGAATTCGCGACAGTTAAGGGAGGTTGCACTGGAATCTCTTGTCAGCAGAAACTATAAAGTCGGAGAGGATGATAAGGACAGACTTCATCAGATGATATCTGACGTTATAGGTATAATGGTATGGAACATTTCTGCACGGATAAGCCTGCAAAGGAAAAACGACACATTGCTGCTTGAACCCATGAATATGGAGATGGCACGCTGGAACAGATTCCTGTTCAACTTGCTTGCTATTGCATATGACTCCGGGTCAATGAACAAGATAAGGGAGAACCTTGAAAGCGGAACCATTGAAAGTGTCAATTTCGCACTCGAAATGATGGACCTGGTGATCGATGAATCAATAAAGCCAAAACTTGTCCCGCTTGTCGACATTATTCCTGATGAAGATAAGGTAAAAGCTCTTTACCAGTTTTTTCCGGGTGAAATACCTGAATACTACCACCTTCTCGAAAATATTATTAACCGCGATTATAATCTGCTGGGCATCTGGATAAGAGCCTGTGTTATCAGGAGTATAGATAAAATTGACAATGAGAATCTTGCGGAATCCTTGAGAGCGCTTCTGTTCAGCCCTGAAGCAATACTCAGGGAAGAATCTGCCAGGCTTATTTCCGGATTGAATAAAGAATTATATAAATCTGCATCAGGAAGGTTATCTGACAATATAAAGGAACAGCTCGATAAAATAATAAGCAGTGAAACATCCTCCGGGGAGCTGCTCTACGAAAAAACGGGATTCCTTTCGGATTGCTTTACGGAATTAACAGAGGACGATCTGCTGTTAGCTGCAGGCTCCCTGCAATATCTGGATAATATCCAGCCGGCTGATCTGGCTGATGAAGAAGGCGGCATTTTATGGCCGGTGCGATCAGGTAAACCAGACGCTAAGGCTGAAATAATTTATGGAACAGGGGAAACCGAGGGAACAAAACCTCCATTGGGTGATTATGATCACTGGTATTTACTTCCTCTTAAAACAGTTGAAGAATATAATTTCAGGTTTCCTGAAAAGGCTCTTGAGATGATGAAATATATAGAAACTCACGAAAATTAAAAGGCAAAAATGGCATTACGCAGGACTACAATATTCAGGCAATTGATCATAAACATAGCTATTCCTACATTGCTGGCTTTGTTAATTTTTGCAGTTTTTAATTTTCAACGCACCCGCTCCCAGCTTGCAAGGAGCAATGAAGAGAAAAACAGACTCCTGGTAAATGAGGTTACCAAAATCCTCAGGTTCCAGGATATTGCTATAAACCTTATTGAGGATGAATTCAATAACAGGTTCAGGGGGTTAAGTTCCAGGCTGGTAAACGAATATTTTACCAATACTGATAACCTGGAAGATATTGATCTGAAAAAAGTTGCCGAAGAGGTGGGAATGGACCCTGATAATGAGGATATATATATAATGGCTGAAGACGGTACAGTAATCAATACCACATTCATCGATGAGCTTGGATTTAATCTTTACAGTCTGGGTGATAACTTTAAGAAATATCTTGCCGGGATACGCGAATCGGGAGGGTTTGTTACCGACCTGTTTGCCATAGAACATCAGACAAAGAGACCCAAAAAGTATACTTATCAGGCAACAAAAGACAGAAAATATATAATTGAGCTTGGAGCATATTCCAAACAGGTTGATGAGGTTATTCAGGCTATCGAGGATACAAAAGCTGAAATGAAAAGCGAAACAGAGGGTATTATTGATGTTGAATTGTTCCTGATCGCTGATGAACCATTCAGCATGAACAAAAATGCTCTTGAGGTTGAAAGTCAGAAAGAGAACCTTTTAAAAGCTTTTACCGACAAAGACACAATAAACATTACGGAAAAAGTCGGTAAATCCTGGTATAATTATCGTTATATCTACATGGAAAGAGCCGGCATGAAGGATAAACCGTCAAGCCTGTATAGCCAGGGCTCAGTGATCAGGATTATCTCTGACCTTACTTCTCAAAAAGCATTATTGAGAAAAGAAGCCATTAAGTTCATCCTGGTATTTGTTGTAACTCTTATTGCTCTTACAATATTGATATACAGAAAAGCCAGAGTAATAACCCGGCCAATAATAAATCTTGTGGAGAATGTAGACAGGATAACGGACGGGAACCTTAGGGAAAGGGCGGAAGTGGTTGGTAATAACGAAATTACAAGACTTTCGGAGAAATTCAATATGATGATAGCACAGTTGGAAAGCTATACCTATGAGCTTGAAGAAAAGGTGAAAAAACATATCACTGACAGCATCTATTATGCACGGAGGATACAAAATGCAATACTCCCTTCATTCAGCATGATAAGTGAACACCTCAGCAATTACTTCATTTATTATTTGCCAAAAGATATTGTAAGCGGAGATTTTTACTGGGTTCATGAAGTTGACGGACTTTTTATAATTGCAGCTATTGACTGCACCGGACATGGTGTACCCGGTGCCTTCATGTCGATCGTTGGCTTCAATCAGCTGAATTATGTTGTAACAGTTAAAAAAGCCAGATCAGCATGCAAAATACTTGATGAACTCAATAAAGGAGTAATAACAACACTGAATGAAAATACAGGTGAAAACTCAATAAAGGATGGAATGGACATAGCCCTGTGTGTGCTTGATCTTAAAGCCGCGAAGGCTGAATTCGCAGGTGCAAATAATCCCCTGATACTGATACGAAATAACATGTTAACCAGATATAAAGGAGATCGTTTCCCTATAGGGGCATATGAAGGTGATGATCCACAGAACTTTACTAATAATATCATTGACCTGAATAGCGAAGACTGTCTTTATCTTTTCTCAGACGGATATGCTGATCAGTTCGGAGGGCTGGATGGCAAGAAATTTATGTATAAAAGATTTGAACAGCTTCTTCTCGAAATACATACTTTGCCGATGGATGAACAGAAGGAGACACTAAATAATAGACTGCTGAAATGGAAAGGCTCCAACGACCAGGTGGATGATATCCTGGTGATTGGCATAAGAATATAGGATACAATATATTTCTAATTTCTGACTATGGGATTAAAAGAAGATGCCAGGACATTCAATCCCTTTCCTGGATTAAGGCCATTCGCGCCTGACGAAAACGACTTGTTTTTTGGACGTGAAAAGGAAAGTGAAGAGATCCTGAAGAAACTCCTTAAGAACCGGTTTGTTACTGTAATTGGTGCTTCAGGCAGCGGTAAATCATCACTTATCTATTGTGGTGTATTGCCGGAAATCCGGAACATGGAAAAGGACGAATCATCAAAATGGAAGATAATCACATTCAGACCGGGAAATGATCCGCTGGGTAATCTCGGAAACTCAATCAAGGAAGAAATTTCGGGAACTGACCTGAGAAAGACTGAGGTGGAGACTATTCTCCTGGATATGCATTTAAATTCCGACGGAATTGCATCCGCTTTAAAGAAATATCTCATCACTGATAATGAAAAAATCCTTCTTGTAGTTGATCAGTTTGAAGAACTCTTCAGATACAGCACTGCAAGTACCGGTGGAGCAAGGGAAAGTAATGTTGCTGAGTTTGTTGAAAAAATAGTGAGCGCTATCAGCCAGCCCGAAGGAAATATATACACATTAATAACAATGCGCTCCGATTTTATTAGTGAATGCGCACATTACCAGGGCCTTACGAAATTAATAAATAACAGTAACTACCTTGTTCCGCACATGGACAGGGAGAATTACAGACAGGCAATTGAGGGTCCAGTTAAATATGCAGGAGCATCTATTGAGGAAAAGCTTGTTGAGACACTTCTGAAAGATATCGGAGAAAGAACTGATCAGCTGCCGGTACTGCAGCATGCACTTATGAGGACATGGACACACTGGCAGGAGCTTGATGAGCCGGGTCACCCGATAAGTTATTCTGATTATGATTCTGTGGGGACCATGACCGATGCAATGTCGAGACATGCCAATGAAGCATTCGAGGAGCTTAACCCGAGGGGGAAGGAGATATGTGAGAAGATGTTCAAAACAATCACCGAAAAGGGAGCTGACAATAAAGGTATCCGTCATCCTTCAAGTGTAACAACAATAAAATCGATCATCCAGTGTACAAGTGAAGAACTCTTCGAGGTCGTTGAAAAATTCCGGATTCCCTCCCGATCATTTATTACACCCCGGCAAATAGTCCCTCTTGACGATGATTCCATAATTGACCTCTCTCATGAGAGCCTTATGAGGTTGTGGGACCGGCTCAGAGGATGGGTGGATGATGAAGCAGCATCGGTGCAGATGTATCTTCGTCTCTCTGAAGCATCAGCAATGTTCCAGCAGGGAAAAACAAGCCTTTGGAGACCACCCGATCTTCAGCTCGCAATAAACTGGCGCGACCAGCAGAAACCAACCCTGGATTGGGCACAGAGATATGACCCGGCTTTCGAAAGAGCAATGGTCTATCTTAGGACCAGCGAGAAGGAATACCTCGATGAGGAAGAAAGCAAAATACAGCTGCAAAAAAGACAAATGAAGAGAGCAAAGATCGTTGCTATGATCCTTGGGACTGCAGCTATTATTTCGTTGGGATTCATGTTATTTGCTTTTGTCCAGAGAATAGCCGCTGACAGGGCAACAATGCTTGCTGAGGAAAGAAGACAGCAGGAAGAGATAGCGAGGGCAGAGGCTGATGCTTCTGCAATAGTAGCGAAGAGACAAAGTGAAATAGCTGATTCAAATGCTGTTGTTGCACGAACAAATGCAGAGGAAGCTCTTCGTCAGAAATCATTTGCCTTAACACAACAGACAATTGCAGAAATAAATGCTGAAGAAGCAAGAAGACAGGAACAGATTGCTCTTGAACAATCTGATTCTGCAACAAGAGCAAGCATCAGAGCAGATGAAAATGCCAGACTGGCAAATATTCAGAGAGAAGAAGCCTTACGCCTGAGAATGCTTTCTGTTGGTAAGTCAATGTCAGTCAAGTCGTTACAGGTTCAGGGACAGCAAGACCTCCAGACATTGCTCGCTTACCAGGCATACCTCTTTAACAAGAATAATAAAGGTCTTGAAAATGATGCAGATATTTATACCGGCCTTTATAACGTAGTAAAACAATATGGTAATATCAATTATAAAATCTTTAAGGGGCATAACGGCGAAATAAAGAGTATAGCCTATGTGCCAGGCAGAAATGAATTCTATACTTCAGGTGATGACGGACAGGTACTCAAATGGAATCCGGATAATAAAGAACTAACGTACCAGGTAATTTATTCCGGTGGGGATATAATAGAAGTGCTTGCAGTAAGCCCCGATGCATCATGGCTGGCATGTGGAAGCAGCAACTCTTCAATACGCATGATACCACTGCAGAGTAATGACACTCAGTATGAAATGAAGGGACATACCGGTAAACTAAAGTCACTGGTCTTTTCTTATGATGGCGATTACCTCTATTCTGCATCACTTGACGGGAAAGTGCTTAAGTGGGACCTGGCAGCCAAAACAAGTAAGGATGTGACTACCGGAACAATGAAAATAACATCTATTGATATATCATCAAACGGACACTATATTGCAGGTATTAACAGTAATGGAAATGTAATTATCTGGGATCCTGAAAATAAAACTGAGAATTTCAGAATTGAAACGACTAGTAAAAATATCAAGGTTATCCGGTTCAAACCTGATGAAAACATATTAGCTATTGGTGATGTAAACGGAAATGTTGAATTATGGGATATAGTCGCCGGAAAAATGATTTCAGAAGTCAGGGCTCATACTGCCCAGGTAAACGATATACGGTTTAATCCTGTTCTTAACCAGATGGCAACTGCAAGCAATGATAAGACGCTTAAGATATTCAACAATATCTCCGACCTTACAGAAGCGCCGATCACATTCAGCGATAATGAGGGGTTTGTACTTGTGATGCAGTTCAGTCCCGACGGCCAGCTTATCATTTCAGGAACATATGAAGGTACACCGAATCTGATCGGACGTCCATCGCATGTAAACTACATGGTTGATAATATCTGCGATCTTGTCACAAGGAATATGACCCAGAATGAATGGAACACATACGTTGCCAGGGATATTCCTCTTGAACAGACATGTCAGGGGAAATCATATAATATTAAAGTTAATGAAATAAAATAAAGATATCAGGAAATGAAGTACAGATATTCATATCCGGTTATTCACAGGTTGTTTTTGATTGTTATTATCAGCTTAATACCTCTGATACTATTGTCGCAGGAAGCAACCACCTGTGCTGAAAACCTGAAAAATGCACAGACATTTTTTGATAACGGGCAGGTGGAGCAGGTCCCCGGAATGCTTTCAGAATGTCTTAAATCGGGATTTAACCGCGAGGAGGGGCTTACAGCTTATAAGCTTCTTATACAGACATATCTTTTTGAAGACAAGAACGAACTGGCTGACTCCGTAATGCTTGCATTCCTGAAAAAAAATCCGGAGTATGAGCTGAGCCCGACAGATCATTCAAGTTTTGTGTTCCTGTATAATAAGTTTAATGTTAAATCAGTCATACAGATTTCAGTTCATCTTGGAACAAATCTTCCGTTCATAACATTCATTGATCCGAAATCCGTTGCCGGTATTCCGGGGGAAGGCATTTACAAATCAAAGGCACTCAACCTCTATGCATCGCTGGAAGCCAAAATTAAGTTAGCAGAGAAACTCGAACTGAACATCGAAGGTGGATATTCACAGATCAAATTTACTAACATAGAGGATTTCTTGCGCTTTCAAGAAACAACTTATAATGAGACTCAGCAAAGGATTGAAGTGCCGCTGAGCATTACATATGACATTAAGAACTTCGGAAAATTAACTCCGTATGGCAGGTTTGGCATAGGACCTGCTTTTACACTGGCCTCAAAAGCCCTGGCTGAATCTAATCCTAAAGATGAAAATAACCATGACGATCGAACCAGAACCATTATCGACAGGAATGATTCGAGAATAAATATGGATCTGTTTATCCAGATTGG
>Ga0307419_10001481_pt1 | contig 12052 bp, 12 predicted proteins | sample SalMarWE160230MG_2_FD_202512 | JGI IMG/M metagenome (GOLD analysis project Ga0307419, IMG submission 202512) | Salt marsh sediment microbial communities from the Plum Island Ecosystem LTER, Massachusetts, United States - WE1602-30 | ecosystem: Environmental > Aquatic > Marine > Intertidal zone... | reverse complement strand
GTACGTGAGCCGCCTGGAAGTATGACCGTGATACGGCCGTGTCCCCGTTGATGGTAATCTGATGATTTGCGCTGATGTGATGGGTTGCCCGGTACATCTCAAAGGTCCGCCCCAGCTGGGCCGGCATATCAGATCTAGAAACGACAAGCATCTCACCCTTATCCGACGTGGGATCCTGTAGTTCCAGAACACCATCCTCAGTAAAATTATTGATGTATGTGTCCACATCCCTTGTATCCAGCGCTCTTGCAAAACTGAACAGGAGGTCGCTAATCAAAGCGCGGTCAACCAGCCACTGGATTTTATCGTCCATACTCTCGCTCATATGTATCTCCTTAAGTAAAATATAACGTCCTCATAGCACCCAACGATTCGCGCCTCAGCTGCTTGGCCGGCTGTGCAGGACTAGGTTCATTATACTCAACCCATCACCGAAGAGCATACCAACGAAAACCCTGACCCGAAGGACAAGTCAGCTGCAGGCGCGGCTTGGGCGGTTCTAACTATCTAACGAGTAATCTTAAGTTTTTAACTCAAATATGAAGTCACAATGATCCTTTCCATAGGCGATGGTATTTTCCCATGAGTCACCCCGATGGAATAATAATTCTGGAAATGCTTTCTCATAGAACACTCTATCCACTTCGCAAAACAATTGTGTCAATTCCGGTGTACCCACCTCACTAAAGAAACCGTGAAATGGGCATTTTGTAACAACACGATGACAAACATGATGGTTTTTCTTCGGGTATTCCCTATTACAAAACCGCCCCGCTCCTTTCTCGTCTATATAATCAAAATAACTAATAAGATATTCTATTGGCGTTGTGCAAGGATTCTCCAATGTTCGAAATCCTGCCATAGATTCATTTAGGCCAATAGGAACGATAATACTTCTCATAATATTTATCGCTGTCTCTTTATCAGATCTTCTGATAAGTTCTAAATATGAAGCGGCAACAAAGGGCAGTCGTTTTACAAACTCTGCTTCTTCTCCTTTTGCTTTCGACCATTTAGTATTTCTGAGTAATTCATTTTTTCTTTTAAGGCTATTTATCAATACTATTGGCCATGCCCAACCAAATTCTCTTCTCAACACGCGATAGGCAATTATGCCCTCTTTAGTTTTCATAGTTCTCTTTTCCTGTGTGCTATTTTTTTACACATCCATTGCCATGCATGCTGTTCGCCTAACAGGGCTTATACTGATCCGTATAAAACCCCTTCCTGTTTATGCGACAATTTCACCTTTTTTCTTAGCAACCCCGACTACTACACTTACTACCCCCCATGATGGGTGTCAACCAAAAACTCATTCCAATGCCGCAACGGGTCCAGGATGAGGGATCAAGCCTCTGATTGATGATTAGGCAATGCCTGATTCAACTCTTTCCTGCTCGGAATTCGGGAAACAGCCGAGATCGATATGCCTTCCAGAGGTCTGATTCGAAAACTCAAGAATAAAGATCCGACTCCTCGTCTTCTCGTTAAAATAAATAACGAAATAACATTTCAGTTAATTCATTAATTATTCTTTCTCCCGAAACCTTGCATTTGGAAAACATGAGTGTATGCACCAGTTCTTCAGTTGATGTCTGAACAAGAATAGCTGCAGCGTCGATATCTTTAATGCGTAATGTATCCTTCCATGCAAACAGCATTGCTTTAGTAATCTCAATGGATTCACGCTTTGAATTTTCAATAATTTTTGAAATATTAGGATCGGACTGCGCCATTACACTTACTTCCTGATGGAATTGCGGGTAAATATTGTGAGCCTCAATCAACTTGTTAATAAGATAATGTAAAAAAGCCTTAACTTTCCCTGTCTGTGCAAACTTTTGTATTTCTATTGTTTCCACCACGTTTTTAATCTTTCTGTGATAATCAACAAGCACTTCTCTAAAAAGAGCTTTTTTATCGGTAAAATACATGTAAAAACTCCCTATTGAAACACCTGCTTCCCTGGCAATTTCTTTGGAGTTCGTTTTGTAGAAGCCCTTTTCGGAAAACAGTTTAAGCCCTGCATTGATTATGCTAAGTTTTGTCTCCCTGCTTCTTTCCTGTTTTGGAATGCGTATAGTATTTTTGCCACTCATGCCATTTATTAAGAATAAAACGATAAATAAGTCAAGCAAAACGTGATTTTTTTACTTGACTTATTGAACTAAAGTTCATATTATTTCAATGGATATGAACTTGGGTTCATATTACACCCAATAATAACAGGAGAAGCCAAAATGTCAACTAGTAATAACGAAGCAGCAGAAAACGAGATGAGGCTTGGGAAAACGGAATTTTATGCAATGAATAACCCTGTGAGAAGATTTATTCAAAAATATGGGGAATTCAGAGTATTTAAACATTTTCTTAAAAAACAAAAAATCAATCTGTCCGGGAAAGTCATTATTGATGCGGGCTGCGGGTCCGGTTATAGTTCAAAGCTCTTAATGGATGAATTCAATCCTTCTGAATTAATCGCCTTTGATATTATGCCCGAACAGATCGCCATTGCGCAAAAACGATATACTAATATTAAATTCAAGATCGGAGATCTAACACAAATAAAACTTCCGGACAGCGCAGCTGACGCTGTATTCGTATTCGGAATACTGCATCATATCCCTGAGTGGCGAAAAGCGTTAAGGAATATATCAGGATTTTTAAAACAATCGGGTGTTTTCCTGGTAGATGAGCCCAAATACCGGTTTACCTGGAATGAATTTGAACAAGGGATACGCGATTCAGGATTATCAATATGCGAAAGGAAAAATTTTCTTGGCCCGCTTTTCAGAAGCTATCTGTGCATAAAAGGATAAGCTTTACATAATGGAGGAGGATATAATGAATAGAAGAAAAAATGATAGAAAAATTAATTTTAAAGACAATAGAGGGAGAAAGATTGTCTATGTCAGTTGTTGCCTGCTGAACCAGAATGCTCAATCCCCCGGAATAGCCGGGAGGAAGGGAGCTTTTAATGAATTAATTCAAATGTTTCTTGATAATGACATCGGAATTGAGCAGTTACCATGTATGGAATGTAGACTATGGGGAGGTGTTTCAAGAAAAACTATTCATACATTTCAGCCATTAGTATTGAATTCTGTTGGAAGGGCCTGGTTTCCTTTTATTGAATTTTGTTCAAATATTGAAACGGGAAAGACTAAACGTGCGTGCCGCAAAGAAGCAAAAAAAGTGGTGAAAAGAATTCAAGACTACGTAATGGAAGGATATACAATAATAGGTATTCTTGGGGTAAATGGCAGCCCTACATGCGGTGTAACTAAAACATTAAATTATATAGATATGGCAAAAAACAAAAATAAACTTGATATCACACTGCAAGATTTAATGAATCCTCAGAAGGCGAGAATTAATGGATCTGGATTCTTTTTTAGTGCCCTCATAGACGAACTAAAAAGGAGAAAAGTGGACTTAACGGTAGAAGGAATTGATCTATTATCTAAGCCGCAAAAAGAAGTTGAAAGAATAGCGGATTTATTTGGTATGAAAGTGTAGGTTGAGGGTCAAGTCCTTGATTGATGATGAGTCAACCTGAACTCAAATTGTTCTGCTCGGAATTTTGGAAACAGCCGAGAGCGGTTTGCCTTTGCAATGGTCAGAAAAGCAGATGTCAAAAAAATGGACCTGACCCCGCGTCTCCTCCGCCGTTTTCTTCACTGTCAGTCATGTCAATCACTTGGGGCGTCTTGACGAACCAACATCTGCCGATTTCGGTTTGAGCTTTGATTTCAGTCATGTGCTCAATCACAGGACTGAAACCCTTCGATCTGAAGACCCATTTTTGTCTGATGAAGTACTGCTTGTTCGCTTTCACGTACACGGTGACGAAAGCGCCATACGGTTTGGTGGCTGCTATGCGAGTCTTGCCGGGCGAAAAAAAAACAGACAGTGTACTGTCCGGGGTTAAGAGCGCCGATCACCTCATCGTTCAACGCCACATTGCAGAGCCCGGCTGTGGCGATCGAAGGGGGCCTGTAGAGGTAAACGACCGCCTTGCCTGCGGGCACTTCGTCCTGACTCACGTATTGGAAATCGCCGTGCTGCGCTGGAGAGCATGAAAAAACCAATCCAACTAAAAAGAGGACTAATAGGATAGATGATCGGTTCATAATTCCTTGATTTGACAACAGTTCCCGCCTAACGATGCAAATCAGCCGCGAGTTTACGAGTCGGCTGCATTTGCTTGGTTAGGTGTTTTGAGGGCGTTCATTCAATTCAGTATTTCCTCTTTTGTCCACTTTTAGTTAGTAAATAAATGGAACTAGCCGTCTAACCTTCTGGCTATAGGAGCTGTACTCTTCAGCAAATGCTTCGGATAGCTGGTTTTCCTCTATGGAAAGCACACGTAAGACCAGTATGAGGTAGATGATAAACAGGGCAATTACGAAAACCGACTGTACCACAAGCGCAAGGCCCAATGTCACAGACAACACACCGGCATATAGTGGATTTCTCACCAAAGAGTATATACCCCAGGTAACCAGCGGGTCCTGGGAGCGTGGAGCAAAGCCGCCAGGCTGAAAGGTTTTGCTCAAAGCCAGGAAACCAAGTACGACCATTGCGGTACCGCAAATTATTAAAGCAATGCCAATAGCCTCTAACCCATAGATTAACCAAGGGATGGCTATAGCCAAGTGAGTCACATCTAAGATCTGATACCAACCTATAATCAGGGAAACAGCAATCAAAGGGATAAACAAAATGAGTATAGCTGTGTTGAAATAGTTTTCTGCCATGACTATACCTTGTCCTTCGGGTTTAATCTGCAGAAATCTCCTGGTGCAGACCAGCATAGCCCCGCCCTGCAATGCCAACACTACGAATAAAAATATCCCAACTCCTTGCTCGCCTATAAGATGCATGAGTATACTCCTTGTTACCTAACAGGGCTTATAGTGATCCGTATAAACCCCCTTCCTGTTTATGCGGCAATTCACCTTTTTTCTGAGCAACCCCGCCTGCTACTCTTACTACCCCGTGTGAGGGGTGTCAAGGAGTTTTGCAAGGCAAAACTATGGGTAGCTATTAACTGGCAGCCACAAAAATTTCATTCCAATGAATTTTGGAAACAGTCGAGATCGAAGTGCCTTTGCAAAGGTAAGAAAAGCAGATGTCAAAAAAATAGACCTGACCCCGCGCCTCTCGGAAAAAATTTTTTTGAGGAAATGCCATGTAGTTGACAAAAATGTCTCGGTTATGATAATTGAATCCTTCAGGTAGGTATGCTTGTGAGGCAAATGCTGCAAAAGAGATTTTAGGAGGTTAAAGATGAAACGGGTTACAGCAAGCGTATCTCATGTTTCTGAAGATACTATGAAAATGATCTCTGAACTTTGTGACATCGCAGGCTATGGGATCAATTCCGGAATACATCCTGGAAAGACAGCAAATTCGGCTTCATCTTACATCCTTGACAAGCTTCATAGAGCAGGTTTAACAGGGGCAAAATTAGAACCAATTAAGGTAAATAGTCCATTCCCGGAGGAATACAAAGTAACTGTTGAAGTTGAGGGAAAAGATGTCAGAGACTTATCTAATTCGTGTTTCCCTCTTCACTGGACTGCTGGAACTCCACCAGAGGGGATAGCGGGTGAACTGGCTTATGTAGGAGACGGGTCTCAGTCGAATTTTAAGTTGGTTAATGTTTCAGGGAAGGTTGCTCTGATAGACGAAAAGTTCATGCGAGGCTGGATACCGACTGCTACGGATGCAAGCATTATGGCTAAGAATAAAGGGGCTATTGCGGTATTTCGTTTAAATCTCCAAGTGGATAGCCCGCAACAACAAAAATTTGAAGGCTCGTCTACTTATACCTTTCCGATGCCTGTTTTTTGTTTTAGCAAGAGCACGGGTAATTATTTGAGAGAGCTAGCTGTCTCAGGCAGACCTCATACTGTTAGGATAATGCTCAATGTGCCATATAAAGTTTATGATGCTTTTAACGTGGTCTTTGAATTGCCAGGTAATGGCAGATATGATGAAGTCATTCTGGTAGGTACCCATTATGACAGTCATTTTACAGGTGCCGTTGATAACAATGGCAGTGTAGCCCTGATAATAAAACTGGCAGAATACTTTGCTTCAAAGCCAAGGGAGTCAAGGAACAGAGACATGATCTTCGCCTGGTGCCTTGGGCATGATTTCGATCTCAATTCGGGCCACTACCAATTTGGCGAGGCACATAAGGCCCAACTGACAAAGGCAATCGTTTGGGATGTAGATCATGCAGTTGGGGGTAAACGCTATGTGTATGACGAAAGTAAAGGAGAAATTATCCCGGTCGAAGGGGAGACGTGTGAGTTTTACATTGTATCAAACAGTTATACATATTCCAGGCTTGCAGCATTTACCATGGACAAATATGGATTTATTTGCAACATCAATCGTCTTATAACATCAGGACTTGAACCACAGGGACCACAGTGGGGTATGGCACCACCAACAAGCCCTTGGGCTAGTGTAGCAACCATCCCCTTATATTACCATTCTATTTTTGATACGCCGGATAAGATTACGCTAGATCAAGTGGGCCGTGCTTATTCAGCACACATTGAAATCTTAGAAAACGTCGACCACACACCGGAGGGATTCCTTTTCTACGAAAAGATCACTAAGACTCACTCAAATAGACTACCAAAAGTAAATATTGCGGTATTATCAGAAGTGGTAAGGGTAGGAGATACTGTCAAGGTGTGGAGTGACGAGACCCGGTTCTATCATGATAAGACCGGTTACCACTACCCAGCCCTGCCAGAATGGGCGGGCACCACTTGGGATTGGGGAGATGGCACTCCTATAACCATTGGTGGCCCTACTGCCATGCACATTTACGAGAACCCTGGAATCTATACAATTACAATGAAATTTACGGATACAGAAGGGACTAATGCGACAGCGACCAAAGCGATCAAGGTTTTGGATTTTAAGATATTTAAGATTTGGGGGTAAGATACAAAATTAGGTTCTTCAGGCTTTCCTGTGGGTAACATCTTAAAAAATAAACTTCATCTACAGGAAACTACCCTCAAAAAGTGCGGAGGATAGTCATTAAGGACAAGTAACTCTTTGCGCAACTATTAGGTCTTTTGGAAGCCTGGAAGGTTACTGATATCAAGTGGATTATAAGAAGCTTGAGATAGGTTCATGGGTCTCCTCTCCAAAAGGTAAGAAGGCATCCTGCCCTGAATGTAAGAAATGATATTAGGAGGTGGAAGCATGAATCGAGTTAAGCCAAAAGTATTTGTTGTTGAATTACCAACTCTTATTTCTCTTGGATTCGAATGGTATATTGAAGGAGATGATAATCATAATGCCAGCGTGCAAGTCTGGTACCGCAAAAAAGGGGAAAAAGTATGGAAGGAGGCTTTACCTCTTCTTCGTATCCAGAATGAAGAATCCATTTACAGTTTTCTTAATGTTCGCATCGATTATGTGACTCCAAACCTGTTCGCCGGAAGCATACTCAACTTAGAATCTGATACAGAGTATGAATGCAAATTTCTTATGTCTGACCCAGATGGTGTAGAGGGCGACCCCCTAAAAATCGTTACAGTTCATACCCGTCCTGAGCCAAAACCCTTTGAGGGTGGACGAGTCTTTCATGTCTACCCTTGGGACTGGATGGGGCCGAAAGAGGAACCAGCCTTTCCTAATCTAATGGCTGCCTATTATACAGGTTGGTGTGAAGCAGATTGGTGGAACGTTCATCCCCCTCGGGTTCAGCCTGGTGATATTATCCTAATCCATGCGGGTATCTATAAAGATGATCCAACTTTTTATGGAGCTGATATCTGGAATCAAGGTATGGGAACTCCCATTGGTGGAACATATTTTTTAACTGCTAAAGGGACAGCCGATAAGCCTATTGTGATAAAAGCTGCGGGTGATGGTGAGGTCATTTTTGATGGTAATGGTAATTTTAACCTTTTCAACGTGATGGCAGCAGACTATCATTATTTCGAAGGTCTTACCATTCGTAATACGGATATCGCTTTTTTGGCGGGCATCAAGAATATTGCTGGTTGTACAGGGTTGACGGTCAAGAGATCTCGATTTGAAAATATCGGAAAAGGCATTCACACGGATTGGTCCGGTTCAAAAATTTTCTATATCGCTGATAACGTATTTATCGGTAGACATGATCCAGACCAGTTACAGGGGTGGTACCTCCCCCCTCTTCCTTCTCCTTATCCTTACGGGAAATGTATGTCTGAATATGCGGTCAAGGTCGCTGGAGAGGGTCATGTTATATGCCACAATCACGTAGCAAATTTCCATGACGGAATCGATCATGCTACCTATGGCGTCCCGGATGGCTATCCACCCTACGTCCACCCGGATGACTATCCGGTTGATGAAGTATTACGACAGGACAGATTGTTTCGTTCAATTGACATCTATAATAATTTCATTTCCAATGTCCACGATGACTTCATTGAAGCGGATGGAGCTATGTATAACATACGAGTCTTTCGCAATCTTTGCATGAATTCGGCCACGAATGGCCTAAGCGCTCAAACTCTTTATGGCGGACCGGCCTATTTTATACAGAACATCATTTACCACGCCCCCAAGGCAATAAAACATCATTCTAATCCATCTGGTTTAATCTACTATCATAATACATTTTTTTGCAAGGTAAGTGCTTTTTGCGAGGTGACTGGTAGCGAACCAGCATCGAACTATCATCTTAGGAATAACCTTATTCTTGCGTCGATGCCCTCCGAAACAGTTTTTTCTGTGGATACTTTCACTAACTACACATCATCTGATTACAATGGGTTCTGTCCTGGTCCAGAAACGGAATATCCTTTTATATGGAAATCTCCTCCATTCGAAAAAATGAAAGATTACACTGGTTCAAGGGTTGAACGCAGATTCAAGACCCTCGCTGAATATAGCCAAGCTACAGGCCCAGACAAGCATAGCATTGTTATAGACTACAATATATTTCAAAAGGTGATACCGCCCGATCCAAATAATATTACAAAAGTTTATAAACCTGAGGATTTTGATTTTCGACTTGAGCCCGACGCCCCTGCAGTTGACGCAGGGTGTATCCTTCCCAATATCAATGATGATTTTACTGGTAAAGCTCCAGACCTGGGTGCATTGGAGGTTGGGAAGCCCATACCTGTTTATGGTCCACGGCCATTAATGAAATAATTGGCGCGCCCAGCCCGACTCGAACGGGCGACCTGCGGATTCGTAGATCGATTTGGGCAAGTTTTCTAACCCCTTGATTTTGGTCTGGTTTTCCGTAATTGCTAAAAATATAGGGCTAATTGCTTTTCCATTTATTCCAGTCTATGCTATCTATTCCAGTCTTTTTCACTTATCTTTAGCACAAATTTAGCACATTGATTTTCTCTAATTCTGAAAATCTCGATTACACCTACTAACCTTCGAGGGTTGCAGTGAAACCTTCTGAAGATTACGATTGAAATCGAGCATAACAGGGCTTATACTGATCCGTATAAAACCCCTTCCTGTGTATGCGAAAATTTCACCTTTTTCTTAGCAACCCCGCCTACTACTCTTACTACCCCGCGTGACGCGGTGTCAACCAAAAACTCATTTCAATGCCCGCAGGGGGTCAAGGATGAGGGGTCAAGTCTTTGATTGATGACGAGTCAATCTGAACTCAATTTGTTCCTGCTCGGAATTTGGGAAACAGTTGAGATCGGTATGTCTTTGTGATGGTCAGCAAAGCAGATGTCAAAAAAATAGACCTGACCCTGCGCCTCTTTGTTATACGCTATCTTCAAGTTTTCAAATCATATCGGTAAATGCAACCAAGCAAATACCCCTAGCATTTTTAGGCCCATGTAAATCATTACAGCTATGAAAACATACTTAAGCTGTTTAGCGGGAAGTTTGTGCGCAACTCTGACTCCTACTTGAGCCATAGGAACACTTGTTCCTGCCAATAAAATCCACTGCAAAATGTTAACATAGCCTACGGAATATGGAGGTAATCCCAAAACATTTAAGCCATTGACTGTGTAAGATAGAATACCTCCTATTGAGGTAAATATCATCAACGCCGTTGAGGTCCCAACTGATTGGTGCATTTTGAATCTCATTGCAAGAACCATGACAGGAACCATCAACACGCCACCACCTATGCCAATAATGCCAGATACAATCCCCAACGGAAAACCCCATAATATATAAACAAAAACATTGTCTATTGGTTCTTTCTCTACTTTAGGTGGCTTTGCCGTTAACATTCTGATGCCACCTGCTAAGATAACTAACCCAAACCCAATTTTTAGGATATTGCCGGGAATATGCGCAGCAAAATATCCACCAACGACTGAGCCCACAAGTCCAGCTAAGCCAAGTACAATACCTGCTTTCCATAAAACGGCTTTTTTACGGCTGTGACCAATTGCTCCACTGATTGCCGTGGGAAGAACAACGGCAAGGTTCGTTCCAAAGGCGATTCTAATCGCAATAGTAGGGTCAACACCTATTGAAGTAAGTGCCCAAAATTGAACGGGTACCATAATGAAACAGCCGCCAACGCCCAATAAACCAGAAGCAAAACCAACACCAACACCTGTTATTAGGAGGGCTATTATTTGAGTCGATCCTATTTCCATAATGTAATCCCCTTTCTTTCAATGAAATTATTCAGTTACTTTATTCAAGCATTGAAAGAAGGAACTAAGTGCCAATCCACCAACAATGGCATGGTTTTCTTTTCATATATTTCACTTTAAAGTTATTCATAGTGGTTGAGGCGTATAACAGGGCTTATACTGACCCGTATAAACCCCTGGCTGCTTATGCGACAATTTCAGCTTTTTTCTTAACAACCCCGCCTACTACTCTTACTACCCCGCGTGAGGGGTGTCAACCAAAAACTCATTCCAGTGCCCGCAGCGGGGCAAGGATGATGAGTCAATCAGAACCCAATCTGTTCCTGCTCGGAATTTTAGAAACTGCCGAGATCGAAATGCCTTTGCAGAGGTCTGATTCGAAAACTCAAGAATAAAAATTCGACCCCGAAGTCTCACCGAAGTCTTACAAGATCCCCCATTGGATCTTCCCTATTAAACGCACCGTTTTTCTCTCTCCATCTCTGGAACCGATTCACAGGGCACAGCTCAACTCCCCTTACTAGTATTTCTAATGATGTTCCAACATCTTGATGCTCCCCATCCATCTTTCCTTCTCCTTCTTCTACATTCCTTTTCTGCTTGTTTAACGATCTTCCTCTTGTTCACCCCCTCGATACTCAGTGCCTCCCTTAGAATATTCTCCGATTCGTGTTGCCGCTGCTCTATCAAGCTCTGATACAAATCATGATCATCGTCATGACTGTTATCACCTCTCCATTCAAAACAGCACTCCCACTCATACTCTGCGATTGCCGAAATGTAAACTCTCCAACAGTCCAGGAGGCACTCCGCCTTTTCCATGCCCTCAAGGAATTGACTGGCTTCCCTATAGCATCTTGCAGTGTTGTCTGAATCGCGCCACTTATCGTATGCCTCTGCTGCTTTTCTCAAGAACTCTACAATTTCTCTTCTATCGTCAACTGCCGCAGCCACCATCTCATAACATCTGCCAGCATCAGAGAATCTTCTTTTATTCATGTACGCTTCAGCACGTGTGATCAGGTTGTCTGTTTCGTTTTTCATTATAGTGCCGCCACTATTATTTTCAGTCCTTAGCGGGCAGAGTTCCTTGAAACACGGGCCACGAGATAACGTGCTTAACCGACCTTATACTGATCCGTATAAAACCCCTTCCTGTTTAGATGTCAAAAAAATAGACCTGACCCCACGCCTTCCCTGGAGAGGGCCGCTTTTTGGCCCGAATCCGGTGGAGCAAAAGGTTAGGGCCAATCCGTTTATTTCTTACCAACGCCCCACTCTACACGAACCATAACGAACTGAAATTATCATACGGTGAAGAATGATAGCCGAAAAATGACTTAAGATGAAAACCAGGCACAAGATGGCGGCAAAATAGTCAACCGCCCATAAGAAACTATCAGCTCTATGGAACCCCCCAT
>Ga0307419_10001478_pt1 | contig 12058 bp, 10 predicted proteins | sample SalMarWE160230MG_2_FD_202512 | JGI IMG/M metagenome (GOLD analysis project Ga0307419, IMG submission 202512) | Salt marsh sediment microbial communities from the Plum Island Ecosystem LTER, Massachusetts, United States - WE1602-30 | ecosystem: Environmental > Aquatic > Marine > Intertidal zone... | reverse complement strand
ACTGATCCCTTACAGATGTTTCGAAGAGCAAGATCCAGGCGTCTCTGCGGAGCTGTATCAACTGCTTTAGGGACTGATATGCCACCAAAACGCAGTCGAGTAGTTTCCTCCTTAGGTGCGGCATTTTGAAGAGAGTCAACGAACACCTGTATTGGATTGGATTTAGTTCTCTTCTCGATAATTTCAAAGGCAGCCTTTACAACTTTATATGCCTTAATTTTCTTTCCAGTGTAAACATTAGTTCTCATTATATTGTTGATCAAACGCTCGACTATGGGAACCTTAGCTTTGGCAAACATTTTATTTGAAAAAACCCCGCCAAGATATAGATTCTCAGTTTCTAAATTTATGTATCTTTCTAATCCTCTGTCTTCTACCTTGATTTTACTCATATCATATTTTGCCAGAACTGGGAAAAAATGAGCATCTACTTTTCCTTTACTTTTTTCAGTCATATCTATCGTCTCATTGCTTTTTCAATCTTTCCTTTAATCATTTGATCAAGGGCTACGTCGTTGACTTTTATTACTTTAAATCGAACACCAGGGATATCACCAAAACTTCTTCCCATCCTACCGCCAATTCCTTCAATCATTACCTCGTCATGTTCATCGATAAAACTAATGGCATTATTGCCCGGAGCAAATGCAGTAATCTGACGACCATTTTTTATAAGTTGTACCTTTACACATTTTCTAATCGCAGAGTTAGGCTGTTTTGCTTCTATGCCTACTTTTTCAATGACAATTCCTCTTGCTTGAGCTGTTCCTCCAAGCGGATCTGCCTTTTCTTTTAGGCGTAATACTCTCTTTTTGAAATACCGATCATTCCATTGCTGTTTTCTACGGTCTTTTTTGAGTTTTCTTGCTGCATTCAGTCCTTTGCCCATGTTTCACCTACTAGATAAGAGTAAGCCAGTATGTAGCTTTTGATATTTAAATCTTTTAGATGGTAACTCCTAAAGATTGAAACTAGCAAATTAGTTTTTTTCGAAGATCTATTTGTAGCATAAAATAACAGCCACATTTTTATATCAAAAAGGTATTTCATATAACGGGATCTGAGATGCACAAAGATCAAATTATCATTAATGATGACGCAAGTTCTTCTGGAATAATACACCGAGGTGTATTGAGTTACTACTTGGGTTCTGTGTTTTTTATGGCAGGTATTGCACTCCTAGCAATGGGGGTGGCATTTATCATGATTTTCAAAATTCACTATAATTCTTTGCCAGAAGAAATTCTTCTTACTGCTGTTTTCATGGGTGTTGGTATTACATTGATTTTGACGGGCATCAATTTGATGATGAAGCAGACGAAATACGGGTATGGTATTGTGGGTGGGAGTGCTCTTATGTCGTTATCTGCTCTCTCTCTTTTTGTATATGCTTATCCGCATAAGTGGTATTACCCATTCATAAGCTATGTATTCTCGCTATTCGTTGCTGGATTTTTAGTACTAATGGGAAATGCATTTGCAAATGTGACTCTCAAGATGATTGGAAACAGACTTGAATCTGTGGTGGGCAAAGAAGAAAAAGCGGAAGTGAAAATCTATACTGACGAAGAGATAGAGAAAGACATAGAGGAAGCAACAAGGAAAAGTGTAGATGCTGCTATCGATAAACTAGATTTTACACTGACCGATGGAAGGGATTTGACATTGGGGGCATCTTGCACTAAAGTGCGAGGCAATATCGTAAGGGTCAAAGATGATATAGATGAAGCGAGAATCTTGAAAATAACGAGGAACCCAGCCGAAACGGATAAATGGGGCTCAATAGGTATTGATAAGGTTTCAATGCAGTTGAGTAGCGCCCTGGAGAATCAACCATCAATTGAGAAAGATCGATTGGTAGAAATCACGAAGGATTTCGAAAGAAAAATTAAAGGTATTTTTGATCTGGTGAAATCAAAGTGATAATCTATCAAATGATTTGATTAAAATAAATATTTTGTTCTGATTCATCTGTAACTGATGGTCAATGGTGTTGTCTCTCTACTTTTAGTGGGGAGTAAATTGGATCATATAACTAGACTATGAGTTGGAGCGAACATTCGAAACCTTTTTAAGGAAAATGTAGCTACATTCTATTATATTAACAAGGATGGTGATGTGGAAATGGCAAAAGGCCTTGATATTGGAACTATGAATATAATTTGTGCAGAAAAAGAAGGCGAAGATGTAGTTTTTATGCAGCAGCGGAACGCATTTATGGAGCTCGAATCAAGCGATCTCACGAAGACAATGCTAGACACCTCGAAAGTTCTTTATGTGGAGGAAGACGACGGAATTTCTCTATTGGGAGAGGATGCATTTAGGTTTGCAACTATTTTCGAGAAAGAAGCGAAGAGACCGATGAAACGTGGTATAATATGTTCTGACGAGAAAAATGCAATACCTATGATGAAGTTAATTGTAGAGAGAGTCTTGGGCACACCAAAAGGTCAGAAAGAAGTATTGTACATTTCATCTCCAGCAGATCCAATAGATTTAGATATAAATGTATTGTATCATAGGAAAACCATGGAAGCGCTAGCAAAGAAAATGAAATATGATACACATGTGATTGATGAGGGTCTGGCTGTGATTTACTCTGAACTTGCAGATTATAACTTTACTGGATTAGGGGTAAGTGTAGGTGCGGGACTCACAAATGTAACGCTTGCATATTTAGCTACGCCCCTTATGTCTTTCAGTATAGGTAAAGGTGGAGATTGGATCGACGAGCAAGTTTCAAAAACAACAGGGTTACCAAAAGAGCATGTATGTGCAACGAAAGAGCAGGCAGGATCCAAGTTAGGTACTACAGATGTTGATTTTGGTAGCGTAAAAGGCGCTCTTACTGTATACTATGATGCATTGATTACATATATTATTAAGAATCTAGATAGGAAACTTTCCGAGATAGCACCGCCAAAAGTATCATTTCCTGTTGCGGTTGCAGGTGGAAGTTCAATACCCAAAGGATTTTTCGATCTGTTTGAGAAGAAATTAAGAGAAACAAAGCTTAAAATTGACATACCGACCATGATACGTGCCAAGGATCCGTTGCATTCAGTTGCAAGAGGGTGTTTAATAGCAGCAAGAACGCAGGAAGCAGCAGGAAAAAGAACGACGACGGCAACAGCGACGACAACAACGCAGAAGAAAGCACATGGTAAGAAAACAACAGGAAAGAAGAAATAAATAGATTACAGTTAGTAAAAATGGTGGATTTGTTTGTTAGATGGCAAACAACGCCGCCAGTTCTTTTTTTTATTTTTTTACCTTACATAATTGTTGTACTTGTTGCTGGCAGTTGTTTGTTCAGAGAATGAGATTAGGGATAATACAAGGAGATCAATTACACATTTTTTCCATTCAAACTGGTTAATAAATTACTTGCAGGCGATCTTGCTATATGTTCCGCTCTTTATAGCTTGGTCTTTGTTGATTTTTTGTGTTACAACAATGACTATATCCTTCAAAATTTTTCAGGAAAAAAAGAGTAGTTTTTTTGAGGAATGAGAAGAAAAATCTGGGGAAAACTTCTCATCGCGGTTGAGATGGGATGATGATGCACTCCTTTCTAAAAACACCAGCCCAGATTTTTTAATCACTTCCATCACCTAAGATTGGGATGGGTTTTAAGTAGTTTTTTCGCAGGTGATTATGCAGTTAACTCACTATCACTACAACCATTTTAAAAGGTGATTTCCAGGAGAAATAAGGTGTTAGGGTGCCCTACTAAATGGTTGTTAATTTAGCAACTTAAAAAGTGAAAAAACCCCTAGCTTTTTAAAGAAACAGTTGCTATGGGGGTTAGGTGAGGATGAGATGGAACCACGAGCTAAGATAACTTATACGGCGCCTAAGCAAATACCATTATTCGAAGAACAGGATGACGGAAAGCTAACGCAATATGTAATGGAAGATTAACTGTCTATAATTTTACTCCCTTCTAGATGATGTGCAAGCGATAGAGCTCTAGTCATCTATAAAATTGATTGACAGGTTTTATATGGTTGCATGGTACAAAAGTTTAAATTCCACCTTTATTTTACGTCTAGTAGAGAGGTGAAAAATGGTCGAATTTGAAACAATAACCGCAGAAGAAGTAGAATTTGGAAGAAATAACTTTATAGAGGTTGCTAGAAAGAAAGCTGTTGGTGACGATGGAGAAAGGGAGTTCGTTTCACTTTCACGAGGCTATCATCTTCCAGATGGTACAAAAAAATGGAAAGCATCCATAACTCTACCCGATGAAGAAGAAAAAAGAGAAAAAATAGCTGAGTTAATAAAGAAGCTATAATTGAAATAAAAAGCGATTAAAGTTTTTTGTATCTTCAGCTTCTATCTTTTTCATTTATTGAATTTTTTCTATATAGTCCATTTACGTTGGCGAAGTATTTCTTTGATTATCTGTAGCATTCATAAGGTTGCATATAGTTAGGTCACGTTTGTACTACTCATATGATCTGTTGCCATTTTTGTCAATAAAAAGTTCTTTTGATTCTAGTACAGTATAATTATCAATTTCTACGAATGACGTCATATCAACATCTATGTTTGTGTCGTATATTACGTGGGGTCCGGAAATAGACACGTTTAGAGATTCATTGCTCCCATCGTCTTTAAATAATCGCAGATGACCAATGTCTTCCACTCCAAAATTCTGATTTATTTCGGTCTTTATGCTAGCGCTGCATGAACATTCAATTGGTATCCATCCATCGTTGCTGATGCTTTCACCTACAAAAATCTCAACCCATGCATGGCCAATTGCACTGACAACTCCATTTGATTCTTCTGCTAGAAATCCACTTATGAATCTTGCAGGTATGCCTACTGAAAGACATAATGAGATGTAAAGAAACGAAAGGTCATCGCAATCTCCCGATCCCAGTTGATAAGTCTTGATTGCAGGTTGAACATTGTTATTAGTTGTGTGTATCTGGTAGACTGTATTTTGTTTAAGCCAGGTAAAAAGTTCTTTTGCTACAATAAATGAGTTGTTGCTATTTGCCTGGTTTAACACAGTTTGAGCGGTTGATTTTATATTGGAATTATCTGGATCTATGTATGCTATATTATTATCTGACTGTTCATTGCAGTATTGATCTACAAGATTCGGATAAAATGTTTTAATTTCTTGTAATGTCAGCGCATCATTACCATTTAAATCGGTAACAAGAAAACTCTCCGCTTCGACATTTGCACGGATACCTAATTCATAATAATGACTATCTTTTCCACTTATGTTCCATCGTAGAACTGTATTATTTACCAGGGAAATACTTTCATAATTTTGTTGGTACAATATCTCCGTGGATACTGATCCAAGCAAGATTTCTGGGAGATCACAATCATAATGTATTGTATATTCTCCGGTCCCACTGCAGTTCACTTTGTATCCATAACTGATTATGTATCTGACCTTTGTAGGGTGAGATTCATACGTTGTGCCGCCGCCAAAATCAAAGTTAAAATACTCTAAACATCCAGATGTGGACATAATTAGTATAAGTAAAATGAGAGCTAAACCTGTAATACTTATGCTTTTTTTATCCATGCATATCTTTTATCTCTTCTTAAAAAATCCTGCTTTTTTACCGTATGAAGCACGGTATTTACAACTTTCTTTCATTGGACATTTGATACATTCTGGATTTTCCTCATGACAATAGTTTTCACCGAGTTTAGCCAAAGAGTCTAGATATTTGTAGACATTTTCTTTCATCTTTTCGGCTTCTTTTGTAAGTATCTTAATTGCTTCGTCTGGATCACCAGTAGAAACCCACCCCAGTCTCTTTGCTACTCTGTTTACATTCAAAGCTTTTTTTGTGGATTTGCTTCTACCAGGTGTTGGTTCTGGGAAGTCAATTGGAATTTCAGGTTGTACTCTTGGTTGGGGTTCAGACATTGACATATTTGACATCTTGGGGGGCTTGTCAGATAGTCCTCCTCCTTTTGTTATGTTTACTGATTTACCGCCATGGCTTGTTTCCCTGGTACGTATCTCAGCCATGATTGGTATCTGAAGAGAAGCACCAGAAATGAGGGCTACACCAATTGGAAGACGTTGTATTTCGCGGTACGTCTGATTAGTTAAACCCTCGACTGATTGAATAATGGCTTTGAGATCATTAGGATTTGTTACCTTTAGAATTATATTTGTATTACACTGTGAAATTATGTTTTTATCTACTTTGGCTGGACGTTGACTGATAATACACAGCCCCATTCCAAATTTTCTACCCTCTGAAGCAATTGTACGCAGAATGTTGGATGAAACGGCGCTTCTAAACCCTCGTTCGGGGCAGTAGTTATGTGCTTCCTCTACCATAAATAGGAACGGTGGGATTTTACCCGCCTTACGATCATCAAACAATTCTTTGGTTAGGCGAGCTACAACAACCTCTTGTACATCTGGAGGAACACCTTTCATGTTGATTGTGGAGCACTTTCCACTTCTAACTAACTCTCCAGTAGATGTTCCTTGTTCTGAAAAAACACCTATTGAGTCGAGTGATTCAAGTGAAGCTATAACATTCCATCGAGCGTTACTTTTGCTTCTGTTAACAGCATCTATTATATCTCTGAGATCATAGACTTGTTTGTATTCCTTAACCTCTTTGATTGCCTGATATAATACTCCTATCTGGGGGCCAGATAGCTTTGCAGAAAGGAGATCTGTTATCTCACGTGCTTCAAGATTTATGCCACTGAGAGTAAGATGTTTTGCACTACCTCGTCCGCCAAGTGGGGAAAACTCAGTCATTTGGCTAGAATAATCTCGTTGCTTGACACCAAACCTTTCCATGTTTTTATGATCTTTTCGGCTCTTGTTTGGCTTTGTAAGTGAGTGGTATTCTCCATGCGTATCGATTATAACCATTGGTATTTTTTTCTTTAATAACTCCTCTACAAGAACGCCACATGCATAGCTCTTACCCCCACCTGTTTTTGCTAGTACGCAAATATGCTTTTGAACTAGTGAATCGACATTCAGATAAACTTTCAGATCGTGTCCTTTCAATAGACCAATATATGCTCCATTTTCCTTGGCAGCATTCAGTCCTAGAACCTGCCTAATAAGCTCTTCATCAGCACGTATGATTCCGCTGCCTGCATTGAAAGGAGTACGGGGTGATTGTAAAAGCCCTTTTTTGTCACGATATCCGATTACATCTGCAAATGCGGAAACTTTGTTCTTGATGTGAGGAATTTCATCATCGCTTGTCATACTTACAGCTTCCTCAAACTTGAGGTCAGATAGCTGCTTGATATCCATCACTTGGGCGAGCATATTTCCCTCTTTATGAGGAGCATATATGTAGTCAAACTTTCGTATGCCTTGGCTGTTTACTGTGAAATTAAACTCAGTCGAGCCGACCTCTCCGTATATAAAACCGACAATATTCTCTTTTTGTTGCATCCTAGATCCCCTATTTTTCGGAATAATACCGCACTTAGTTATTATAGTTTTTGTAATTTTTTACCAAGTTCCGCAGGCAAACCTGCAAGTTTCTCAAGAGCCTCTATCTCCATAAAATGAAGCTTTCCTGGTACAACCAATGTGTGAAGAGGCGGACCAAACTTTTTGTCCTTTAAGATGCCCATTCTGTCCGCCATCAATGTTGGACTTGATGATCCTGCACGAGCTACTGTACAAACTATGGTATCTTCAGTAATAATTTGTTCTTTTAATTTTTTTTCCATTTCTAGTAATAGTGCCATACCTTCATTAGCTGTCATATATCTTTCTTTATCTGCCTGAATATCAAGAAGTACAAGAGTATGTAAACCCATCTCCCTGTTATTCTTTATAACGTTGTAAGGACTTGTTGGGAAATAATCCTTTTCTGGAAATGCAAGTGTTGTGGTCCTACCAAACTTGTAATTCTGTAAACCAAGTAGACCTGGAACCGCGGTGACGATGCTACTACCATGTACAACCTTTGTCTTAATCCCCATGTCTATAGCTCTTAGTCTAAGGTCAATGTGGGTGGTAGCAGTCATTGAGTCGCCGCATGTTAAAAAAGCAATATTTTTATCAGTGGCAGACTTTAGTATTTTATCACCTTTTTCAGATTCTTCTCTTGGAAGTATCTTAATAGTTTTTCCAATTTTTTCTTCGATCTTGTTTATGTTGGTTCCAATAAGCTTTGCAGTGTAGAATTCTGCATAGACTTCGTCGCAATTGTTGATTTCTTCAAGACCCTTTAGCGATATATCTTTTTCATCGTGCAGGCCTAAGCCAATGAATGTAAGACTTCCCTTTGACATGTTAACTCAGAAAATCTTAAGTACCATCTATACAAAAAGGTTTGTTTTATGGATTTGGGGGGATCGGATATTATCTACTGACAGTTGATCTTTTACTTAGATATATAAATAACCGTTTTGATTATGAGTCACTATGCTTTCAATAGGTCTTGCAATTCTAGCGTTTATTGTTGGAGTTATTTTTCTCTACAAGTGTTCGGATATCCTGGTGGAGGGAACATCGAAAACCGCAGCTCAACTTGGTATTTCTTCATTAATTATCTCAGTAATTGTTGTCGCATTTGGTACCTCCGCACCTGAATTTGCAATCTCAGTTGGTGCAGCTTTTCAATCGCATGCAGACATATCTATGGGAAATATCATCGGCTCTTGTGTTGCAAATCTTTTACTTGTACTTGGAATAAGTGCAATAATTAGGCCAATAAAAGTCAAAAAAACCATCATAAAACGTGAGGTGCCCATTATCATAGGAGCGACTATTGTTCTCTTACTCTCATCATTTTTTGGCTTGTTGGATACTCATCGTTTGATTGGAGGAGCAATTTTTCTTGTCTTATTTGCAGTATTTATTGTTTATTTTATTCAATGTGCAAAAAAAGAAAGAAACAATGACGTAGAAAAATACGAATCTGGGAAGATGCTCAAAAACATAATTTTTATTATATTGGGCATAGCTGGTGTTGTTGTTGGAGCTTGGCTGTTGATAGAATCAGCTTTATCTATTGCAGATTTCTTTGGTATTCCAGAGATGATTATTGCATTGTCGATGGTGGCAGTTGGTACATCCCTTCCAGAATTGGTGGTTTCTGCAATGGCTGCCTATAAAAATGAATCAGATATTGCTGTTGGAAATGTAATCGGATCAAATGTGTTTAATATTTTTCTAATACTTGGTGCTAGTGCTCTTCTTATACCATTAAATGCAATAAATTCCATCGGTAATTTGCTGATTCTTATGGCTGTGACTCTTGTGATGTTTCCGGTACTTTATACTGGACACGTCATTTCCAGGAAAGAAGGAGTATTTCTCCTAGTATTATATTTGTTTTTTATTTGTTACATTTTCCTTGCATAAACCAGGTACAGGGGTCTATTTGATGTTGAAAAATTCGAGTTTAATGATGTTTTGAAAACCAAAACCCTACCTCAACACCTCTTTTACCCTTTCCATTCGTTTTGTAACCATTAAAGAATAGTTTGCAGCAAAACCGCTATTATATATAGGTAAATATTATTCGTTGAAACCAATGGCGAGAGAAAAATCCGTAGATAAAAATGAGATTTTGGCTGTTTTTTTAATGGGTTGTTTATTCGTTCTCATTCATGGTCTTTCTTTGTTACTTACAACGCCTTTTGAATTAGCGGGAATGGAGCCAGCATTCGAGAATCCAAATGATCCGATGAATATTGTATATATTTTTATGATAATGCTTGTTTTTACTGTTTTAATTTTACTTATTGCAAAGTTTTGGAAGAAACAGTTCATACAGGTTGTTATTTTGGGTGCAGTGGGTTATACCTCCTTTTACGCGTTCTTTTTACCACTGTTTCACCTCACTTTTTCACATGTATTTTCAGAATTTGCTTTAGTTGCTGCTGTAATTGCTGCGATTGTTCTTGTTGTGACGCTTTTCAAGTATCCTGAGTGGTATGTAATTGACATTTGTGGTGTTATAATAGGTACGGGTGCTATTGTTATATTTGGGATATCGCTAGGTATTTTGTTAGTTCTTATTTTACTGATTGGTTTGGCTATTTATGATGCGATATCTGTCTATAAAACTAAACATATGATTGATCTTGCGGATACCGTCATGGATCTTAAATTACCAGTCCTATTGGTTATACCAAAAACAAGAGGGTATTCTCTAATAAAAGAAACAAAGCGTTTGAAAGAAAAACTCAAAGAAGATGACGAACGAGATGCGTTTTTCATGGGACTAGGGGACATTGTAATGCCAGGGATTCTTGTTGCAACTGTGTACAATAATATTAGTAACGGTCTTCCAGTAGCTATATCAGTAATGATTGGTACAATGGTTGGTTTTGCAATTCTTATGATCTTTGTGATGAAAGGAAAACCGCAGGCCGGACTTCCTTGTCTTTGCGGTGGTGCGATAGCTGGTTATATCATATCTAGCTATCTGTTATTTGGCGAATTGGTGGGTCTTAGCTTTTCTATCTAAAAGTGTTAGTAGTTGATTTTAAAACCACAATCCTTGCACCATGTCTTTCCATCAAAGTGGTTCAAAGGTTTATTGCATTTGGGGCATTTTGTCCTTTCAAGAAAGTGTTCAAGCCAAACATCTCTTACTTGTGGCACTGTCTCATTTTTTATCCTTTTTAACTCATCCACAAGATCGGGAGTTGTAGCCAGTTTTCGAAGAACTGAAAAATTAATTTCTCTTGGTTTTAGAGTATAGAATGAATCATAATATATTGTTTCTGCTGAGGCTGTATTGCCTGTGCCTGTTCTTTTATTTTTGATGATAATGGCAGCAATAACCACTCCACTAACCAGGCCACCGATATGTGCAAAATGGGCAGTAGTGTCCTGAACATCTAACATAACAATTACGGTTTCCATCACAGCGAAAATAAGTACAGCATAGACTACCTTGATACGGCGAAAGACCATAATTATGCCTAGAGGAATGGGCATAACTACTTCATCTCTGGGGTATGAAAATGCGAATGCACCCAGGATACCAAATATTGCGCCAGATGCACCGATCAATACAATTCCAGAACCAAGATTAAGTAATGAATGAGTTAGTGCGCCACACACTCCGGTTAATAGATAAATAGTCAAGAATTTCTTCCAACCTACTCTTTGTTCAAATGCCATCCCCACAAAGAAAAACACCAGCATATTTCCAATGATGTGGAGAAAACCACCATGTATGAACATGGAAGTAAACAAGGTATAAAGTTGAGGCATGAACTCCGGCGAGAGATAAATTGGCCGAAATCCCAAATCATAGATCACTTCAGGAAAAATAACCGATATGACGAAAACAATAAAATTTGCAAATATCAGTGCATATGTTATCAGCAGTTTTTTTGCATATGCGATAACAAGCGTTCCAATTATTACACAAATGGCAATTATAGAGACTAAACTTATTGGAAGTATTACTATGTCCATTCTCTCTTTCTCCAGTCGCGTGCTACAAGCACAAAGGTCATAGTAAATATAGCCACTATATAAATTGTGTTTTTATTTGTTTTTGATAAATTGAATTAAATTGGAGATGTTAAAACGAAACAAGTAAAATTAGCTAGAAAATGCCGCTAGGGCATTGTTAAACTGTTTTGGTTTTTGTAGTTGTCCTTACATACAGCGAGGGCTATTCTGCTAGGATTTCTAGTAACTATTCTCATATTTCGGAATCTTTCTGGTTGAGAGGGGGTTTTAGAAAATCGCGGGTTTTTTTGTATCTAAAGAATCTAAAAAAAACTTCCATCCCTCCCTCGTTACAAATTGGCCCGTATTTGCACCGAGTTTTTAAGCTTTTGCACCGAGTTTTCTGAATAACATTTAAGTAGTAGAACTTCGTACTCCAACTGTCCGAATAAGCATGGAAGGCTGAAACCGGGAGACACCGTCTTTTGAATCGAAACCTACCTCGTAGCTTATGCCAGAAATAGTCGGACACCGGGGTAAAAAATATGAAAGATATAAGTAGAACCCAAGTGGCTCAGAAGGCATATGACGCTGGTGACAACAGATTGCAACCCAAGACTTACAGATCGGTAGTAACTGACTATAGGGTGAGGGATT
>Ga0307419_10001477_pt1 | contig 12060 bp, 6 predicted proteins | sample SalMarWE160230MG_2_FD_202512 | JGI IMG/M metagenome (GOLD analysis project Ga0307419, IMG submission 202512) | Salt marsh sediment microbial communities from the Plum Island Ecosystem LTER, Massachusetts, United States - WE1602-30 | ecosystem: Environmental > Aquatic > Marine > Intertidal zone >... | reverse complement strand
TCAAGAAATTTCTCCCCGGGTTTGCGACCTGTAACCATTTCAAAAATTAAAAATGTAACATGCCCGCCGTCAAGAGCAGGAATAGGAAGTATATTTATAAAAGCCAGCATAATAGATAAAAGAGCGGTAATATTCCAAAAAGCTTCCCAATTCCAGATTGGAGGAAAAAGATTCGTTATGGCTCCAAAACCCCCAACAGCTTTATAAGCACCCGATTTAAAATTAAATATCAACCCGATCTGCCGGATGTAGGAAAGAAGCTCTTTCTTTGCACGAAGAAATCCTGCAGGAATCGATTGCAGGAAGGTATATTCATAGGTCGAAAAATTATATACTCCCAATTTTTCGAGTTGATCGAAGTTCAGAAAACCGTATACAATGCCAAGTTTACCTTCATCACTCACATCCACCATCAGTTTATGTTCTTCTCCTTTCCGGTCGATAACAACCGACACGGTTTTCCCGCGAATAGTATCAAGTATTGAAATAATTTCGTCGGCATATTTCACCGGTATATCATTGAGCTGAACAATCATATCCCTGGCTTTAAGCCCTGAGCCAGCATTTTGTGATGTATCCGGAACTTCACTAATTATAAAAGGTATCCTTGGGTAAATAAGGAACCCCCGGTTGTGAATACTGTTATCAACCACACTACCCACAAAATCCTGGGGAATAACCAATACCGTATCCCGGCTATTTCTGACAATATGCATTTCCCCTCCATAAAGCATCTCCTCCAGGATGTTAATAAAACTTTCAGGCTTTGTATTGTTTACGGATATTATCTTATCGCCTGTTTGAAGACCCACTTGATACATTATTGTATCGGTAACCCATATCCCATCAGTAAGATTGCTATTCGGAAGGTATTTTTCGCCCCAGCTAAACAGAATGAAGGAGAAAATCAAAAATCCGAGTATTAGATTCACAAGTACACCTCCAAGCATAATAAATAAACGCTGCCATGCAGGTTTTGTACGAAATTCATAAGGTTGGGGTGGTTTTTTCAATTGTTCCTTATCCATCGATTCATCTATCATCCCGGAAATTTTTACATACCCCCCCAAAGGCAGCCAGCCTATACCATATTCAGTTTCTCCTTTTTTTACCTTAAAAAGTGAAAACCAGGGATTAAAAAACAAGTAAAATTTTTCGACACGGGTTTTGAAAATACGTGCGAATATAAAATGTCCTAATTCATGGAGTATAATGAGAATGGATAGGGATAAAATTAGCTGACCGATCTGGATTATTATTTTCATTCTTTATATTAAGATATAATTCATTAATCTATTATATACAAAAAAGTTCATTTTTTAGTTTAAGCTTTATTTACACAAAGTAGTTAGTCAAATTGCATATCTATAATCTTGATTGTTCTGAAATACTATCCGGTAATATTATTAGAAGAAAAAAACCGGTATAGCAACACATAAAGCCCTGCAAAATTATAATATTTGATCACAAGGTCAAGAAAGAGGCCAATTTATATCATCTTGCTTGCAAATTGTCTTGCTTGGGAATCACTTTCCGTATAATCCTCTATTGATGGATGTGTTATAAAACTGACATTAGCCATTGCGTTTTCAATGATCTCAGGCATCCTGTAAAAAGGAATCCGATCGTTAAGAAAAGCATCAACAGCAATTTCATTGGCCGCATTCATAATACATGGCATGTTACCACCTGAATGCATAGAATTTAGCGCCAGGGCGAGATTACGAAAAACATCAGTATCAGGTTTTTCGAAGGTAAGTTTCGGATAATCTATAAAATTAAATCGTGGAAAATCGCTGGATAATCTTTCCGGATAACTAAGAGCATATTGAATAGGCAATCTCATGTCAGGCAGTCCCATCTGAGCTTTCATCGATCCGTCGTGAAACTGAACAATAGAATGAATAATAGATTGCGGATGGATAATTATCTCCACTTGTTCAGGTGTAAGATCAAAAAGCCATTTTGCTTCAATAGCTTCCAGTCCTTTATTCATCAGCGATGCTGAATCAATAGTAACCTTATTCCCCATGCACCAGTTGGGGTGATCCAGTGCCTGATGCAGGGTTACTTTCTTTAACTGTTCTGCGTTCATTCCCCGAAAAGGGCCTCCCGAGGCTGTAAGATAAATTTTTTCGATGCTTTTCCGATTCTCACCGACAAGACATTGAAAAATTGCCGAATGTTCCGAATCGACCGGATAAATTTGACAGTTATTATTCCGGGCCAGTTCTGTAATAAGCTCTCCGGCAACCACAAGAGTTTCTTTATTAGCCAACGCAATATTCTTGCCCGATTCTAGTGCTTTAATGGTGGGTAATAAACCAGCAAACCCTACAAGCGCAGAGAGTACAATATCAATCTCTTTCAGTTGTACTATTTCCGAAAGATACTTATCGCCTGCATGTACTTCAGTTGGTAATCCTTTAAGTGCATCTGACACCTCCCGGTAGTGTTTTTCATTGGTAACAACAACATGTTTTGGAATATATCTGAGTGCCTGATCAACGAGCAGATCAACGTTATTTCTGGCAGTAATTACTGATACCTCAAAAACTTCCATATGATGTGAAATGACATCGAGTGTTTGTGTGCCAATTGAACCTGTCGATCCCAGAATGGCTACTCTCTTTCTCATTATCAATTATAAAAGATGAACACTTTCAGAACGAAATATAATCTTCAGGGTTAAGAGGAATACCAATGTACCACAATTCGAAATGCAAGTGCGGACCCGTTGTTAATTCACCGGAATTACCAATAATTGCTATAGCTTCTCCAACTTCTACATAATCTCCAACTCTTTTAAGTAATTCAGCATTGTGCTTATAAATTGATATAAGATTATTTTTATGCTGAATCTGAATAACCCAACCCGTTTCGAGTGTCCATGTTGCCATAATTATGGTACCTGACAGGGTAGCTTTTACTACTTCGTTTGCAGCAGCAACTATATCCGTACCATAATGATCTCCTACCGCATTGAATGAATTGGTAACCAGTCCTTTGACAGGTGCAAAGAAATGCATCCGGGAAATACCTCCTATGGTCTCGTATTTCTTGTCTTTATCTATTCCAAATTGTTCTTCCTCCCTGAAATATTCCCTCATAAGAGAATCCTCTGTAGAGCGAGTGAATTTAATATCATTATAATTTTGGCTTGTATCCCTGACATTATTGTAATTCTCAGGTTCTTCACCCGATATGATACGGTTAATATTATCCAGGTACATATCGCGCCTGTTCAGTTCAATTTCAAGTGAATCCAGTCGTTGCTTATTTCTGATGCTGCTTTTCAGCGTGTTTTCATCAGGGTAACCCGGAATAAATTCTCTAACCGGTGTATATACTATAATGGATATCACGATTCCGAGAAAAAGAAGGGTGGCAATTCCTCCCCAGGCTATCACATTCATGCGTGATAGTTTTAAGTTGAGTACCTCTTCATAACTTTCGTCACGGTAGATCGAAAATCTGTATTTATCTCTTATCTTTTGAAAAAAGTTTCTTTTTTCTTTCTTATCCATCAGAAAAAAAGCATTTGCACAAATATATAAAAGAAAGTCAAAATGATGAGTGTATAAAGTAAACCATTCTTCTTTCCGGGGGATTAGTTGATAAGTTGACTCAGGTATTCACGGATATTTGTAAAATTGTATAAGAATTGACTGAAAAGGAAATTCATGGCAAGGAATCATTATGTAAAAATAATACGGTTTGGTTTGATTGGTGAAGCCCAGGATGGGGATAATTTCAGGCATGTAGCCTTTCAGGATACCATCAATTCCAAAATAGCAGAATTATTAATCTTTAAGAAAAAGACACCTGAACTTTGGAGTGATATCGAACAATTGGAGTTGGGCAAAACTGTACCACCTTACAAAGGTTATATTACTACATTTAATAGTATCGATATTGTTGTATTGGGCGATGAAAGCATAGAAGAGGCATTTGCAAAACAACGCTGGAAACTTGATCTAAAAAAGAAAATAACTATCCAGGAGGCAGATCGAATGCGAAGAGAAACAAAGGGATATATCACCAATCTGACCCATCCCGGAGCGCTTGAAATTTCGTGGCGCGAAATAGATCCCGAAGCAAGACTTATACGATTTAGATATTATAACGGAGAGGGGAAATTCTCGTTAAGCAGGTGGTATGAGATAACAAATTGACTATTATAAAGTATAAAGGGAGCTTTTAACTCCCTTTATAATGTAATAAATTAAATTATTATTGCCACGGATCATATTGAACGAGAGAGCCATTGCTTACTTCCACTTCAGAGATAGGCAGGGGGAAGAATTCATGTTTTCCGGGAACCCATTCGATGGTGTAGTTCGGGCCCAGGGCCAGAATATGCTCACCCCCGATCATTTCATCGGCTAAACCCCAACGTACCAGGTCGAAGAAACGATGCGGCTCAAGCGCCAGTTCCAGGCGACGCTCGTGAATGATATCCTCGTAGGAAACAGCGCTTAGTGCAGCCGGTTCACTGGTAGTTCCGCACATTCTTGCTCTCTCTCTTACCTTATTAACCAACGCGAGTGCAATGGCATTATTACCGGTTTTGAAGGCGGCTTCTGCAGTCAGAAGCATCACATCGGCTAGCCGGATCAGACGAACGTTCATAGGTCCTTCCCAGGGCTGGTTTGCCAGACTCCAAAACTCGTCATAACCACATTCGAATTTTCTGCCAATTCTCCCTGTTGGCAAATTGTCGCAGTTCATCTCTACCCACTCATAGGTTGGCCCGGAAAGGATAGAATCGCCATTCTGACCCACTGTGGTCTCAAACCTTGGATCCAGGTTTTCGCTGGCAAGAGGAGATGAATTCAATCCGGCTTCACGCGGATCGCTGTTCATGAATGCCTGTACCAAAGCATCAGTTGGACAATTAAAGCTCCATCCTCCGTAAGTGTTCTGAATGTTTCCTCCAGCATCTCTATACTGCCTGACCGTCTGATAAACAGTCATTACATTACCATGAGTAGCACCATAGCCTAGACCATCGGAAATGCTCTGTATCTCGAAGATACTTCCGGAACTGTTATCACCATCAGCGGTAAATAACCACCGGAATCCATCAATGGTAGCAGCCGCATCGGTGCCGGTTCTCCAGGAGGCATACCGTTCACCGGTTATTCCAACCAGACTGTATTCACTGACACCTTCATTATTGGGATCATATACATCCAACCCGTATTGTAATGCTTCAGCCCATCTGTTCTGACAATCTCCGAAACGCACATCACCTGAATAGTTTTCAGCATAGCTTGATTCATAGACCAATACCTTCACGAGGAGAGATTGAGCAGCTCCCTTGGTAGCTCTTCCAATATTGGACGAACTCAGTTGGGAACGATCCGGAAGCAGTGGAATAGCTTCTTTTAAGTCTCCTTCAATAAATGATAAAACAGTTTTAATATCACTTCTTTCCGTTTCGAACTCAGAAGGTGTAATTTCCTTATCAGCAATTGGAACTCCCCCAAATACCTGTACCAATATAAAATGATATAACCCTCTAAGGAACTTCATTTCGCCGATACGCTGTGAGACTATGGCAGGATCAGCCTCTTCGTCAATATCAGTGATATTTTCAAGACGATTAATGGCAGTATTGGCATGTCGGAGTCCTTTATAGCAATAATCCCAGATCTCGTTAAAAGGCGTTTCATCATTCAGGGTGTGCAGAAACTGGTCAACATGCTGAGCAATCGGATAATCGTTGATGGTTTCACCACCACACTCCACATCATCTGAAGGGATAGAACCAGCGATCAGAATGTAATCTTTATCAAATACCTCACGGGCATTCAGTTCACTATAAGCAGCCGTACATGTTGCATCAACAGCATCGAAGTCAGTGTAGAATGTTTCTGCTGTCTGGATCGCAATCGGATTCTTATCCAGGAAATCTTCGCTACACCCGGTGATCAATACACTGAGTATAAGCACTCGTACCGAAGTATATATTTTATATTTCATGATTAAATAATTTTCGAATATTAAAATTTAATATTAACACCTGCAAGATACATACGGGCCTGCGGATAAGAGGCCTTATCAATACCTGCAGACAGTACACTATAGGTGGGTACTTCAGGATCCATCCCAGAGTACTTGGTAATAGTCAGCAGGTTCTTGGCTCCAATATATATCCTGAACTGCTCCAGGTGCATAATTTTGGTGACCTGTTTTGGTAAAGAAACCCCTATCTGAAGGTTTTTTAGACGCAGGTAGGAACCATTCTCGATATAGAAGTCAGAAATCCTTCCGTAGTTGTTATTTCTATTGAAAGGATCCAGGCGTGGATTTTCTGAACTGGTATTTGCGGAGAATGTAGCAACCGTATTTCCATCGCCATCAACTGCTGTAACATCCTGCCAGCGATAATGGTCATTTACAAAATCCTGGCTCCAGTTGAAGTTCCCGTCATTATTGTACAGATAGTATTTGTTGGCATTAAATATTTGATACCCGAAAGCTCCCTGCCAGAACATGGAGAAGTCAATCATCTTCCAGGTCAGGTTCAGCGTGAACCCCAGTTCGTGTTTCGGGAAGGGATTACCCAGACGAACTCTGTCATCCTGCGTAATTTCTCCATCACCATCTGTATCAACAAAACGAATATCTCCTGGGGCTGCATATCGCTGAGCCCAAACTACATCCCCGGAAGGTGAGATATAACTAGGCTGGTTGGTTATGAAGGGTGTGCCATCAGCAAGTGTCGAGTCAGAATCCTCAATGGTGAACAGGCCGTCAGTTTCAAAACCATAAAAATCACTGACTCCATAGCCAGTTTCAGTCCGGCAGATATCACCTGCAAGTCCTCTGGCGCCGCCCTCACTCAATATAGAATCGGTACCCAGGTCTTCAGCGATAGTCTCAACATAAGAATATGACAGATTTGCATTCAGCTGAATGTTACCAATGTTGGTAGTATAACCCAGGACAAAATCCCATCCTGTATTAACCATATTACCCCTGTTTACATAGGGGCGCGGATCCATGCCATCAGCTTCCTGGTATATATCGCGAACAGTCCAGCCGGCATATCCCGGAGTAGTCTCACGGATCAGCAGCCCAAGATTTGTACGGTGGAAACGGTCAACCGACAGGGTGAGCTGGTTGCTAAAAAAGGCCAAGTCTACTCCATAGTTATGCGTGACGATTTCTTCCCAATGGATCATGGGGTCAACGAGTACATTTTTCGATCCTCCTGTACTTAATGCCGCATTGTCGAAACCATATCCAAAATGGGTCAGGTAGGCAGCAGTAGCATAGAAAGCATAGTCATCAATGGTATTTACACCGGCAACACCATATCCATACCGAAACTTACCAAAGGACAGAATCCCAAGATTCTTAACAAAATCGTACTCGGAGAATTTCAAGCCAACAGATAGTCCCGGGAAATTACCGATACGGTTATCAGGGCCGAATTTGGAGGATGCATCCCTCCTGAAGTTTAGCTGTAACAGATAGGTACTCTTATAGTCCAAATTCAATCTGGTAAAAACTGCCCATCCTGCAGACTCATTCCCTCCGCCTCTGCTTTCATTGATCTGTGAGGGAGATGTTTCATCAGTGCTGGCGTCAAAGTACCACATTTCGGGTTCTTCAGTGGCCAGGTCGAGCCTTCTTCCACTCATATATCTGTACTTTCCCTCTCCTATTTCAAATCCAACCATGGCTCCTATGTTAATAGCATCAATGATTGTTGTATTGTAGGTCAGAATATTTTGCCAGTTGTAGCCATTGGAAGTTTCATAGCGACGATAGATCTCAGAAATATTCCTGAACTGTCCTGGAGCTACTCCATAGCTGAAAGTTGGAAGAAAATCATAGTTGTCATTGAAAGAGAGCGATCCACTCAGGCGGGTTTCAAGAGCGAGTCCCTTCACTGGTGTGATCCTGGCAAAAACAAGGCCGTTTCCCTCACGTCGGTTAAATTCTTTATGCAGCAGCTCAATGCTTGGCAGCGGGCTTCCCGCCTGTCCAAGACCATTGGGTACGTAGTTCCCGGTGTTGTCATAAGGTTCGAGATAAGGATGGACTACAATGGCATTCATCAGGGGAGATTCATACTCATTTTGATATTGCCATTCTTCAAAGCCGGGAGTATTTGTATAGTTAAAAGAAATCCTTTCACCTACCATGAACCATTTATTGACTTGATATTCCGAGTTGACACGGAAATTAAAGCGCTGATGGCTGGTGCCTTCAAGAATACCTTCCTGGTTTACATAACCTAACCCCAGATAGGTATTGGTTCTGTCGTTGCCGCTGGAAACACTAAAGTCAATGTTATGCAGCATGCCTTCACGAAAAACCATATCCTGATAGTCATGGGTAGCTATAGCATCAAAGGATGAAGCATCGGCATACCCCGGGAAGGTAAAATCGGTTTCTCCACGTAATGCTTCCATTTCTGTAAACATCCGCCCAAATTCAGGTCCTGTAGCCATATCGATCCGGTTGGGAGCTACCTGGGAAGCGTAGTAATAATTCAAATTAACTTTGGGTTTACCTTCTTCTCCCTTTTTTGTGGTAACCAGGATTACTCCGGCACCTCCGTTCGATCCGTAAATAGCAGCAGAAGAAGCATCTTTCAGGATCTCGATAGATTTGATATCGCTCGAACTTACACTGTTCGGCGAAGCCGGTACGCCGTCAATTATCCAGATAGGCTGTCCCTGAGCCACACCATCAATACTTGTAATAGTAGGTATACCATGTACACGGATAGTAACATTCGATCCGGGTGCTCCGGTATTATTGGTTACCTGAACACCGGCAGCCATACCCTGAAGCATGCTTCCTACACCTGTATTGGGGATTTTCTGCAGATCTTCAGTACTAACGGAAGCAATAGCTCCTGTCAGGTCGCTCTTCTTCTGAACACCATAACCAATTACAACCAGTTCGTCAAGATCAATAATATCTGGTGCAAGTACAAGAGCAATCATAGTTTGTTCGGCAACCATGATTTCCTCCTTAAGATAGCCTACAAAGCTGAATACAAGTATATCTTCAGGCATAGCCTGAATGGAAAATTTACCATTAATATCGGTAATGGTTCCCGTAGTTGTTCCTTTAACAACAACTGTAACTCCGGGTAGAGGTTCATTAGATGCGCCATCGGTAACTGTACCGGTAATTGTCTTATCCTGTTTGAGCGAATTCCCAAACATATTTCCCGGAAACACCACCGCAAGTGAGAGGAGAATCCCAAAAAAGTATAAAATACTTTTATTCCTTCTCAATAAATTACTGTTTAAAATATTTTTCATAAAAGTTAGGGTTAAAATGAATAGTTAATAAACAGAAAGTATATTAAGTTCGTAAATATAGCTTTTGCATCAATAAAAGAAAATTCTTAAGAACTTTATAAAGAGCCGTAAATATTTAAATTTTAGCAGTAATTTCAAAATACTTTAAGCCTAAATATATTTATATGTAACCTGATTATAAGCTAATGTTACAAATCAATATGATCTCTGCCAAAATAATTAATATGACAGCCAGAAAATTACTTATTCTATAAAGATATAGTATTACAATAAGACAACTATAAACCTTTGAACTATCTGGTTTGAAGATGTACCCAGTAATAATTCAAATTCACCCGGTTCAGCTTTCCATCCTTTCGATTCAGTGTCCCAAAATGAAAAATCGTCGCTCTCGATAAATAGAGTAACTTTCTTTAATTCACCGGGTTCCAATACAATTTTTTCAAAACCTTTTAATTCTTTAACAGGCCGAGGTACTGAACACTCAATATCGCTGATATATAGTTGTATGGTCTCAGCTCCTTTTCTTTCTCCAGTATTTTTAACAGAAACCGTGATCTTCAGGGTCTCACCCTGCCGGAATTTATTGGCTGATAAAGTTATCTTACTCAGTTCGAAGCTGGTATAGGATAGTCCGAAGCCAAAGGGATAAAGAGGAGGAATACGCTGATACTCATACCATCGATACCCGACAAGAATTCCTTCCTTATATTGTATGTCATATACAGCTCGTGCTTTTTCCTCTTCTCCCTGCCATCCTTCGTACAATGCTTCACCCTGTGGTATGTAACCATATCCGGGAGAATTGACAAACTCTTTCTCGATAGTAACTGGCAATTTCCCGGAAGGATTTACTTTTCCGGTTATAATTTCGGCTTCTGCCAGTGCTCCATTCTGCCCGGGATACCAGGCATATAAAATAGCAGCCACTTTCTGATTCCAACTGCTCATCCTGATCCCACTTCCTGAATTCACAACTACAACAGTATTTGGATTCAAATCCACTATTCTAAGTATTTCATTTTCCGTTGTATCCGGTAACTCAAAGGGCCGATCTCTGCCTTCACTATCAAAGGTTCCAATATTTAAAACCACCACATCAGCTGTTGAAATTTCTTCATCCGTTGGAGCATCGATATATCCTGCATTAACGCCATATATCCCGGCTAAGGCTTCGGTCAGAGTGATATGATTATACCCTTCGACCGTAGCTGCACCACCACCCTGTGCCACTTTTATTGCATATTCACCGGTGATCAGGATGGTTTTCGTGGTATCTTCAATGGGAAGAATTTGATTTTCATTCCTAAGCAATATAATTCCCTCACGAGCAGTTTGCAGCGCTATTTCTTCATGCTCATCGAATTTATTTAAATAACTTTCTTCTTTAACCCGGCTAAAAGCCTTCATAGCATATAACGTACGAAGAATGCTCCGTACCATCCTGTTGATATCCGCTTCACTGACTTTTCCCTCTTCCAGCAATTGTCCTGCATTTTCTGTAGCCAGGCGGAAAGGCATTTCAAGGTCCATCCCCGATTGTATTACCTTTTCACCATCGTACACCGACCACCAGTCAGTCATGACCAGCCATTTAAAACCTAATTGTCTGCGGAGGACAGTGTCGATCACATAATTACTCTGCCCACACCATTCGCCATTTAATTGGTTATAGGATGTCATGACGGCCATTGCCCCTGCATTGACACCTGATTTAAATGCCGGAAGGTAAATTTCATGGAGGGTTCGTTCATCCACTATGGAATTGCTTTTCCGGCGAAAGTAATCGGTATTGTTGGCCACAAAATGCTTAAGTGTAGCTATGGTCCCTGTGCTCTGCAAACCCACTACATAATTTTCGATCATCTGACCCGCCAGGTAGGGATCTTCACCAAAATATTCGAAATTCCTTCCGCAACGCGATTGTCGGTATATATTCATTCCCGGACCCAGTAATATGGCAATCCCTCCTGCCCGGCATTCCTCACCCACAGCATTGGCATATTCTTCAACCAGGTTCTTATTCCATGTTGATGCCAGTAAAATCGGACAGGGAAATGCGGTTGACCTGGGAAGTACTTCATCATAAAATATTTCATCTCTCCAGTTATCCCGTAAATGAACACCCTGGGTAGCGTCGGCCATCATAACGGAAGAAATATTCAGACGAGGAATCGCCTGTGTGAAAAAGATCCTGTCGCCGCCAATAAAAGTGATCTTCTCCTCCAGGGTCATAAGCGTCAGTAAGCTATCGGCCCATTCGGCTGCTTTCTCAAAACTAACTGGAGGGAAAAATTGTTTCTTGTTCTTATTTCCGGTCTCCGGTTTGCAGCAAAGAGCGGCCAATAAAATAAATAAAACTGAAAAAAATAAAACTCTTTTCATGGTCTGATTATATTACAATGAGCTCTACTAAAATACAGAAATATTAATTGAAAATAATTTATGACGGTACTGATTAATAAAAAGACAGTCAGATATTTTTTGGACCTTTTATTATTGTAATGCCTGAGAAATGGTCCTAAAATTTTCAGATAAGTAAAATCTTATGTATATTTGCGCACCTTAAACGAAACACTCTTTAACGATATATTGCGGGGTGGAGCAGCTCCGAAAAACAACAAATCGCTGATTTGTTAAGTTTTTCGAGAGTCCTCGAAACAAAAGCAAAATTGAAAATTTTGATTGTTTCGGGATTGGTAGCCAAAAAGTTGGCTATTTTAAATGAAGAAAATATTTTTAAGACATATTGCGGGGTGGAGCA
>Ga0307419_10001476_pt1 | contig 12068 bp, 12 predicted proteins | sample SalMarWE160230MG_2_FD_202512 | JGI IMG/M metagenome (GOLD analysis project Ga0307419, IMG submission 202512) | Salt marsh sediment microbial communities from the Plum Island Ecosystem LTER, Massachusetts, United States - WE1602-30 | ecosystem: Environmental > Aquatic > Marine > Intertidal zone... | reverse complement strand
TGATCGCGACCGCCGTCCCATATCCTTTGATGATCCTGCCTCCAACATGATCACCTCAAAACGGGCAATCATTCTGATTGGTATGCAGGTCTGTCATGTTTTTTCATCCCCTGAAGTGAATAAAATTGGTGTGATCCCATTTCCACCCACTTGAGCGGTATGTCTTTTGTGTCGCACTTGGAACGCTTGTTTGACAGGGAATTAAGGCCGCGAAAACCGGGAAGAAAACCAAAAAAGAGCGATAATTAATATACTGTCCCCGGAATTCATACGACGGGACAGGCGGCCTCAAAACACATTCTTAAAACCCTTGTGGCTTTCGGTGCAGATGATACGATGATGGTGGATCAGGGCGGAATCCGCCGACTTGACAAACTTCTATCCCGCTCTTACAATACTGACTGGTCAGTTTCTTTGAGATGAGGAAGTCCATCGAGCAGGAGTCCATAGCATGCCGGGAAACGAGAGCGATAAGAGACAAAAGATCATGCACGTGGTGGAAAAGCTTTTTACCAGCCGAAGGTTCCATGAAATTACACTGGACCAGGTAGCCCAGGCCGCAGGAGTCGGCAAAGGGACCATCTATCTGTATTTTCAGGATAAAGACGACCTCTTCTTTCAGACGGCTATATCGGGATTTGACGAACTCTGTGGGCTCCTGAGGCGAAAAGTCAGCGGGAATGCCTCCTTTGAAAACCAGCTACGGAGCGCGTGCGTCGAGATCGGCACTTTTTTCAGGAGCAGGAAGCAGTTGATCCGCATGATCCAGACCGATGAAAACCGCATGTACTGGGAGAGGAAGAGCATTCGCGAGCGATGGATCGCAAAACGCCGGAACCTGATCGACGCCCTGGCGCAAATCATAGGCAGAGGCGTTGCCGAAAAAGGGATCCGCACCGACGTTCCTCCCGACATATTGGCAAAGTTTCTGCTGGGCATGTTGAGGACGGGCGCCCGCGACCTTGCGGATGCCCCTAAGGCCATGCAGGGGGTTGAACTGGTGCTGGAGTTGTTCTACCGGGGAGCATTGCCAAAGAAGCGAAGCGATAAAGCGAAAGAGGAATGATACAGTGAAAAAACAGGTTTCCATCGGCCGAAAGATCCTGCTGGTCTCAGGCGTCCTGATCATTTTGGCCCTTGCAGCCGGGGCCTACTGGTTGTTCTTTATGCGAGGGATCGTCTATTCCGACGACGCACGCATCGGCGGCGATCTTGTGGATCTCGCCCCTCAGGTAAGCGGGGTGCTCTCGAAGGTCCTGGTGCGGGAGGGTGACAAGGTTCTAAAGGGACAGGTGCTTTTTGTCCTGGACGATCAATTGCTTCAGGCCTCTCTGGCCAAGGCCCGGAGCGCCTTGGGCTCCGCCAGGGCAAGATTGGCCCTGGCCCAGGCCAGGTACGCCAGGGCCCTGAACGGTCCGGTACCCCAGGAAATCAAAGTCGCCGAAGCGGCGACAGAGAGACTTCGGGCCGAAGAAAAACTGACCCTTATCGAATTGACCCGGATAAAGACCCTTTACAACAGGAAGGCCACCAGCCTCAGCGAGCTGAATCGTGCCGAGAGTAGTTCCGACGCCGCCAGGCAGGCCCTGGAGGAAGCCCTACACAAGCTGAAACTCCTTCAGAACGGGACCCGTCCCGAGGATGTCAGGGCCGCGATGGCCGAAGTGGCATTGGCCAAGGGTCAAATGAAGGAGGCCGAAGCCTCCCTGTCAAAGGCCGGGATCAGACTGGGTTATGCGATGATTCGAGCCCCACTTGACGGCGTGATCGTCCGACGGTGGCGGGATCCCGGCGCCATGCTCCCGGAGGGGACACCCGTCCTGACCCTGTTGAACATGGCCACCCTGCGGGTCGACGCGAACATCGAGGAAAAATATCTCAACGAGATTGCGGAGGGCGATCCAGTGGATATTGCGGTAGACGCCTTTCCGGACCTCCGCATGAAGGGGCGCGTGACCGGAATCATGCGGGCCGCGAATTCAGAGTTCAGTCTGATCCCGGCCCAGGGAGTTGCAGGGACCTACATCAAGGTGACCCAACGCGTGGCGCTTCGCATCGCCATCGTTGGCCCCGTCAATCGGTCCATCGGTCCCGGCCTTTCCGCCGAAGTCCGCATTCATGTCCATCCGGCAAGGCCCGTGGAGTAAGAGAAGCCCATCCATGAACCGACTCCAGTCTACCGGCTCTTACCGCTGGCTCATGCTCGGCATCATCATGTCGGGCGCATTCATGGCAATACTGGACATGAGCATCGTCAATGTAGCGCTCCCGCACATGATGAGTTCCTTCGGCGTGAATCGTGACGAGATCGAGTGGGTGTCCACTGCTTTCATGCTGGCTGCTGCCGTCACCATGCCTCTGGTCAACTGGCTTGCAAGCCGCGTTGGGTATAAGGCCCTTTATCTCGGAAGCCTGGCCCTCTTCACAGCCGGTTCCGCGGCCTGTGCCCTTGCCTGGAGCTATGATTCCCTGATCGCGGCGAGGGTTTTCCAGGCCGTGGGGAGCGGCTCCATACAGCCCATCGGTCTGGCCGTCATCACCGATCTCTTCGAACCCCACGAACGGGGACGCGCCCTGGGGATCTGGGGCGTGGGCATCATGGTCGGCCCGGCATTGGGACCGACCTTGGGCGGCTATCTTACGGATTGGTCCAGTTGGCGGGCCATCTTTGCGGTGAACATACCGGTCGGGATCGTCACCATATTGGCCGGACTGGCCATCATGAGGACCGAGCCGGATTCGGAACGTCACCATGTGCCCTTGGACGGCTGGGGCTTTGTCTTTCTGTCCATGGCCTTGATCGCAGGCCTCATCGCCTTGAGCAACGGCCAGGAAAAAGGATGGACTTCCGACTATATTCTGGTATGCACCGCTGTAACGCTTGTAGGCCTTGCCTTCTTCATCGCCATCGAAACATCCGTCAGCCATCCGCTGTTGGATCTGAAGCTCTTTTTCATTCGCAATTTCACCATCAGCATACTGCTGACCATTTTCCGGGCCATCGGACTTTTCGGCGGATTGTTCCTGCTGCCCATTTTTCTCGAGAACCTGGTGGGATATACAACCATTCAGGCGGGGCTGTGGATGATGCCCGGCGCCGTGGTGGTAGGCATCATGATGCCCATTGCCGGCAGGCTCACAGACAAATACAGCTGCCGGTGGCTGGTAACCATGGGCACGACCGCGACCGGTATTTCGTTGATCCTGTATGGAAATCTGGATCCCCTGTCGGGCTATACGGCGATCATCGGACCTCAAGTGGTGAGGGGGTTCGGACTGGCATTCATGATGACGCCTCTGATTACGGCCGCACTCAACGCCGTTCCAAAAGAGACGGTCACCATGGTCTCCAGTTTCCTGTCTATTTCACAGCGTGTGGGTGGTTCTTTCGGCATTGCGTTGCTCAACACATTTGTCACGAACGCCGCTCATACCCACGCCGTGAGGCTGGGAGGACTGCTGCCGGCCCAGTCGAAACAATTCCATCGCCTGGCCCTGAAATCCTCGTCACTCGTATTTCACCTGACCCATGGTCTGTTACCCACAGGACGGCTGAAGGCGCTGACCGCTTCGACCCAGGCGATCCTGCACCATGCGCAGGTTCTGGGTTTTCAAAACGGATTTGTCTTTGCGGGCCTGTTTCTCTTTGCAGGGATTCCTTTGGCGTTGTTCTTGAAGCCATATTCGCACCGCCAAGCTGAAGAGCATGCCTCATAGAAGCAATGAAAGACCCCGCTTTTACATACAAATAGCAATATAAATATATTGACAATTACCCGCTCCGGCCTATCTTCCTCACATGGAGAAGAGATCCGATTTTGACTGGGACGAAAACAAGGATAAAGCAAAATCGGAATTATTGGCGCCGGTTATTGGCGGAAAGGGAAAATAAGATACACGGATGAGCCTATTGGAAAGGTGAAAGTTGTTTCTGACTTTCTTCCTTCGCCTGAAGAATTGGCTCTGAAAGACGAAACCGTTAAGGTCACTATTGCCCTGAGCAAAGCCAGTGTAGAGTTTTTCAAAAAAGAGGCAAAAAAATATGATACGCAATATCAGAAGATGATTCGTAGACTACTAGATGAATATTCGGTCCGCCAATCCTAATAGATTTTCTTGCAGGCCTCACAAATACAAATCCGGGCCATAGAAGTGGAGTTTTTCGTCAGGAGGCACCATTGAACTTAACTATACCTTCGATATTTATCAGTAAGTTGTTTTGGAACCTACGTCTCCTTTTCCGTCCCCTTTTCCTCTGTTTTTTTTGACCACGAAGCCGCAAAAGACAATCCTTGACACAATGGCCGGAAATGATAATATTACCAATAAATGTGAACAAGTGTAGGTAATTCTATCATGCCGCCCCGAGAAACAAAAAAACAGGATACTCGATTCGACAGGGCTGTCGGTGTCTTCAAGAGGCACGGTGGAATGCTTCGCACGACGCAGGCCCTTCGCGCGGGCGTTCATCCGAGCACGCTTTACGCCATGCGAGACTCTGGAATGCTGGAGGTGCTAAGCCGCGGGGTGTATCGCCTTGCCGACAACTCCCCACTGGGCAATCCTGACCTGGTAACAGTGGCGACCCGAGTTCCCAGCGGAGTGATCTGTCTCATTTCAACGGTGAAACGCTGGCCGAAGCGGTTGAAAAAACATTTGAGAACCGAAGGACACCGATCGCCGCCGTCCCGACGGTCTTCGAACCATCTTTCACGGAGGACAGGGACAAGAAGGCTCAATGGCTGGGGTTCATCAAAAAGGCCAAGCTTAACAATGCTCCCGAACGTTTCGGGGACATCGTCATGGATGTCAAGACCTTCCTCGAATCCGTAGCGACCGCTCTTGCCGAACGACAACCGTTCAACGCTACCTGGAACTCTCCCGGACCTTGGCACTGATGCTCTCCGGCAACTCAGGGTCGGAAAAATCCAAATGGCTGAATATAATTAAAAAAACCTCTTGGATGGAGCAATCTGGCCCCTTTTACGTAGGCAGCCTGACTGGTATCCAGGTCTGTCATGGTTTTTTCCACTTTCTGAAATACATGCCGGAGGGTGTCTTTCGCCGTTTTATGATAAGATCCGGTCTGACGCTGAACTTGTCAAAATGAAAGATCCAACCCCGCTTTCACAAAAGACTTAGCGCTGCGAAAACCGGGAAGAAGGCAAAATAAAGGAATAATTGATATACTGTCCCCGGAATTCGGGTCCCCGGAATTCCGCCGGAATTCCGCAAACGATACTTTGCCAAAAGCAATGCCTTATCACCTCACCTTACCTGTTATGGGAGTGCCTTTATGTGCAGTTTGAACCTTAATGCTGTATTCCGGCTATACACGTATTCGTATCCGTCAATTACTGGAAGTGTCACTTCGTTGTCGCTCCACTCGCTACCCCCCAGAGGGATGGTTATCCCGTTACATGAATATCGGTATTTCCCCGAATTATTGGTCTGATATATGAAATCGAGAAAGAGATTCCCCTGATTATCGACTATCAACTTACCCCCCAAATTCTTTATGTTGTACGTTTCAGTTATGTCGATGGGGCAGTCTTGAACCACTTCGCCTGCAGATACATTGGCCGAACCGCCGCCACCAACGATACGGGTATATGGAGGTCTATATACCTCCACATGGAAGGGAACGCTTATGGTTACTGAATATTTCAAATCTCCAGGATGATAGAGCGCGTAGATAAAAATAAAATCAATGCTTCCCCGGAAGGAACACCTGTTTACTGTGTTATTGATTCGGTCCTGGAACCGTGTTTCCAGTGGGCCGGCACCGATCAGGGCCATTACCGCCTCTGCATACTTAAACAGTGCGGTTGCATAATCGTCACACGGGTTTGATGGTACCGGCAAACTGAGGAAATTGGCGGCATCAGCCTTCAAGATGTTATTTGCGGCATCAATATGCTGCTGTGCCTGCGCATCTTCTCCCAGGGCCTGCAACAAGTCGGCCCATTCAAGCAGACCATAGACGTTTTCAAAGGTGGATTGCCAGTTTGAGGGTCCTGGATTAGGCGAACGAGGAATTTGGCCGGCCTGAGCGCCTGCTTCCACACCTGAGGGTTGTCCTCCAAAGTAGGTGCTGAAGTGATAGATTTCTCCTCTGATTTCGGATGTACTGGAGGTCTGCCTGCCAATTGGTACCACAGAGCCCGATTGCTTGAGGTACAACAGCGATGACAGTTTCGGTTTTAACAGGGGACTTGCAAAAACCACGTCCAGGGCAGCTGGTTCGCGAAGCATAAGGCCGTCCGGCTGTATAATAACGCCGGGAAAGAGGTTTGTGCCTATCGGATTTTGAGGTGGAGAGTCAAGAACTGTAAGGGTTATGCCTGTTAGTTTCCCCAGAGCGTCTTCGGGGATAGTCAAGGTTATCTGGTCACCATGGCCGTCTTGTATAGCGATGCTGCCCCCAGCTGGGCCTACCTGTTTGCTTACGGAGTGGTCTGCAGCAGCCAAAGTCACTGTCGGTATTTCTGTTTGAGCAAGCTGAACTGGTCCTTCAGAACCATAAATGCTTAAATCTGGTTTGGGTTGCTGAGCATAAATTTCACAGCGGAATCCTCCAAGAATAACCATAAAAGAAATCCAAACAAATAAGGTCTTGCGTAGCATTGTCTTTTCCTTTCTTCCGAATATCAGACCGCCGGATTTGTATTCAAATTCAATCGGCTGCATTGGCCAGTCATGCCCGCTTGCATCCACACGTGGCAGCGTTACTCAAAATTGTCAGGCTCGAGTTCAAATGGAAACCAGGGTTTGCTGGTAGTGTAAAGGCAAATTGGCGGTGGCACAGAGCGTTCAACAGGCAAACAAATACGGCTGATAGCAAGAATTGAGAGTGAAAACGCATCGTAAATATGAAATTGAGCTTCGGCAAGGACACAATTGCTAGTCTAAGATTTGAAAATATGGCCAAAGATGTCAACCAAAATTTGTTTATGGACCCGAATTCAGTTAAGGATCTCAAGTCACGACGTATAGAGATGTTCACATGAAAAGCTGATTCTCAAAAACCTGCGAACTGGTACTGTCTAGCATCATGAGTGTTGCAGATGCTGCACCGATCAGTGAAGTACTAATTATCCTGCAATTCAATGGGACAAATGAATGATCGATTGCTGTACGAAACTTGATATCCTAATCCAGGAAGCATAAGTCCAGCTATTGTTGGCCATGAGGAAAACCAACGAGTTCAGATTATTTGGGAAGTCTTCAATCGAGCAATTTTTGCGGTTTCATCATATTAATATACCGGTCTCCGGTATTCCGGATCACGGTGGCGTTTTTGCTCCGGAATAGGCAACAAGCCGTTTTTCCCATATAAAACCTGAGATTTCTTGCTTGACATTGCTTTTATCATGTGAAAATTTAATTATAATATCCTCACAACATTACAGATAAAGTAACGAACTGATCTTCTAACCTTCTAACTTTCTGGGTGAGTTATGAAAAGAGGGTTTCAGAAGGTGCCGTTAGAATAGCCTCCAAAGGGGTTTATATGCTCTCTTGGGGGCTTTTATATTTTTTATCCTTATCTATACCGGCCGGCGGATTTGAAGAACGTCGGCTGGCTCTATATATTGCAGTTGGAAGAATATGTGGTTCTGGACTTCCAGTGGATCGAGAGACTTCCCTGTCCTTGCTCTGCACCAAGAAATCTCACGACCCCACAGCATTCTGGATCCGGCCCCTGATACATGCTGCCGGGATCTCAAGCTTGCTCTGCTCCATCCATAATAAGAAGTCCAGATGACAATCAGGCTTCTCTTTTGTCATGGTGCTTTTCAATACTCATACTGGACAACAACCTTGACAAAAATGTGCAATTTGGCAGCCTGCCGAACCAACGTTTCCAAAACCCTAAAAGAAATCGGGAGGAATATTATGATAAAGAAATATGCTTTTTTTACCATGGCTTTCTGTCTGTTTTCTCTGTTGTCGTTACCTGTTCTGTCCGTGGCACAGGAAGACGTACCAGGCAGCAAGGATCATCCGCTGCTTACGCGAGTGCCAAATTTCTACATCCAAGACTATGAGGACAAAGAGTTCGATCAGGCTGATTTCAAAAACAGTAAGGGAGAGGACATTAAAGTAGAGGGGGAAATATATGACATCTTTTACGTAATCAAGGAGGGAAAGAAAGTTCCTGGTAAATTTCAGATCCTGAAGAATTACGAAAACGCTATAGAAAAGATTGGAGGTTCAACGGTTTATGAAATAGGAAAGGAAGGATGGCTCAAGGTGGACAAGGGCGGAAAAACGACCTTGATTTATGTAGACGCGCGAACCACTGGGCAATATGATTTGAAAATTATAGAGAAAAAGGCAATGACGCAGGAAGTTGTCGCTAACGCAAAAAGCCTCGCCAACGATATAAGTGCAACCGGGCATGCATCTGTTTACGGCATCCATTTTGACTTTAACAAAGCCACGGTTAAACCGGATTCCGAGCCGACGCTGAAAGAGATAACGAAACTTTTGAAACAAAATCCCAAGCTGAATTTGTATGTAGTTGGGCATACAGACAATGTCGGGAAAATCGACTATAACATGCAGCTGTCCAACGCAAGGGCCGAGGCTGTTGTGAAAGCCCTGACAACAAGATATGGAGTCTCTCAGCGCCGTCTCGATCCCCATGGGGTCGGACCTTTGGCGCCTGTGGCATCCAATGAAACAGAGGAAGGCCGGGCTTTGAACCGCAGGGTGGAGTTGGTAGGTCGATAACAACAAGCTGCAAATACCGAACAAACATTGATGGAAATGGAGAGAGGGCTGGTTCATGAGACAAGGATTTATTGCTCATATGTCAATCGCTGTTTTATGTCTCACGGTTCTCGGATTGGGGAGGACTGTTCATGCCAATGAAGAGCGCTTCTTCGGCGAGATTATCATGAACGTAACAGGGACTGGCCATAATACAGCTAAGAGTGAGCCTACGGATAGTGCGTAATGGAAATCGTCCTATGAGCATTCATTGAACGCTGGTTGCAGCATTAGGGTATGCGGAAAAGAGGGCGAGCTAAATGTGGTCAATACTGACACATATGGCACAGAGAATTGGGAGAAGCGTTTTTTTAGACAGGAAAACCACAAACTTTGTGAGGAGATATGGGAACGTAAAGCCCACATAGCCCGGCCTGGTGATTCCGAAAGAGATAAGGAAACGTTCAAAGGCAATACTGACGGGCCTCAAGAATTACCCAGGGTAGAATTTACCAGAAGCTCAAATGGCATGTATTCGTTATCTGCTTCGTTTGAACTGACAATTGATGGCGATTATAACAGTGAAAAGATTGAACACCATGCTTGTGATAATAGAGAGGTGAAGACTGTAATCCAGTCAGCACCCAACATGATGCCACATACAAGCTCTGATGAAGAGGGAAATACTATCATGAGCGGACCCTCTGTGCCGGTGGTAAGACCACTTCTCCTCGTAGCCAATAGGATCGGGATGCAGGGGACTAATAAGACCATCTATGAAAGGGTGGATAAAGATAATGGATATCACGAAAAGGCCACTGCAAGTTGGAATCTGCAAAGAACCAGAACCAGTTGTGATTGTGTGGTATTTCTCGATATGGCCAAGGGTGATGTCAAGGTAAATGGCAAGCCGCCTGACAGCACCCTTCTTGATGATCCGAAGCAGATATCCACTGGGGCTAAGAGCCGTGCAGGATTCACATTAGGCAATGGTGACCGAATCCGTATCGGATCGAATAACACCGTCGATATCCGTACAGCATGCCGGAGCAAAGGGGCACAGCGAGGGTCGATTACGATGAACATCCGCAGTATAATTACGATCCTAACCGCTGGTAGTGGTTATGCATCATTTCATTGCACCAATTCCAATGCTCATGATGGTGTCCGTGGTGAGGTTCTGCCAATTCCCGGGCCTTTCCATCCAAACATTCGGTTTGCGTCTTACAGGCAGGGACCTCTTGCTTTTTCTACCGTTTCATTTGATGAGGATAGGTTTAGCGAAGTTATGCCCAGTCCCCAAGATATCGGGCGTGCCTCTGCAGGGTTGCTGATAGAACCTCATCACTCCAGCTTCAACATTTGGGTATTAAAGGGTAAATTTAAGGTGAAGGCAAACACCGGTTTTTCCGCTACATTAGAAGGCCTAAGAGCTACGGCTGTCGGTCAAATGCCAGCCCCATGCCATATTGAAGGAAAGTGGTTGGATATACAGGTTTCTGAATAATGCAGTGTGAGAAGGGATGAAACTATGGGCTTGCGAAGGAAATGTGGTCGAATCCAGGAAAAAGGTGCTTCAGGTTGCCTTTGAAGCCCATCCCGAACGGTTTGTAAGAGGTGTTCCAACGCCTCCTGCTCTGCCAGAGGCGGCGTGGATCAATCCCCCTCCAGAAGCAGGTACGGAGGGAAAACTCCTACAGTAATTCTTGACAGTGAGTGTCCAAAAGTTGTTGACAGGTTCCGTAGTGAATTGACTCTCTTTTCGTATCCTCAATTTGGAGTGCACTCCACACATGGCAGCCACTCACCACATATATTGAGTTCGCCCTATTTATTGAGCTGTTACCGCGGACTGCGCATGGATTGTAAAAGGATTGAGAGAACTTAAAAAGAATGGCTGTGTGAAAACCGGGAGAAATATATAGGAAGGTAGTCCATATAGAACAAACCAGAAGGAGGTAACATGGGAACAACATATCGTTTCAGCAAACAACTTGCGGCTTTAGTGGTAATCATCATAGTGTTATGTATTGGTACCATAACATATGCTGCTGAATTTCATGCAGATTGCCGTTTTATTCAAGGGAGTTCAACAGAAAGTGGCAAATGCTATGTAAAATCCACTCTTGTGCGAATGGAGAAACTTGAGGGGTCTGATCAGGTTATTTTGATTGCAGATGTTCAAAAGGACGTCACACAACTATTGTTTCCCAAGGAAAAACGGTATATCGAGATACCAAAAAATATTTGCGGATTTATTCCTCCACGTGAAATCACGAGTAATGCCATTAAAAAGTACGTGGGATTGGAAAACATAGGAGCCTATAAATGTAAGAAGTACAAATATTTCCTGCCAAAAAAAACGAAGGCCGCCATAACTCAATGGGTAGCCACAACAATCAATTTCCCCGTTAAGGTATGTTATCACAAGGAGAACAAATGTTGGGAGCTCACTAATATCCAGCAGGGACCAGTGGATGATGCCATGTTCCAAGTACCTCAAAATTATCAAAAAGCGACAGTACAATCGATTGATAAAGGTGGACCGAAAAAAGGTGCCGACCAATCGTCATCAGCACCAAAGGATGAAACCACCATGCTCATCGATATGGCCAAGTTGGACTATACAAAGGGGGACAAGCCTAATGCAGCCCTGCAGCTCAAGCATGCATTGAATGCCGTATGGCAAGAAATACCCTTCATGGTCGCTAATGTACGGCTGGTACCCAAGGGTGGTAGTTTTGAGCATAGAACAAACAATGTGTATACATCAGGCGAAAGAATCTATGTGGCCTGCCATGTCCTCGGCTACACGTTTAAGAAGGGGAAGGCCCAAATGACGTCCGATTTTTACTTTTTGGACGCAAATGATAAGGTTTTATTTAGCCAAAAAGAATTCGGTCGCTTTACATTCGAAACCACCGTTCCTAACCCTGAAACCCAACTTGATTTCAACTTTCATCTGACCGGAGTTTCGGCTGGCAATTATGTCCTTAAAGTGGTGCTCCACGATGAGAATTCAGGTGACAGCATTGAATTTTCAGAAAATGTGGTATTTGAATAATACGGTTCCCTCTCTGCCTATAATTTCCAGATCTGAGAGACATTTGTTCCCAAGAGAGACTTGTTTTCCCAAAAGCGTTTGAAAAATTATGGGTAAAATAGGTAAAAGGGGTCACACCTATTTATCTACCTTCTTCGGCCTCCCTCTTTTTCGAGGAACGACCACCCGGTTAAGTTTATTGCCCAACCTTTCCAGAAATGCCGCCCTCCCCCATGCCTTACCCTGCTGTGCTGCGTCCCGAATGGCCTCCACGTCTTTAGATCGCTCCTGCTCATAAAAGAATTCT
>Ga0307419_10001472_pt1 | contig 12076 bp, 11 predicted proteins | sample SalMarWE160230MG_2_FD_202512 | JGI IMG/M metagenome (GOLD analysis project Ga0307419, IMG submission 202512) | Salt marsh sediment microbial communities from the Plum Island Ecosystem LTER, Massachusetts, United States - WE1602-30 | ecosystem: Environmental > Aquatic > Marine > Intertidal zone... | reverse complement strand
ATTCGTTCTTGCCGTTATTCTCCAGTTTTTCAATCTCACCGGATATTTTATCCAGCACCCTTTTGTCCCTGACAAGATCATCTATGTCCTGAAAGTAGTGTCCTGATCGATGCAAGAGAGAATAGGCCTGTTTCTGCCTTTTGCTCAAAGAAAGATAGGCGTCAATTTCTTGCAGCATTTCGTCTTTTTGGCTGTCAAGATATCCATCAACTCCCATCAAGAGGTTTAGACTGAAATCGCCGGACCTGAAATGAGAGTGCATTTCATCAAGGTTTGAAACCAGCAACCTGATCTCAGCCACTATTTCCTCGTCGCTCATCGGAGAAAATGTTCCGTCCTCAACCATCTTCCGCATGGGCGATTCCGGATGCATGGCAAAGGTGCGCACCCTGATATAGTCAGGCCTGATGGTATTGAGAAGCCTGGCCGTCTCAAGGGCGTGTTCCCTGCTCAAGGACCTTCCACCTACTCCCGGCATGATGTATTCTGAAAGGGAAATGCCGGACTCCATAACCCGGAGGCCCCCGGTCAATATATCCTCCGGTGTTGAACCTTTCCTTATCATTTTAAGCACCCTGGCAGATCCGCTTTCCATTCCCGTATGGATTCTCGTCAGGCCGGCCTGCTTGAGCGCTTTATATGACTCGACACTTTTTTTCTTCATGCTTTTGGCACGGGCATAGGTGGTTATCCTGGTAATATTGGGGAATTTTATTTTGAGATATTCAATTATTTCCAATAGTTCCGTTGTGGGAATAATGAGGGTATCGGCGTCCTGGAGGAAAGCAGATGTTATCCTTTCGAGATAGCGGCCATGATCCTCGGCCATCCCATCAATATCGTTTTTGATCTCATCAACCTTCCTTTTGGAAAAGGTCGAGCCTTTGAATGCCGGACACATGAGGCACCTGTTCCATGGACAATTCCTTGTAACGCGAACTAATAGACTGGATGCTTCACTGGGCGGTCTGATCGGTCCCTGTTCATACATGATGTTACTCCCTTAAGCAATTTTTCTTAAATAAAAATAATACTTTTTATTGATCATTCAAGTGCAATCAATTGTAACAGGAAAATAATTGCTTAATACCACTTGATACCCCCTTGACACAAGACCCTGTTTTCCATATTCTCCGGACATTGCAGGGAATTTGACTTTAAAATAATGATGCGCCGGTTGTGTGCGGTTCTATGGGTTGGCACTGCCGGTCTAACGGCTCGGCATGACACTCTTCTCCAGTCCGCATCTACTCCTAAGTTGCAGGCGGCCCTCCCTGCGGCCTGCGCGGACGAAAGGTAATGGATACCATGAGTCTGTTCCAATGCAGACCACGACTCGGGCCGCGGCACAGGACAAAGGGTTTTTTATCCGAAAGAGGCGGCCTTTCGAAGAGTCACATACCTTCGCTGGCTCAAGCTATAAGCGGCTATGGAATATGAGGGCATTTGTTTTGAGGCTGTGTTGTAATGAGAAAACCCTGTCATTCCGGACGAGCGATGCTATACGTTGCAAGATCCGGAATCCAGAAATACAGAACAAATGCCCTTTACCGGGATGACGAATTCTAACCCAGCTTCTTTGAGGGCGGTAATTGAGCAGCTTTTATTAAGGAAGGAATATGATTTGAAAGACGATAGTCCTAAACAAAGGCAGGGCATGCGCCAAGAAAAAATTGATTTATGGCAGGACCATTCCCTGCGTTACTTGGAGATGGCATTTCGCACCGACAGGCGAGAGATCATAGGAAGACCCGACGGGTACGGAAAGCGTACGGGAGAATGCGGTGATACTGTAGAAATGTTTTTGACCGTGCGAGGTGATCGAATTGCCTCAGTCTCTTTCGATACGGACGGCTGTATGAGCACAAATGCATGTGCCAACACTGTGGCGGAGCTTGCGGAAGGGAAAAGCCTTGATGAGGCATGGGATATAAGCACGGAAGATGTCATTAAATATTTGGAGACCCTGCCACCCGAAAACATCCACTGTGCTGAACTCGCGGTAGGAGCTTTTTACCTGGCTCTGGCCAACCATAAAGACCTCAAACGCAACCCATATAAGATATACGGCTCATTCCACCGCCAAAAGTAAGATGGGGACTCCCCCTCTTCACCCTCTTCACAACAACTTATAATTTTACGTCCCCTATTTTCCTTTCAGTAACTCTAAAAACAGAGAATATGCTTCCTTGCTATTCGGATCGATGTTTAAAGATTCTTTGACTGCGTCCAGGGCCTTTCCAAAATCACCACTTTTAAAAAATGCCTTGGCGAGTCCGAGATATGCGGCAAAATTACCGGGTGATATGTCAAGAGCTTCTTTATAGGCAGAGATGGCTTCCGGTATCTTTTTCTCCGACAGCAACTTTGTGCCAAAGGCGAGCAGTGTTTTACCAAGTTGTCCCAGGACCTCTTTAGATCCGGGTTTCAAGTTGAGGCTTTCTTTCAGAAAATCGATAGCCCCCTGATAATTGCCCTTCTGAAACTCGGCGACTCCCGCACCCAAAAAGGCGTTGAACAGGTCGCCGGTGATTGCTTTCGTTGTTCCCTGCGGAGCCAGACTGTAGGCCTTTTTCAATGGGGAAATGGCGTCGATCCATCTGTTCAATTTCAGATAAGATCGACCCATGTACAGGTAGGATTTTATATGATTGGCATCCATTTCGGTCGCCTTTGTAAAATACGGAAGTGCCTGTTCATATTTTCCTTCATTAAACAGTGCAAGACCTTTTTCAAACTCACTCTCGGCGGTTGGAAATATTTGAGTTCCGGCACAGGAACCTAAAATAAAAACAGCAATGACAAGCACTGAAAATTTTTTCTTTTGCATGGAATTGTCCCCCTTATATCTTTTTTTACCTAATGTCATGTCTAACAAATGACGTACACAAATGTCATTTCGAGCAAGGTGAGAAATCTTTATTATAACAATGCGTTTCAAGATCTCTCCCTTCCACTCTCCGTAGCAAAGCTACTGCGGAGGACGGGTCGGTCGAGATGACAACTTAATTATATGACAGGACACTAGATATCATAATTTCGTTAATAAATCTGCTTTCGGTCAGGCTCTCGTCAGCAAAAGCCTCGATCAGGTCTTCGCTTAGAGAGGAACCAGATTGTTTTGTCTTTTTCTACATCTTTAACGTCGAGCCTTAGTTGCCCTTATCTCTGAAAGACGCCGGTCAGCCTCCTCTGCTATATCAGTATTTCCAGCGTGCCTGGCAAGTGTGGAGGCCAGTGTCAACCACTGAATAGCCTCTTCCGCCATTTCCTGAAGCTGAGCACTGCGTCCGGCTCTCAGGAATCTATTGGCCGCCGTACCCGGTTCCCCACTCTGTTCATAGGCCGTACCTGCGCGGTTCAGTGCCTCAGCCATAAGGACATAATGCAACGCCTTACGATGAAAGTCCGCCGCCTCGTCAAAAGCTCCGGATGCCGTTTGGAATTCACCCTCCTTAAGTGCTATACATCCGATCAATTCGGCACGTTCGGCAAGCAGCTGATCAGCATTCACCTCTCCCATGGCTGCGAGTTCCTCTCTTGCTGTATGAATGTCCCCACGTTTGCACGCAATTCTACCTCGCAGGGCATGAAGCATAGCTGATGTCTCTTGAGGAATGAACTGAATCTCTTTAACCAATTTCTCAACTATATGCCATGCATCATCTTCCTTTCCCATACGGTAAAGGAGTTGGGCTTCCATTAGTAATATATCGGCAAGAGGCTGGTCACCGATTCCAGCGGCGTCTTGCTCAGCACTTAGCACTGTAGCCAAGGCCAATTCATAACGGCGAAGTCTCAAACGGCATACCCCGAGGTTATATTTGGCATCAACTATGGCCGGGAGATCATCTCTTATGTAGGCCCGCTTGAGAACCCTTTCGTAAAGCTTCTCAGCCTGGCTGATAGCACCCTGAGTGAATGCTGCCCGAGCAGAATTGTTCAATTGTTCCAGGCGGTCATCCTCCCGCACTTCAGGCTTTGTAACATTCATTGGAACACAATACGAAAGGCATATGGTGATACCTGCCATCATTAGAACCACAAATATCCAGTGCCGAATATTCAGAGAGGGGGTCATCAGGATCATCTTCCAGCCTCCACGGGTGAGATGCGTTTCGGATATTCTTGCTCTCCGGCAGCCTTACCGAGCAGCCAGTGGTTTTGCAACTGTTTAATGAGCTTCTCGAGTTCACGCATTGTCTCCTGAGATTGCAGGACCAGAGAAGGCATATTCTCTGTTGTTTGACTAACGCTTTTTGTGATCTCAGGCAGGTCTTTCGTTGTCCTTTTCAGGTCGCCGAGAAGACCTGAAAGACTGGCCAGTGTTTGCTTAATCTGCCGTGTCAAAGCAGGAAGTTCTTTAGATTCAGAACTGAGCGCTACTGTCATCTGAGTTATATTTTTTGATGTCTTTTGAAGCTCTTCAATGACCGGGGCTATCCGGCCGAGGCTCATACGGAGATTGCCGACCAACCCTTCCAACTCTCTCACGAGGGAATCATCCGTCAGCAGCTTTCCAAACGACCCATCACCCCTGTCGAACTTAGCGGAGATGGAGTTAAGATTGGCAACCAGCCGGGACAAATCCCCTTGGGGATCATTCAATTTATCAGCGAGTTTCTTCCAGGACAGGATGCTTTGTCTTGTGTCTTTGATAGCCGGTAGAATTTGACTTTGTAACTCTTCGAGGACCACCTGCAAGGTTTCAATCGGCGCCCGGTCAGCTTCTGCCTCGATCACCGCCAGTTTCCAGTCAACCGGTGCGCCTGTCCCTCGTGTGATTTCGAGGTACACCTCCCCTGCCACGCCGAATCGTTTTCTGATAATTGCCGTCGAGTCAACACGCACGAATGACATGAAATCCCTTCGTACTTGTACATCCGCGTGTATTCGTTTATCGGGATTGATAACAATTCTCGTCACCTCTCCCGCCTTGGTTCCAAGGATATACGCGTCTGCTCCCTCTCCAAGACCGAATAATCCCTCCCTCGGTAAGAGTACTTTTATTGTCTCACCCGGATCAAACCAATTCTGTACTCGTCCTGATTGAAAAAGCATTATTGCTGTAACAATAAATGTGATGAGGATGAAACTGCCTACTGCTTTATTCATATATCGAAACAGCGGAGGTTTTGTTGAATTGCTCATGCTGCGGCCTCCACGAGTGCTGATCCCACAATTCGGAATCGATAGGTACAGTCTAAATAGGGCTCACGCAATATGGAATCATTCTGAGTCATCCAGAGAACGCCTGCACCGCGATCGCGTACTTCATTTATCTTTTTTGTTAATCCCGGTAGGATTTCTCTTCCGAGATTTAGGGTCGGCTCCTCGAGTATAATCAAGCGGGGCCGGCCGAGAAATGCACGAGCACATGCTATTCTTTGAAGGTCCATGGACAGCATGTTTTCGGGTCGCCGAGTAGGAAGGCCCGGCAACCCAAAAATCCTGCACAGCTTCATTGCTTCGTCTCGGATCTCTTTTGTAGGCCTTCGAGTGTGATGTAACTGTGACAAGAGTATTGCGTCGGATAAAACCATATAATCTATCCAGTTAGAGGTTTTAAACACCCTTCCTATAAGGCCTCTCAGAGCATTTGCATGATCAGGAGAGGTTCGAGACCAGTTATGACCAAGAAAGGAGATAGCCCCGACCATGGGGGTCGTTAGACCGGCACATGCATCACCTATAACAGAATAAACATCCCTTTGCCCCAAGTGAATCAGCGCCAGTTCACCGAAATTCAGATACAACGTCACACCTGATATGGTAATATTTCCTGTTTTGTCATCCACGATCGTGGCGTTATCAATTTCTATGACGGATTTTTGGGGTCTCATCTTCACTCACATGGCTGTTAGGTTCGCAGTTTACAGAACAATTGATATGCACACAGAGATCACGAACAGCGCCAGGACGCATTGTGTGAATGTCTCCGGGAGAACACGCGGTACCTCGGTTGCAGAATATGCAACACCAAGACCATTTGTACAACAGATGATACCGATGACAAGGCCAGGAAAAAACGTCTTCAGCATAATGACGGCATATTCCGATGGCCCCATTTTCATGAGTACTATGTTGATAAATTGCATTAGACTTAATTTACCAATACCGATTAGATGAGCGAAAAAGAAGCCGCTTCCCAGGGCCACCGCCAAAAACGCCACGGTTAAACAAAACATGGATAGCGCCATGGCTGTTACTCTGGGCAGCACCAAAAATATGAAAGGATCAATCCCTTGGGCGTCCAGCATTCGAACCTGACCTGAAATTTGCATGGTGCCCAATTCCGCCACGATGGCCGACCCGCTTCGTCCGATGAGAATCAGGGCTACCAAGATTGGTATGATCTCACGAACCAAGACAAGAACAATAAACGTACCGATATATTCTTCCTGGCCTGCCATGTTAAGCCAGAATATCGCCTGGAAGACCATTCCGAGACCGACAAGCATTGCCAGCACCGCTATGAAATTCAAGGCACGTGCCCCTGTAAAATAACACTGTCGAATGAACTCCTTACGCACGCTCCGGCGCCAATTGATAGGCCTCAAGCTCTGTATTATAATGGCAAAAGATATGGATATCAGATAACTCAAGCGATTCCAGATCCCGATAACACTCTCGCCTATCGAGGCTGGTAAATTTCGCATAAAATTCATCAAGAGTGTCATTTCTTGCCCTTGACCAGCTTTATTCTTTACTTCAACATGAACCCTATGAACCGACAGCCAATCAATGTGTGCATTCTGTTACAGCTTTCCATAGAGCAAGTATGTATTGATCTCGCCCTGTCCTTCCGCATAGAAGCTGCCGCGATCTTGGAAAAGATACCCTGTTTTCAAGAGATCATAGGTCGACTCTGTAACCTGTATCTCACCTGGCACCCCGTAGGTAGCCATCATGGAGGCACCTGCTATTGCTTCTCCCCAGAGATTAAGCAGTCGGCCTTCCTCGTCGATCTGTCTGATCACATTCCCCGAACTCATACCGAAACGTATTTGTACCGGCAGCCCCAACTCATCAAGCAACCGTGTGCATTCACGCTGCATGTCCAAAGCCAGGTCCGCTATTATTTCTGAGGGGTTTCTGGTCTTACTCGAAATGTCCGATAGGCAGATATACACATCACCCATCATCTTCTGTTGTGAAATACCATAACTCTTGGCTAGTGAATCAATCATATGTGTCAATCTCTCAAACAACTCAATGGACTCCGTCTCCGATCCAGACTTTGCTATTTCCGTATTGGCATTGAGTTCAGCATACAGGATCGTCATATCCTTTAAAAGGCTCGCACGTGGTTTTTCACCAACCCCAGATCTTTCAAGCGTGACCCCTTCCGTCACAATCTCCCCTTCTTCGGGGAAATCGCTACCAGGTGAACCGTGGACTTGGTCCAACTCTTTAGGGGGAGCCTGCTGCTCGATATCGATTTCAGAGCTCTTAGGTTCTTCCAGGTAATCTTGATCGATGCAGCTGTCCTTTTCATCATAAATCTTGCTTGCTGAAAAGCGGATCGAGACAATTCCAGCGACCGCTTGGGCAAAGCTCACTTCCTCAGCGGACCACTCGCCAGCCCTCGTACGCTCGAAAGAGACAATGCCAGAAACTCTACCTTCCAGGAGTACCGGCGCAATCAACATCGCTCTGATTCCAAGTGCATTCAGAAACAGCTCTCTCAGCTCATCAGTTCGGGGGTCGTCTGTCATCTCATTAACGGCCATCGTCAGACCGGAAAGAACTTCCCTGAAAAACTTCTTAAAATTTTTCCGTTTCAGCTCCATGCCACTGGTATGGCCGTGGCTTTCAATGTCGTAGACGTCCTGGCAGACGAGGGTTTCATCTCCTCGACCTATATGCCACACGCCGGCCCTGGAAGCTCCAAAGACCTCTGCCGTGATTTCAGTCAGCTGATGAAGTCCCTCGACACTCTCAGGGTCAAACACCATAGCCCTGCTGGTAAGTTCCGAAAAAGCAATGCTTTGAGCTTCAAGTTGATGCTTCCTTTCCAGGACCATCTGTGCATTTCTGTCAGCGCGTAATGCTTGCAACGCAAAGAGAATCGCCAGCACAGCCGATATAGCAACAATACCCAAAGACAGAATGAGCGATCTCCTGTTATTCGTGGCAACAAATCCTATAAAATCATCCTCAGGAACGACAATAAAAACAGACCATTTTTTCCCGATAGTCGCGGGAAGTGCCGATATCAGACTGATGTACCGTCGCCCTGACACGTCAAAGATTCGTTGTCCCTGACCTGAAATCCGATAATGACTAAACGCCCTCATTAACGCGGGGTCATCAAGCTCATCGATAGTTATAGGACGGGGTTTTCCTGATTCCTGCTTCATCATTAGAGACGTGTCGGGATGCGCGACAATTCGGCCACTGTCGCTCACAATTAAAGCCTTACCTGAGGCACCAATTTGGAGTTCCTTAAGAAAACCACATAGATGGGAAAGTTCGAAATCCAATCCGAGAACACCTAGGATGTTACCGCCAGGGTCCTGAACAGGATATGCGGCAGTAATTCCGGGTTTTTTATCTGTAAAGAAGATATACACCTCGGTCCAGAATATTCCCCTGTTCTTGACAGCGCCAACATACCAGGGGCGAACACGAGGATCGTAGGAGTTATCAATGGATTTTTCAGTCCCCTTGACCATTCCCTGGGTGTCCCTATGTATCCAGGTCACATGGCCTTGTCCGTTGCGCCATTCAATGACCTTTGTGTGAATTGAGCCGTCAGGCATCTTCTTGGGCATCAGGAAGTTGCCATGGGAATCGGCAATATTGAACATTGCAAGCTGGGGATATGCCTGGAGAACCTCAATCGCAAGGTGTTCAATCTCACTTTTTTCGCTGACCTTGAAAGTCCCCCTTCTGACGAAACTGGCGACCAGCTCAACCATGTGAACTGCAGGTGATAAATATGCTTCCACTTCCGTACTGATACTCTGGTCAAGGGCATTGAGCAGGTCATTGGACAAGGCAAAAGCCGCCTTTCGATTGCTGTGGTAGCTGTAGTATGCGATCAGGAGAACGGCTGCGAGTATGACGGCAACAAATGAGATAGGGACCATTATTCGTACAAGGCGCCTTCGCCTTAGATGGTGCCCTAAATGGTCGGTTTCAAGAGAAATATAGGTGGTTTCAGCAGTTGGCATGCACGACCTCCTAAAAAGACGGGCCAACCTTAATATGCACCGAAATGTCAATAGGTATAAGACTTAGGTAAGTGCCTGACCGTATGATAATGATAAAGTGCTACTTTATTATGCATTGAGTATATGAAGGTAAGTTCTTGAGTGTCAAGGCAAAAGGACCGCAATACAGGCGATTGCATATAAGGAATTATGTTGAAATAAGAAAGATTAATCTATAAAAAAGGTTGACTAATTTCAGAGTATTTGAAATATTTTAATTATAAATAAGTTTTTTAAATATGATAGGTGCTTGTTGATGTTATCAATAGGCCATCATTCCATCCAAAATGGAGCCCAGAATGGGGTAACATGGTTATAATGCCAATGCCATTTGGGCAGGTTCTCCCGCCTCACTGAACTGACTTAAAACTCCTCAGCTGAAAAGGGCAGCGGAAAACTTCCAGCCTTCATGCGTTTGCATCGGCCTACAAAGCCACTTATCCACTGACGGTCAGCACGTGCCTTCCAGTCTTTGACATTATTGATTGGAATTAGATGGCTGCAATGAATTGCAGCGAGAATTTACTCTTATACAGGTTGAGGTGTGCTGAATTTTAGTCTCCTACCCTAACAAAAATTGTTGTAATTCGTTAGGTGGGCAGAGCCTGCCTCTCTAACTGTTTTGAATTGTGCTCCCGTTTAGGTTCGCTGCACGTCACTCATCGGACATTCCAGCATGCTTGAATTGATCGACTCAAAAGGTTCTTCGGGATAAGAGTTCAATAGTCGGTTTGGATCAAGTTTTTCCCTCCTTAATTGTGTTTGCTCCATCGGCAACCGTTAACGGTATAAGAGTAAATGTTGACGAAGCAGTTTTTAGGATTAGCCAAAATTATTAATTGGAGGTGTTTGTGAGCAAGGTAAAAAATGGAGACACGGTAAAAATAAACTACACGGGGAAACTGGAAGACGGGAAGGTGTTTGACAATTCAACAGAAAAACAACCGTTTAATTTTATTGTGGGAAGCGGAGAAGTTATGCCGGGTGTTGAAAAAGGTGTTATTGGCATGGAAACCGGGGACAAAACAACTATTGAAGTCCCGCCTGAAGAAGCGTTTGGCCCGAGGCGAGAGGAATTAGTGATTGAAATAGCGAAAAGTAAATTGCCCGACCATATTACACCCACAATGGGACAGATGCTACAGATGCGGCAACCAGACGGAGGTCATATTGATCTAATTATTGCAGACGTAAATGAAGAGACAATAACACTTGATGCGAACCACCCATTGGCGGGACACACATTGTTTTTCGATCTGGAATTGGTTGAGATCGCATGATATTACGATTCCCTCAGACAGTCGCACTTTAAAGGAAGATTGTGACTCGTAACGTGAGGGGAGTGTCTTATTGAATCCAGGATTCTTCACGCTAAAGCACATATTCCCTGCAACCAATTCTATTAACACACAACCCTTCAATAACATCTAACCAAAAAAAGGAGGTCAGCATGAATATCTATGTAGGCAATTTGTCATACGAGGCCACAGAAGAGGATTTGCGAAAATCTTTTGGGGAATTCGGGCAGGTCGAATCCGTGAGGGTTATAAAAGACAATTACAGTGGCAGATCAAAAGGATTCGGATTCGTGGAAATGCCAAATAGTGCCGACGCTCAGTCCGCGATAGATAGCTTGGATGGTAAAGAGCTCAAAGGACGAACGCTTAAGGTTAATAAGGCTCGGTCCCGTTCCGAAGGTTTTCGGAATAAAGGAAATCGAGGGGGAGGAAGACGGAGCGGTGGAAGGCGTTCCTATTAAATATGGCTCGAAGACAAAGCCTGACTATTCTCTAGATCGTTAATATAGTTTATAGGGTATGGTTGAAAAAAGGCATCAGAAAAGTTGATCTAAAAAGAGGGGATAATGGCAAAACGTAATAGACACAGCTTTAAGAAATTAGAAAAAGAGATTAGGCGAAAGAAAAAAGCTAAGGAAAAGATGGAACGTCGGCAAGGCAAGAAGGATCAAGCGGATGAGGATAGTAGTACGATGGATGCTGATCAGAATAATGAAATGAGATAATAGTAATCCGGAGAGTCTTTTTTGGCAAAGACTACCCAAATAAATCAAAAGTGTTCAGGAAAATTTGAATCCTCATTGCAGGTCCCCAAGAATAGATCTCGATTTCCACATTTATTTGATGAATTCTTTTACCTTTTTCACCTTTTTCTTAACTTCTACTGCCTTTTTTACACCTGGAACCTGTTCCAGAACCTTGTCAACTACCTTGGCCTCCATCGTGGATGCGTTTTCGCTGCTTTGATTCTCATCAGAAGGTTCTTCAGGGCTGATTTCATGTTTGACCTTTCTAAATTCTCTTATAGCTCCCCCTAGGCCTTTACCTATATCCGGGAGTCTTTTGGCGCCGAATAGAAGCAGGATAATAACAGTGATAATGATCAATTCAGTTGGACCAAGACCAAACATGGCTTACTCCTTTAATATCGGCTCCTCATAACCCTTTACTTTTTTACTTGTTATTTTTTAACCCATAAATTCTTGTAAGGAGCCCTAATGTTTTTTGTCAATTACTAATACCCTAATTGGGCGGTGGCTCAATGCAAACCATAATATGACTATTTTAGCAACTTCAAGAATTTGCTAATAGGAAACATATCATTTGAACCCAACTCGAATATCCTTATGCCTGATGACTCAAAGAGAGCTGCAGTAACTCCAATGCCGAACCCGGATGGTTTTTCGCAGTATGGAGTTTGAAGCCCGCAGGAAGGGCTCTTGTCTTTCATAACTGCTATGAATGACGCTGACAGTCTGGCCAGGTTCAATGCTACATATGCCCCATTTATGAAGGCTTCAGTCACATCTTTTTCATCAGCATTGATAAGCCTTGCGCTCC
>Ga0307419_10001470_pt1 | contig 12076 bp, 10 predicted proteins | sample SalMarWE160230MG_2_FD_202512 | JGI IMG/M metagenome (GOLD analysis project Ga0307419, IMG submission 202512) | Salt marsh sediment microbial communities from the Plum Island Ecosystem LTER, Massachusetts, United States - WE1602-30 | ecosystem: Environmental > Aquatic > Marine > Intertidal zone... | reverse complement strand
GGTTCCCTCCAGGGGGATGACCCGGCCTCCGGGCAGCCGTTCACCCAGAAAGGCGACCAAAAACTCGTAGTTGCCCCGCACATAATCGAGGACCTGCTCGAGCCAGCTCTCTCCATGGCGGTAGGCGGCTTCCGTGGCCACGGCGCTGAGGGCATTGGCGACCTCGGTGCAGATGCGCTTCTGGGTCGCCCGGAATCGCTTCCTCAGGTCCCTGTCCGAAGCGATCACCAGGGAGCAGCCCAGGCCGGCCAGGTTGAAGGTCTTGGTAGCCGAGGTCAGGGTAACGGTGATTGCGGCCGCTTCGCCAGACAGGGAGGCAGTGGGCGTATGGCGGTGTCCCGGCATGATCAGATCGTGGTGGATCTCGTCGGAGAGGATAATGATCTTTTGGCGCAGGCAGATGTCCGCCAACTTTTCCAGCTCCTGCCGGCTCCACACCCGGGCTACCGGGTTGTGGGGACTGCAGAGGATCAACAGCCGGGTGCGCTCGTCGATCGAATCTTTCAGTTGATCGAGGTCCATGGTGTAGCGATTTCCGTCGAGTCGCAGGGGATTTTCCACCACCCGGCGCTCGTTGTTCACGATCGACTCTTTGAAGGGATAGTACACGGGGGGCTGGATGATCACCCCGTCACCCGGCTGCGAGTAGGCCAGAAGCGCCAGGTTCAGGGAGGGAATCACCCCGGGAGCGGCAACCATCCAGCCGCGGCGGATCTCCCATCCGTGGCGGTGCCGCATCCAGTCGATCACCGCCTGGAAGTAGGATTCCGGTTCCAGGGTGTAGCCGAAAACCCCGTGCTCGACTCTGCGTTTCAGTGCTTCGATCACCTCGGTGCAGGCGGGGAAGTCCATGTCCGCCACCCACAGGGGCAGCAGCTCTTCCAGCCCGGTGAAGCGTTTGCCGTAGTCCCACTTGATCGAAGCGGTGCCGCGTCTGTCTATGGGCGTGTCGAAGTCATAGCGCATGGTTGTGATGGTGAGCGCTGATCAAGAGCCGGGCGCGAGCTCAGGGCAGCCGAACCGGTTTGCCATCTTTCGCGCTGGTGTAGATCGCCTGGATGATCTCCACCGCTTTCTTGGCCTCCGGGCCGTCGACCAGGGGGGGGCGACCTTCGTCTATAGCGGTGATGAACTCCTCGAACTGGCGGCGGTGGCCTTCGAAGCTGATGGCGGCGGGGTCCGCAGCACCGCCCCCGGTCTCCGTGCCGGCGCCGAACTTTTTTCGGATCTCATCGTCCCCGGGAGCACTGTCGGCGAAATCCCAGGTCTTGAGGGTCTCTTCCTCCATCACCACGCTTCCCTTGGTTCCGGAGATCTCGATGCGCTTGAGGAAGCCGGGGTATACCGAGGTGGATCCCTCGATCACCCCGAAAGCCCCGTTTCTAAAACGCAGGGCCGCCACGGCATTGTCCTCCACCTCGATCCGCTCGTGGCCGACCGTGGCGGTAAAGGCCTGCACCGATTCAACAGGGCCCATAAACCACCGCAGCAGGTCAATGGCGTGGATAGACTGGTTGATCAGGGCTCCGCCTCCGTCAAGAGCCCGGGTACCGTGCCAGCCACCGTCGTCGTAGTACTGCTGACTGCGGAACCATTTCACGTAGGCGTCTCCCAGGACCAGCGTGCCGAAGCGGCCCTGCTCCAGGGTGCTCTTCACCAGTCCGGCCACCTCGGAAAAGCGGGACTGAAAGATCCCGGCCAGGCTGACCTTTGCTTTGTCGCAGGTCTCGATGATGCGGTCGCAGCGTTCCGGTGTAATCTCCAGGGGCTTTTCCACGATAACGTGTTTTCCCGCCTTGGCCGCGGCCAGGGCCGTGTCCAGATGGGCGCCCGAAGGACTGCAGATACTCACGATATCGAGTTGCGGGTGGGCGAGGAAACGCCTGAGGTCCGCATATCCCCGGCAGTTGTATTTCGCCGCAAACTCCTTGGCCTTCTCCGGCCTGCGTGAGCAGCAGGCTACCAGCGTGCCTTTTGATCCCGATATCGCCTGGATCGCCTTGGCGTGGAAATCTGCGATCAATCCGAGTCCGACAATCCCAAATCCGTAGCTCATTCTCACTCCTCCTCACCGTCATTCTACACAGCCTGCCGGGTCGGGGGCTACCGTTTTTCAGGTTTTTTTCTCGGATCCACGATCCGTATCCAGCCTCAGAAAATATGGCAGTATTGCACTTGCCGTCAGTATGACGCCGTATATCAGAAATCCGACCGCGAAGGACCGCCGGTCTCCGAGTAGACCAAGCAGCAGGGGAACCAGACCGGGTCCCAAGGCATATCCGATCGGGAACAGGAAGGAGACCGTAAGGTTGTGCATCTCAGGCGGGGCGATTCGTGAGATGAGGGGGAAACCCGCCGGAAAGAAGCAGGCGATGAGAACCGGCTGCAGAAACACCGCTGCGATCAGAAGCGGATGGTAGGCGAAACTGAGACCGGCGGTTGCTGCCCCCGCGGCTAACATGACGATGGAGATAATCCTGCGGGCTCCGAAGCGGTCCACCAGGTACCCGGCGACGAAGATCATCACCAAACTCGAGAGGCGGGAAAGGCCGACCAATGTGTTTACCAACTCCGCGTTCATCCCCCGTTCGGCTACCAGGTAGGTCGGCATCATGGCAAACACGCCCATAGCGGCTCCGGCGCCGAAGGCGAAGAGAATGACCATGATCCAGAAGGAGGATTTCGAGAGTATCACCCGGGCGTTGGCCAGGTGGGGCGGCTTGCCGTGAAACCTTCCGCCCCTGGCGAAGATCAGAAACAAGAGGCCCGCTGCAGTACCGATGCAGGCAAGCACGAGCAGAATCCCCTGCCAATTCAGAAATCTTAGGGCAAAGACGGCCGCAATCGGAGCAATCACGAAGCTCGAATTGGGTCCGATCTCGTGAAGGGCAAATACTTTTCCCTCATCCTTCTCCTCGACCAGGGAGGTGAGGGTGGGAATACCCGAGGGGAAGTACAATCCGGAGCCCGCGCCAACTATAATCAGAGACGCCCGAATTTCCCAAAGGGTAGAGCTGAACGATACGGCAAGCAGCCCCAGAATGGCCACCAGTGCGGACAATAGAATCGTACTTCGATGGCCGATCGCCGCTGCCACGAAACCGCTGAAGATCAGCATTCCCGCGTAACCAATCGTGATATAGAGAAAGAAGGAGGCGGCTTGGGCATGACCGAGTCCGAGAGATTTCTCGATGGAAAGCAGAAGGGGAGAGTAGATCAAGCGTGATGTAAATAGAAAAAAGAAAACGAAAACCAGGAGCAGGATGTTGGGGAGATTGGCCCGAAAATTCCTGTCGGGTGTGGGTGAAGTTTTTTTCGTCATTCCGGTTGTTGTCATCCTGTCCGGACCGTTTCCGCTGTAAAGACAGCCGTCTAAGGTTGTCAGCCGGTGCGCCGGCCGCCGCGGAGTCGGCCGGCGGGGGAACGGTCCCGCAGGGCCTCTCGATAGATCGCCTCTTTACGCTTCAACATGACGTACGGGACTTCGTAGGCCTCTTCTATATTTGTCCGGTTGAAAAGCTCGCTTGTCGGTCCCAGCTCGATCCTGCCGTTCTTGTGGAACAGCAGCAGGTGGTCAGAGTACTTCTCCGAGATATCGAGCTCATGGACCGAGTAGTAGAGGCTGAGGTCTCGTGAGCTCGCATATTCGACCAGATACTTCATGATGCGGTGCTTCTGGTACTCTTCCAGGGCGAAGATAGGCTCGTCCATCATGAGGATTTTCGAACCGTAGAGCAAGCTGAAGGCGATGATCGTGCGCTGCAGTTCGCCCTTGCTCACCTCCTGGGTCTTCTTGCCCAGCACCCGTTTCAGCTCGCAAACCTCGACCAGCTCGGCGATCAAGGCGGGATCCTTGGTTTCGTGAAAGCCGTTTTCGTGGACATACTCCAAGAGGTTTCCGATGCTCTCCTCGGTCTCGAACTCCATGTTCTGGTACACGAAGGAGACGTGGCGCTGACGCTCCTGTTCCTCCCGGAGGTTTCGGGTATCGATTCCCCCGAGGTGAACGGTTCCTTCGACGGGCAGAAGGATTCCGGCGGCCAGAAGCAGCAGGGTCGATTTTCCCGTTCCATTTTGGCCCACCAGGGTGGCGATCCCTCTGGGAAGGTCGATGGACAGGTCGTTGAACACGAGCTGCTCGGTCTCGGGGTAGTAGAAGGAGACGTTTTCCAGGTGAATTTCGGTGCGAAGCTCGGAGTTGTCAGGCATCGCCGACCTCCGCGTTGATAGCGATCATCCTTGTAAGATAGTACGGCGGGGGCGGAGAGGTCAAACTCTCTGGTCGATTTCGTTAAATAACCCGCAGGAGCAGACCCTTGAGGTACTGTCCCTCCCGATGGGCGAGATTAACCGGGTGATCGACATCCGCGTGGAGCCGGCGCAGGATCTGAACGGATCGGCCGGCGTCGACCGCCGCCCCAAAAACGACCTTCTGAAAAAGATCTTCCGACACCAGCCCCGAGCAGGAGAAGGTCATGAGGAATCCTCCGGCCCGCACCCGTTTGAGGGCGTAGAGGTTGATGTCCTTGTAACCGCGCAGGGCGCGGGGCAGCTCAGATTTGGAGGCGGCGAACTTCGGGGGGTCAAGAACTACGATATCGTACCGGGACTCATCCCGCCGCAGGAACTCAAAGACATCCGCTTTGGTGGTCCCGAAACGCCCGGGATCGATTCCATTCAGAACTGCATGGCGGGTAGCCTGCTCCAGCGCCTTTTCGGAAAGATCCACGTTTTGGGTCTCCAGCGCGCCTCCCAGCAGCGCCTGCACGGCGAAGGCACCGGTGTAGCTGAAGCAGTTGAGCAGGGTCGTGCCTGCCGAGATCTCCCTCAAGATCCCGCGGTTTGCGCGCTGATCGAGGTAGAACCCGGTTTTCTGGCCTCCTTCGACGTCGACGCGGAATCGGGCACCCGCTTCCTCTATCTCGACGGGGGAGGAGAGCGTTCCGTAGAGGCAGGTGCCGGTGCCGGCGGCCGCGGCGTCCAGGCCTTCGGCTTCGGCCATGTGGGTGTCGATCTTCTGGTAGATGAAACCGGGGCAGAGAAGGGTGCGGAGACTCTCGACCAGCAAGCCTTTGAGCCTCTGCATGCCGGCGGTGAGGAGCTGCATCACCAGGCCCTCTCCGTAGCGATCTGCGATAAGCCCGGGCAGGAAATCTCCCTCTGCGTTTACCAGCCGGAAGGCCGATGTATGGCTGCGAACGAAGGAGCTTCCCAGAAGCGACTCTCGAAGCTTCAAAGCCCTTTCCAGCGAGGCTCGGATAAAATCTCCGTCGATCGTTACTCCCTCGGCGGCGGCTCCTGCGGCCAGCAAACGCACCGTGATCCGGGAGCTTGTGTTCACATACCCGGTAGCCAGAAAGCGACCTCTGCTGTCGAAGACGCTGCAGAGCTCCCCTGCTTTATTGTAGCCCCGGATCGATTGAACGGCACCGGAGAAGATCCAGGGGTGCCCGGTGAGGATTGGTTTCTCCCGGCCTTTTTTCAGGGTGACGACGCATCTGCTGTTCATCTGTTCAGAGCGGTGAATCAGCCGGCTGCCCGAAGCGCCCGCCGAAATGCTTCAGCTCCTCTGTGGATTTCCTCTATGATCGACAGCTCGTAGGGACACTTCTCCTCGCACTCCCCGCACTCTATGCACTTTTCGATGGACTCGCCAGCTCCGGCGATCCAACCCTCTGACAGTCGGTCGGCTGGAAAGCGGTTGACCAGGGTTTCCATGGTCATGAGCGAAACTATCTGAACTCCCTGGGAGCAGGGCTCGCAGTAGCCGCAGCGGCGGCAAAAGCGCGTTCCCAGATCCCGGCGCAGGCGTTCGATGGTTTGTCGGTTCTCCTCTGAGAGGGGGGCTCCTTCTTTCCAGAGGGAAAGAACCTCGTCGACCTCGTGGATTTGCTCGAATCCCGGGTCCGCCACGATGTCCGGTATTGCGAGCAGGTAGCGAATACAGGCCGAGGCATCCTGCAGAGCTCCGCCGCCGAAGGGCTTCATGGCGATGAAGCCGATATCCTTTGCGCGGCAGGCGTCTACGAGCTCCCTGCCTTGGTCCTCCACGATGAAGTTGAAGGGGAACTGGAGAACCTCGATCTCCGGGTGCTCGATAACCGCCTCAGCCGCCTCCCGGTTGTGGGCGGAAGCGCCGATGTGGCGGATCTTTCCCTTTTCCCTGTATTTCCGAACCAGGTCGAAGGTTCCGTTGTCCTGCATGGTCTGCCAGGTCTGTGGATCCGGAACTATGTGAAACTGGTAGAGGTCGATGTAGCCGGTTTGCAGACGCTGAAAAGAAAGCTCGATCTGCTCCTCCGAAGTCCCGTAGCCGGTGGCCGTGTCGATCCAGTTGAGACCCCCGTCCAGGGCCCGCCGGAGGACGTTGATGGACTGCTGTTCGCTGAGACGCTGGATGGGAATTCCCCCGAAGCCGATACGGGTAACCTGCAGTCCGCTCTTTCCCAGTCTGATCATTTTATTGCTCGTCATCCGGTTATTCTACCGCAGAGGCGGGTAACTAGCCAACCAATCTGCCGTGCTCCGGCCATCTCCACCGGCTGCTGGAGCTTCAGGTGGTTCGGCGCTGAGGAGTCGATGACGGCTTGTGGAGGATCAGCGCTTGAGCGGGCTGGTCTCCCGGGCCATGGTGCCGGTCTCCAGGATCTCCTGGATCTTGTAGGTGCCGTATTTCCGGGCTTTGAGAAATCCGTCCCAGGCGCTTTCGGCCAGCCGGCCCTCCCGCCACAGATCGAGGAGCCATTCCGCCGTGTACCCGGGATCCTCCTGGGGAATTCCGGCTTGAATCTCCAGCAGCCAGCGGCGGTTGAACACTTCCTGGGCTCCAATTGACGGGGACATGATCAGGGGGATACCCAGACCGCAGTAGAAGCTGAGCTCACTCGGTTTTGTCCAGAGGATGTCCGTGGATCGAATCGCCTGGCCGAACAGCTGGAAGTACTCCTCTTTGAGGGGACTGTAGATGATCCGCAGATGGGCACAGCCGGGAAGCAGCTCCTCCTTCAACTGGAGGAAGTAATGATGGACCTCCTCCCGAACGCCTGCCACCAGGTTGAGGGCGATCTCTCCGGATTCGATCTTGTCCCGCAGGCTCCTGGCGATCTCATATCCGAACTCCTTCTGAGCCCCTGCCCCTCCGACGGCGTAGGTGATTGTCAGCTGGCGCTGTTTCTTGAAGCGGCAGTTGCCCTTGCCCAAAAAGTGAACCACGTTCCGGCCGTGGAGCGGCCAGAAGCGGTCGTTGGGATCGAGGTAGAACAGGCGCTGGGCCGCGTCGGCCCGCAGTACATCCAGGTTGGCGTTCCCAAGGATCGACAGGGGGAAAGGGAAACCGGTCAGGAAGATCCGCTCATCCGGTACCCCGTAGCTCTTCAGACGCATTACAGCCCGACCACAGGGCGCCAGATAGTGAATCCGGCTGCTGCGGGGATTTTCCGCCACCCAGGCCCGGCTGATCTCCGCATCGCAGATGATGCAGTAGATGCGGCTGTAGCCGGCCTTGTCCGCGGCAATCGCCGGAGCCAGGTAGGAGGTTATCAGTGGCAGGGGTTTGCTCTTGATTCTCTCGAGCATCCCTCTGCACAGGCCGCGATCGACGAAGCGACCCAATAGTTTGACCTGGTAGGAGGGGGAGGACATATCCCGCATCGGGTAGAAGGAGGGGATGCTCTGCAGGGCGTCGAGCATCCCGAACAGGGGTTTGCCAATGATGGGAGTTTTGTGAACCCGGGAAAGGAACTCGTACATGCTGCGCATCCGGTCCCAGAGCTTCTTCTCCGCCGGATCGCTGGCTACTGTTCCGCCCACCGTGATGATCCCTCCCTCGGCGAGATAGCGGAGGGGATAGGTGGCCCGCTGGTGACCAAGCCCCATGTCCACCGTGGCTACCCAGGCTTTCTGTATTTCCTGCTCTTGTGCCATTACGCTTTCTCCCTTTTTCTCTGGCTAGCCTATCGCAATCTTCGATCAGCAACTAAAATGAGGATTGCGATATCCTCTTCCAGCCGATTTTCGGCTGTCATCGTAATATCGGCACCTGTGGGGATTGAATACATCACAATTGCAGGACCCATCTCACGGGATCAGCCCGGCTACGAAGCGGGCCGTTGCCTGCCCCAGATCCGGCCGTCCGGCGTTTTGGTGGATGAACTCCACGATGCGGGTTCCAACGATTACTCCGTCGGCGTAGCGGGTTAGCCTGCGGGCATCCGCCCGAGTCTTCACGCCGATGCCGATGCAGATCGGCGTGTCGGTCAGCCTGCGGATCAGGCGGATGCGGTTTTCGACCGCCTCGCCGGCTGTCAACTCCAGTCCGGTGATCCCCAGTTGGGGCACGTAGTAGAGGAATCCGGAGGCGGAGGCGACGATACGCTTCAGACGTTCCTCGGGGGTCAGCTCCGAGGCCAGCAGTACCGTGCATAGATCCCGCTTCCGGGCCAGGTAAAAAAAATCGGGGTCCGCCTCCGGGGGCAGATCCGCGATGATGAATCCATCCACCCCCGCTGACCGAGCAGTTTGCAAACAGCGCTCCCTGCCGTACTGGAGGAACACGTTCCAGTAGCCCATGAGCAGGATGGGGAGATCGGTGAGCTGGCGCAGCGCAGACACGCGTTCGAAGATCTCCGCGAGGGTGACTCCCCGGGACAGAGCCCGGTTGGCCGCAGCCTGGATTATCGCTCCGTCGGCTATCGGATCGGAGAAGGGGACGCCGAGCTCCACGGCAGTGACCCCCACCCGCTCCAGCTCGCAGATGATGCCCCGCAGCGCTTCCCAGGAGGGCTCCCCGGCCATGATGTAGGCGATGAAAGCCTTTCCGCCCTGCTTGTTCAGCCGGCCCATCCGTTCCGTCAGCCTGTTCATGTTGCACCTCCTGCGTCGGGATGAGATTCGAGGAAGCGCGCAACCTGCTGGCAGTCCTTGTCGCCCCGCCCCGACAGGTTGACGATGATGATCCGCTCCCTGTCCATACCGGCGGCCTCCTTGCGGGCCTGAGCCAGGGCGTGGGCGCTCTCCAGGGCGGGCAGGATGCCCTCCAGGCGGGCCAGCTCCTGAAAGGCGGCCACGGCCTCGCCGTCCGTGGCGCTGACATAGCGAGCCCGCCCCGAGTCCTTCAAATGACAGTGTTCCGGACCCACGCCGGGGTAATCGAGGCCAGCGGAGATCGAATGGGTGGGATGAACCTGGCCGTGGGTGTCTTGCAGCAGGTACATGTGGCTGCCGTGAAACACACCCCGGGTGCCCAGAGTCAGGGTGGCGGCATGGCGGGGTGTGTCGATTCCGTCCCCCGCCGCCTCCACGCCGACCAGAGCCACCTCCCGGTCTTCCAGAAACTCGTAGAACAGCCCGATGGCGTTGCTGCCTCCATTGACGCAGGCCACGCAAAGATCCGGCAGGCGTCCCTCCTTGTCGAGGATCTGACGTTTCGCCTCCCGGCCGATCACCCGCTGGAAATCCCGCACGATCGTGGGGTAGGGATGGGGTCCCACGGTGGAGCCGAAGATGTAGTAGGTGCTCTTCAGATTCGTGACCCAATCACGGAAGGCCTCGTTGATGGCGTCTTTGAGGGTGCGGCTTCCGCTTTCAACGGGAACCACTTCGGTGCCCAGCAGGCGCATGCGGAACACGTTGAGGGACTGCCGTTCCACGTCCTCCTCCCCCATGTACACGGCGCACTCCATACCGAACAGAGCGGCCACCGTGGCGGTGGCTACGCCGTGCTGACCGGCACCGGTTTCGGCGATGATCCGTGTTTTCCCCATGCGCCGGGCCAGGAGGATCTGGCCGACCGTGTTGTTGATCTTATGGGCTCCGGTGTGATTCAGATCCTCCCGCTTCAGATAGATCCGGGCCCCGCCCCAGGCCTCGGTCAGGCGGGCGGCAAAGGTCAGAGGTGTGGGGCGGCCGTCGTACTCCGCCAGGTAGTGCTCGTACTGGGCCTGGAACTCCGGGTTCCTGATGGCCGACTCATACTCCGCCTCCAGCTGCTGGAGGGCCGGCATGATCATCTCCGGAACGAACTGTCCCCCGAAATCGCCGAAATATCCGACCCGTCGATCCTCTGTTTTGTTCTTCATCTGTTCCTCACTGCTTCGAAAAATGTTTTCATCTTTTGTCGATCCTTGATGCCCGGCCGGCTCTCCAGAGCGCTCGAGGCGTCCACTGCATAGGGCTGGACCGTCGCCACCGCGGCTTGCACGTTCTCCGGTCCCAGCCCTCCGGCCAGGAGGAAGCGTTTGTCCGGGAATGACTGAACGAGCTCCGCTGCCAGCTGCCAGTTTGCCCGTGCCCCGGTACCGCCGAGCTTGCCCTGCACGTACGGTTCCAGGAGGATGTAGGGGGTGCGATAGCTTTCGACCAGCTCGAAGATGCTCCGATCCCGGATGCGCAGGGCCTTGATCACGGGTAGCTCGAACCGGGCGCAGTACTCCGGGTCCTCATCTCCGTGCAGCTGCAGCACGGTCAGGTCGGCCCGTAGTGCAGCCTCTTCGATGAAGCATCTGTCTGCGTTGACGAACACCCCCACCCGCTCCACCTCCGACTGTTTTCCCTGATGCCCTTTCTCCGGGCTGCGCAGGATCGCCCCGGCCGTCTTCGGGGTTATCTGCCGGGGGCTGGGGGCGAAGATGAAGCCCAGATAATCGGCGCCAAGGGTAACGGCCAGCCGGGCATCCTCAGCGCGGGTGAGCCCGCAGATCTTGATTCGTACGCGGGGCGGTGCGGCCGCCTCGGCGAATTCCGCTTTCCCGTTTGCTTTCACGGCGAACCTTTGAGTCGGCGCAGCTCGAGCCCGGGATCTTCCGCCCGCATCAGCTGTTCGCCCACCAGGAAGGCGCGGATGCCCACGGTCTTCAGGCGGCGGATATCCTCCGGTCCCGAGATCCCGGATTCGCTCACCCCGGTGACCTGCCCGGGCAGGCCGCGCGCCAGATCGAGGCTGACGGCGATATCCACCTCGAAGCTGTGAAGGTTCCGGTTGTTGATGCCCACGATGCCGGCACCGCAGGCCAGAGCCCGACCGAGCTCCCTGGCGCAGTGAACCTCCACCAGAGCCTCCATGGACAGCTCCCGGCTCAGTTCGATCAGCTCGCTCAGGCTGCGGTCCTCCAGGGCGGCCACGATCAGCAGCAGGGCATCCGCCCCGGCTGCCCTGCTTTCATAGATCTGGTAGGGATCGAAGAGAAAATCCTTGCGCAGCAGGGGAAGCTTCCCAATTTTTCGCAGCGTCTTCAGATCCTCCAGGGAGCCGCCGAAGTGATCCTCCTCGGTGAGCACCGAATAGGCATCGGCTCCTCCTCTCTCGTACGCCCGGTGGATCTCCGCCAGGTCGAAGTGCGGCCGGATCACCCCCCGGCTGGGGGAACGGCGCTTGAACTCCGCGATGATGGCGATGGTGTTGTCTGAACTGCCTGCGTGGCTATCGGCCGGCGCCCCGGAGTGCGCGGCGTCTTGCCGGGGATCCAATGCGGCCCGGAAGTTCCGGGGCGGCGGCAGATCCCGGCAGCGCCGTGCCAGCTCCCCTCGGGGAATCCGCCGCCTGCTCTCCTGCAGCCGTGCCGCCTTGTCCGCCAGTATGCGCTCGAGGATCGAGGGAAGCTCCAGTGGGCGGCCATCGATCCGGGATTCAGAACCGGATTCAGGCATTGCTCAGCTTCCTCAGGGCTTCGAGCTTGATCAGGGCTTTGCCCGAAGCCAGGGAATCCCTGGCCAGCTCGAGACCTTCGACCAGGGTTTCCGCCCCGCCGCCGACGTAGATAGCCGCGGCAGCGTTGAGCAGGGCCACCTCCCGGCGGGGCCCGCTATCCTTCCCTTCCAGGATGTCGAGGAGGATGCGGGCGTTCTCCTCGACCGTGCCTCCGGCCAGTTCTTCGGGCCGGCACAGCTGCAGGCCCAGATCGGCGGGATCGAGAACCCATTCCCGGAGCTGCCCGTCCTTGAGCTCGGTTACATAGGTCGATCCGGTCAGGGTGATCTCGTCCAATCCGTCCGATCCGTGGACCACCAAGGCCCGCTCGACACCGACGTTCTTGAGGGCTCCGGCCATGATCGGAACGAGCTTCCGGTCGAACACGCCGAG
>Ga0307419_10001466_pt1 | contig 12102 bp, 12 predicted proteins | sample SalMarWE160230MG_2_FD_202512 | JGI IMG/M metagenome (GOLD analysis project Ga0307419, IMG submission 202512) | Salt marsh sediment microbial communities from the Plum Island Ecosystem LTER, Massachusetts, United States - WE1602-30 | ecosystem: Environmental > Aquatic > Marine > Intertidal zone... | reverse complement strand
TCGAGGGTACAGCCCCGGGGCGCAAGGTCCTGTACGCCATGGCCCGGAGCCGCACCGCCAAACGGACCGCCGGTCGCTATCCGGCTCCCATGGTGGCCCTGGACGTGATGCAGCGGACCCGGGGGCTCACGCTGGACGAGGCGCTGGAAATCGAGGCCCGCGCGCTCGGACAGCTGGCGGTCACCCCGGTGAGCAAGAACCTCATCCGCATCTTCCTCCTGTCCCAGGGAGCGCGGGACGCGCTTCCTCCCGCCGCCCGGGACGAGGGGCTCCCGGTGCGCCGGGTCGGCGTCCTCGGCGCCGGGGTCATGGGCGGGGCCATAGCCGAGCTCGCGGCGGCCAACGACCTGGACGTGGTCCTCAAGGACATCGACCAGGGCGCGCTCGACACGGGGCTCCACCACGCCCACGGGCTCCTCGAGAAGGCCGCCGCCAGGGGCCTGTTCAGCTCCGAGCAGGCGGGACTCAAGTTCGCCCGCATCGAGGGCGCCCTCGACTACTCGGCCTTCGGGGACCTGGACCTGGTGATCGAGGCCGTGGTCGAGCGCATGGCCGTGAAGAAGCAGGTGCTGCGTGAAGCCGAGGAGGCGCTACCGCGCACGGCCGTCTTTGCCACGAACACGTCCTCCCTGTCGGTGACGGAGATGGCCCGGGGCGCCCACCGTCCCGACCGCGTTGTCGGCCTCCACTTCTTCAACCCCGTACACCGAATGCCGCTGGTGGAGGTGGTGCGCACGGAGCAGACCTCCCGCGAGGCGCTCGCGACGGCGTTCGACTTCGCCCTGGCGATGGACAAGAAGCCCGTCCTGGTGAAGGACGCTCCCGGCTTCCTCGTGAACCGGCTGCTGGGGCCGTATCTGAACGAGGCCGGCTATCTCCTGGACGAGGGTGTCCCGGTGCGCCGGATCGATGACGCCGTCACGGACTTCGGCCTGCCCATGGGACCCTGCCGGCTCCTGGACGAGGTGGGGTTCGACGTGGCGCGGCACGTGGCCTCGGAGCTCACGCGCCGGCTGGGCGAGCGTCTCGAGCCCTCCGGCGTCATCGACCGGCTCCTCGAAGACGGCCGGTTGGGCAAGAAGAACGGGCGCGGCTTCTACCTGTACCACGATGGTCGGCAGAAGGGAGTGGACTCGGACCTCAAGCGGCTGCTGCCGCGGCCCGGGACCGACCTCCCCGGGGACGATGAGATCCAGCGCCGCTGCCTCTACCTCATGGTGAACGAAGCCGCCTTCGCCCTCGCCGAGGAGGTGGTGGCGGACGCCGGGGCCGTCGACCTGGCGATGGTCATGGGCACGGGCTTTCCGCCCTTCCGGGGAGGGCTCCTGCGCTGGGCGGACACCTGCGGCCTGGGGGCGATCGTCGACTCGCTGCGGGAGATGTCCGAGCAGGTGGGACCGCGGTACGAGCCCGCGCCGCTCCTGATCCAAATGGCCGGGCGCGGCGACACCTTCACGTCCCCCGTCACTGCCTAGCCGCGCGCCCCACACGCGGTTCCGTCCCGCCTCCGAACCGCCGACCGTAGAGATCGAGTACCACCGGCCACCCGACCGGGTGGACCGGTACCGCCAGGAGCTCCTCCTCGACGACCGGGATGTCAAGATCACCCTCCTGCAGCGAGCGCCGGGCGCCGAGCCGCTCCGTGTCGGACCCGTCTCCCTGGAGGGCGGTTCGACGGTCGTGTGGTTCACCTTCCCCGGCCGGTCCTGGGAGGTCGCGGGCCTGTACGATCCGCTGGGCGAGCTGATCGGCCACTACACGAACCTGGTGAGGCCGCCCGAGCTCGAGGACGGCCGCTGGCGGATCGTGGACCGCTTCGTGGACGTGTGGTCGCCGGCCGACGGAGAACCCCGGCTACTGGACCTCGACGAGCTGGCCGAGGCGCGCACCCGGGGGGCCATCTCGGAGGGGGAGGCCGCCGAGGCGGAAGCCACGGCGCGGGACCTGCTGGATCGGACGCGCCGGGGGGACTGGCCGCCTCGGGTGGTCGAGGAGTGGCCGCTCGATGCCATCGAGGCGTTGCGCCTCCGCCGCGACGAGCCGGGAACGTACTACGCCAATCTGGTCTCCACGCGCATCATCGCGTGGGGCATCTACTACCTGGGCGTGGCCGCGATCACCTCGGTGGGCTTCGCCGGCCTGACCGACGCCTTCGGTGGGGGCGCCGCGGCGCGGAAGGCCTGGGTGCTCACCCTCGGGGCCGAGGCGCTGGGTCTGCTGCCGCTGGCGCTGGCCGGGAAGCTGCCCGCCGCCCGGCGCGTCCGCATGCGGGAGGTCCTCAACGAGACCACGCTGTTCCTGGCGGCAGCCGTGAGCGCGGTGGCGATCCTCGCCGTCCACGACAGCTCCCTGTGGCGCTCGCTCCTGGGCTCGGTCTACGGAGCCCTGGGGCTGTTCCTGGCCATCTTCGCCTTCTGCCGGGCCGTGTACGACCGGACGTGGCCCACGCTGGCCATCGCGGGGCTCGTCGTGTGCGCCGTGGCGTTCCTCATCCTGGTGTGAGCGCGGCCACGGCGGGTCGCACCCGACGGCGCACCCGGCTCCTGGTCGGGCTGGCGGTCTACGCGCTCGCCGTCTGGTTCCTGTGGGACACGGTCTTCGTGTGGCCCGTGCAGATGTTCGTCGTCCTGTTGCACGAGCTCAGCCACGGGCTCGTCGCGCTGGCCACCGGAGGCTCGATCCGGGAGATCGGGCTGAGCCCGGACCAGGGCGGGTTCTGTCGCTGTCCCGGTGGGAACGCCTTCCTGACCCTGTCGGCCGGCTACCTGGGGAGCCTGGCGTGGGGTGCCCTCTTCATCGAGCTCGGGCGGCTGGGTGGACGGGCCTCGCGCATCCTGCTCGGCGTGCTCGGGGCCGTGATCCTCGTCCTGGCGTTCACGACCGTGCGCTCGGTGTTCGCCATCATCCTCTGCCTCAGCGCCGGAGCGGCGCTCATCCTGGCCGGCTTCCGGCTTCGCTCGGCCGGCCGGGAGGTCCTGCTCACCGCGCTCGGCCTCACCAGCTGCCTGTACGCGGTGCTGGACATCAAGAGCGACATCCTGGATCGGCCGGGCCTGCCCTCCGACGCCACGGCTCTGGCCCACATGACCGGGGTGCCCGCCGTGGTCTGGGGACTCGCGTGGATCCTGGTGTCCCTGGGCGTGTGCGCGTGGCTCCTCCGCAGGAGCTGGAGCCGGGCCCGCTAGTCGGAGCCCGACGGAGGGCCGGCTAGCGCCCGCCCCCTCCACCCGCCGAGTCGGGGGCGGGGAAGAAGGCGCCCACCGGCCCCGGGAACTCGACCGGACTCTCGAAGCCATCCTTCGACACGGCGGCCACGCCGAACGTGTAGTTGTCGATCACCACGTCCTCGAGCGTGTGCCGGGCCGCCCGTCCGACCCACACGCTCTTCTCCCACCGCGCGGCGGTCGTCGGGCGCCAGTAGACGCGGTATCCCGCCAGGTCGGGCGAGCGCGAGGCGTCCTCGGCCTGCCACTCCAGCGTCGTGCTCGGCTGCACGGCGCCCCGGATGCGGACGCCGTCGGGCGGCGGGGGCGCCCACGCCATCGAGGCCATCGAGACCAGGTTGAGGGCCGCCATGTTCCGCAGGTAGGGAAAGCTCACTCCGGAGAGCACGTCCCCGTAGTGGATCCCGTTCTCGATCCGCACGTCCTGGTGCTGCCGGTGGTAGTTCTCGTTCCGCTCGGTGATGCGGACGGCCGGGAAGCCCGCGTCGTTGAACGCGCTGTGATCGCCCCCGCGCCCGAAGCGATCCAGCCGATAGATCAGCATCACGTGCAGGTTGCGCACGTAGTCCGACATGCGGTCCACGTAGCGGGCGACCTCTCGCGAGGGGGAGTCGATCTCGCCGCCGGTGAAGCGCCGGATGCGCGCCGTGCGCCCGGACTCGTCCGGGCGCGTCCCCTCCGAGAACACGCGCGCCGTCGTGTTGTCGATGATGCCGTCGATCCCCTCGATGTTGCCGATGATGTCGTTGTTGAGGTCGGCCTCGATCTTCCAGCCGTGCTCCTTCGCGTAGCCGGCCAGGCCCTTCCCGCCGAACAGCCCCTGCTCCTCGCCCGCCAGCGCCGCGTACACGACCGTGGCCCCGAACCGGTAGTGACTGAGAACGCGGGCCGCCTCCAGCACCGCCGCCACGCCCGAGCCGTCGTCGTCCGCGCCGGGCGCGTCCGACGTGTCGTTGAGGACATCGGTGACGCGCGAGTCGTAGTGCCCGGTGATCAGGATGTAGCGATCCGGGTCCGTCGTGCCGCGCTGCACGGCTACCACGTTCACGACGTCGGTCGTATCGGGAATGCGGCGCTGGGGCGCCACGACGTTGCGCTGGTAGAAGACCCGCAGGCAGCCACCGCAGCGCCCCGAGAGGGTGTCCATCCGGCCCTTGATCCAGCGCCGCGCCGCGCCGATCCCGCGCGTGGGCGAGGTCGTGTCGGAGAGCGTGCTACGGGTGCCGAAGCTCACCAGCTTCGTGAGCACGGCCTCCAGCGTGTCCGCGGAGACTTCGTCGGCGATCCGTCGCAGGATGGGCTGCCGGTCCGGAGGCGCCGGAAGCACCGCTCCCGTGTCGACCGCGCTCGCCGGGGACCGGTCGGCGGTTCGCGCGGAGGCCCGGCCGGACAGCGCCGGGGAGGCGGCCAGTAGGACGGCGGCGAGGCACGCGAGTACGGTCCGGGTGCGGCGGTTGGTCTGCGAAACGGTCATGCGGTCGGGATCTCCTGTCGAATCGAACAAGGGGTGAAGGCCGGGTCGCATCCGGGGACGCCGGACCGCGTCGGTCGAGATGAAGCCGGCGGGCGGTGACTGCGAGTCACCGCCCGCTCACATCCGCCGCGGCGAAGCTCACGTTCGATGAGGCGCCGCTCGCTCCCGGCGCGGCGCCGCCGAGAGGCACCCGGACGATCTCGAACACGGGCGCGGGCGTGTCGGTGCCGAGGCTCGAGAGATGGGCCTGGATCACGTACGCCGCGCCGCCCCGGACCGCGATCGTCGTGGGTCGCGCGCCGGCATCGAGCGGAGCGCGGCTCACGATGCGCGCCGATTGCCACCCGTCGTCGCTGGCGATCTCCAGGAGCTCCTCCTCGCGCGGTCCGCCGCCCGGATACGTCGCGGCCACGGCGACCACGTGCCCATCGGACCGCCGCACCATGCCGTCCACCGCGATCGGCTCGTCCAGCTGGACGCGCGTAAATCCGGCCGGGTGATCGAGCGGGACCCGTAGCAGCGTTCTCGAGGCGTCCATGGCCACGAGCAGGTAGCCCGCCGGGTCGTAGTCGATCCCGTTGAGCCCGAAGCCGCGGCCGCCCAGCGCCGTGTCCTGCACGAAGATCGAGGCCTCGCCGTCCGGCGTGACCCGGTAGATCACCGGCGAGAGGCTGTCGGTGATGTACGCGTTCCCGGCGGAGTCGACCGCGATGTCGTTGGCGAAGTGGCGCCCGGCCGGATAGAGCGAGCCCAGGTCGACGAGGTGGATCCGGCGGCCCGACCCGAGGTCGTAGATCCCGAGGAGCGCCCTCCCCCGTGCGGTCGAGTCGAAGGCGGCGCGGATATCCGAGCTGGCCACCAGGAGCCGGTCTCCGTCCACCTGGAGGCCGACCGACGAGACGCTGGCGCTATCGTCCACGAGAGTCGTCGAGGTCCCGTCGTCCGTGACGGCGGTCACCGTCCCGTGGCTCAACGAGCTCAACAGGAAGCGGCCGTGGGCGGAGTCCCACTCGATCCCCTCGGGATAGAGGCCCTCCACCGCGGCGCGGACCGTGTCGGGTCCGGGTGCGGCCTGTGCGCCGCCAGCCGCACCGGCCGCCGAGCGCCCCGCCGAGGACCCGCCCCCGCACGCCAGGGGGAGAACAAGGCACAGTGCGACGAGCAAGCCGCCAGCTCCGGTCTTCACGCTCATGTTCGGCTCCCAGCCGCCTCCACTCCGCGAGCCGTCGGCCCGGGCGTCTCGGCAGGCAACATCAGGTCCTCGAGGAAGAAGGCCGCGAGCTCCGCGCGACCCGACAGGCCGGCCTTCCGGTAGATGGCGCCCGCGTGCTGGCGCGCCGTGCGCTCGCTCCGCTCCGTGAGGCTCGCGATCTTCTTGTGGCTGTATCCCTTGATGAGCAGAAGGGCCACCTCTCGCTCCGCCGGCGTGAGACCCCACCGCCGGAACTGGCCGTCCATGGCTTCGGCGAGTCCATCCAGGGCGGCCCGCGCGCTCCGACGCCAAGCGTCTCGCTCCTCGCGCCGCTCAGCCAGCTCCACCCGGGTCCTGGCCAGCGCCCGGGTGGTCCGGCGCCACCCCCGGAGCAGGTAGATCGCGAGTCCAAGAGAGAAGATGATCGTGGTCACTTCGAACAACACGTGGGCCGACCACCAGGTCGCCGGTGCGTCCAGGACCAGGTTGGTGACGCCGCCCACCACCATGGCCAGGAAGGCGATCGCGAGGGGGAGATCGGAGCGGAAATGCGCCGAGTCGCTCATCGGGGTCCGACGGTCCGTCCTACGTCATCCGACGGAGGTGCCGCGAGTCGCGCCGGGATGCGTCGGATGTCGGATTCGATCCGGCTCGGCCGCCCCCTACGATGAAGTAGTTCGCTCGCGCGGCGGGGCCCGAGGCCGCTGTCGTGTCGCAGGTCCATGGTGAATCCTAATCTCCGGTCCACGGACGGGCGAGCGTAGCCGGAGATGGTGAACCGGAGTGTACTGCCATGTTGCTCCCGCACCCGCTGCACCCGGCCATCGTGCACTTCCCGATCGTACTCGTGCTCGCGCTGCCGTTCCTGGCGCTGTGGGGCCTCGTCGCCATCCGGCGAGGAAGCGATCCATCCCGTGCGTGGGGGCTCGTCGTGGCCCTCGGGCTCCTACTGTTCGCCTCCTCCTGGGTCGCCGTGTACACGGGGAGCCAGCAGGAGGACGTGGTCGAGGGAGTCGTGCCGGAGCGGGCCTTCGAGACCCACGAAGAAGCAGGTGACCGCTTCCGAATTCTGGCTGGCCTCGGAGTGGTGCTGCTCGGCCTCGGACTCCTGCCGGGTCGCATCGGGAGATCGGGTCGGGTCGTCGGTCTCGCGGCCGCCGTGGGGCTCACGGTGGCCGGCTGGCAGACGGGTCGATCCGGCGGAGAGCTCGTATATCGCTACGGAGCGGCTTCGGCGTACGCCGGACCACCGGCCGCCGGTGAGCACGAGGCGAGCGCCGGAGACGCCGCGACGGGCAAGAGCCGTACATGGGCGGGGATCGATTCCGCTCTCCTGGCCCGCTTCACGCCGCTGCCGACGTACATGGCGGCCGCCGGAGAGGCGCCGAATCCGGCCCGCATCGACCTGGGGCGGCAGCTCTACTACGATGCGCGCCTCTCGGCCACCGGAACGGTCTCCTGCTACACCTGTCATCCCCTCGGAGATTACGGGACGAGCCACCGGGCTCGGGGCACCGGTATCCTGGGGCGAGAGGGTCCGCGCAACGATCCGACCACGTACAACGCCGCCGGTCAGATCTCCCAGTTCTGGGATGGCCGTGCCGAGACGGTGGAGGACCAGGCCGGCGGACCGGTGCTCAATCCCGGAGAGATGGGGCTGACCAGCGAAGCGCAGCTGGTCGGGATCCTGCAGTCGATGCCGGGCTACCGCGACGCTTTCCGGAAGGCGTTCCCCGACGAGCGGGATCCCGTCACGTTCGCGAACTTCCGGCGCGCCATCGGAGCTTTCGAGCGAGGTCTCGTGACCCCCGCCCCATGGGACCGTTTCCTGAACGGTAGCGATGCGGCGATCACGGCGGTCCAGAAAGAGGGATTCCGCGTTTTCGCTCGCATCGGGTGCATCCAGTGCCATACCGGGACGTACGTGGGCGGCTCCATGTACCAGAAGATGGGACTCGCCGTGGCGTGGCCGGACACGACCGATTCGGGCCGCTACAACGTGACGAAGATGGACGGGGACAGGCTGGTATTCAAAGTGCCCTCTCTCCGCAACGTCACGCGAACCTGGCCGTACTTCAACGACGGTTCCGTGGAGACGCTTCAGGAGGCCGTGCGGTTGATGGCCCGGCACCAGGTCGGGCGCGTGCTGAGCGATGCGGAGGTGACGTCGATCGTGGCCTTCCTGGGCGCTCTGGAAGGGCGTCTTCCCGAGGACTACATCCGGCCGCCGGTCCTGCCCGCGGGTCCCGCGACCGGCGCCCGAGCGGCCGCCGCCGGACAACCGTGACTCACCGCCACTTCATGTACTCGAACACGGTGCGGCAGGGACGGCAGTAGTACTGGCTGACGGAGAGGGCCGAGCCGAAAACCGCGAACTGCTCGGTCTCCTCTCCGCCACAGAAGGGACAGCGCACGTGCTCCGGGAGCGCCTCGGTGCGCAGGGACTCGTCGGCCGGACCACCGCGACCGCTCCCGGGAGGCTTCCCGCCTCCCCCCGGCGGTCCCTCGCCGCCGAAGCCTCCGCCCCCCGCGCCCGGGGCTCCGGGCCCCCCGGCGCCGGCCTCGTCGATCACGCGGTCACCCTCAGTCCATGAGGAGGGGGCGGTTCTTGTCGCCGCGCACGCGGCGCAGGGTGTCCTCGTCGGGCCCGCCCGTGTCAGTCCGCCGCCAGCCCGGCATCCAGTCGTCGTTCCACTCGGGCACCAGGGCGGTGGCCCACTCGCCGGTCTCGCGCTCGCCGGCCAGCTCGAGTCCGGCCCGGGCCAGCACGGGTCCCACCCGAGCGAGCCAGCGCGCGCGCAGCAGGTCGGGACCGGCGTCGACGATCCCCGCTCCTTCGAGCGCCGCTTCCACCGGGTCGTCCGCCGACCCGAACCACCGCAGGCAGCTCCCGAAAGCCGGCTCGAAGGCCTCCTCGAGGCTCGCTCGCCCCTTCGGCGTCGCCGCGAGGCGAGCCGTCCAGCCGCGCGCGTGCTCGAAGTGGAAGCGCTCCTCGTCCAGGAGCTTCTGCACCTTGTAGTGCACGGGCTCGTAGCTGCTCTCCGCCATGGCCTCGAACTGCACCGAAAGCGCCGTGTCCAGGAGCAGGTTCAGCGCCAGGAGCTCGGACCAGCTGCGGGCCGGACCGTCCAGGAGCTCGCTGCTCCGGTACTCGGACGCCTCGCGCTCATGCTCCAGGTGGTGCGGGTCGAAGTCGAAGTCGCGCAGCATGGCGTAGACGATCCGTCCGTGTCCCCATTCGTCCTGCGCCATGGCCGAGCAGGCGATCCCGGCCTCCAGGGCCGGCGCGCCCAGGATCCAGTCGGCGTAGCGCATGCCCAGGAGCCGCTTGTTGTCCGCCAGGATGAGCAGGAGCTCGCCCATCGGCTCGCGGGCCCCCTGCGGCAGGTCGTCGGGCGACTTGAACGTCCGTGCCGCCGTCTCCAGTTCGCTCATTCGCTCTCCACTGTCGTCATCGGGTCGGCACCCGGGCCTCACCGGCGGGCCGCGCCGACCCGCTCCTCATCGCGCGACCGCGCCGCCGTAGCCGGCCGGCGTATCGAAGTCGGCCTCCGAGCCCTCTCCCACCGGCGGCGGACCGCCCAGCGTGAAGGGGGCCTCCTCGCGGTTCACCCGGTAGAAGGCATCACGCCGGGCCACCGCCATCTCGAACCACTTCGCCTCGTCGTACGTCTGCCACGCGTACACCCGTGCCAGCTCCGCGCTAGGGGCCTGCACCGTTCCGACGTGCTCGAATCGGTCCGCCCGGTCCTTGCGCGCGAAGACCTCGTAGACCTGATCGACGCTCTCCAGCGGATTGTCGCGCCTCATCCCTTCCCTCTCATCAGATCGACACGCCCACCCGCCGCAGGAGCTCGCGGCCCCTCTCGGTGATGCGCGACGTGGTCCACGGCGGGTCCCACACGTTGCGCACCTCGACCGTTTCGATGCCCGGCTCGCGAAGCAGGCGGTCGCGGACGTCCCAGTGGATGAAGTCCATGCACGGGCAGGCCGTGGCCGTGAAGGTGAGGTCCACGGTGACGGCTCCCGCCGCCTGGTCGGCCCGGACGTCGTAGACCAGGCCGAGATCGACGAGGGAGATCGGAAACTCGGGGTCGGAGACCTCGTAGAGCGCGCGCCGTGCCCGCTCGGCCAGGTCGCCCGGCGGCCCCTCGAACTCCGGGGCCGGGGGCAGGTCCTCGCGGCGGCCCTGGGTGGCCCGCAGGACCGCACCGAAGTCCATGCCCTCCTCGTAACGGACCCGCCCGCGCCGGCTTCGCGCGCTCGGGGCCGCGACGGCGGTTCCGGAGCGCCCCGCGCCCGCGGCCGCCTCCTCCGCGGGAGGAGCCCCGATCTGGACCAGGTTCTCCCGCCTCACGCGGCCAGCAGCCCCTCGACGTCGTGGCGGCTCTTCCGAACCGACTCGACGTACCGCTGATTCATGGGTCCCCGACCCCGCCACCGGTCCCACACTTCGTCCCAGGTGATCGTCTCCTCGAACAGCCAGCGCTTCGCCTCGGGATCGTACTGGCAGGGGAACTCGAACTCGAGGTCGACCTCCTCGGTGTCCGGGTTCACGTGCGCCGGCACCTCGAGGCCGAGTTCGTCGCACAGCGGCACCACGGCCTTGAGCCACGTCTGGCGGAGCTGGTCGTTCGTCATGCCCTTGAGCTTGAAGTCGAGCTGTGCGTTGTGACGCTTCTTGTCGTCCGGCATCCCGAACCACTCGACCCCCATCGGAAACATCCAGTCGAGTGCGCGCTGCACGGCGTCGCGCGCCTCGCCGCCCGACTCGGCCAGGCGCCGCATCCAGACCTCGCCGTGGCGGAGGTGGAAGTTCTCCTCCATGTCCACCTTGACCAGGGCCCGCTTGAGCGGCCCGTAGCTGGTGTTCCGGTAGACGTCGCCCAGGAGCGTGATGCCCGCCCGGTCGTACAGGCCGTTGGCCGTGACCAGCTCGGCCCAGTTCTCGAGCGGCTGGTCGAAGCCATACGGGTGCTTGAACTTTTCGGGTGGCCTCTCGTACAGGAGCCAGTGGCGGTCGATCCCGAGGTCCTCGAGCAGCCGGTAGGCGATGTTGGCGTGCCCGAGCTCGTCCTGGATGATCGCCGTGGCCGAGACCATGGTGTTGGTGGAAGGCGCGTCCTTGGCCGCCATGAAGTAGGCCGGAGCGCTGATGAGCTCGGTGTCGCCCTGGACCGTGAGCTGCGTGATGAGGGCCTTCTTGTAGCCCTCGGTCATGTCGGCCTCGGACTCCACGATGAAGCCGTCCTTGACCTTGCGCTGCAGCTCTTCGTCAGTGAATCGCCCCATGGTCCCTCCTGGAATGTTCATCGCAGCCGGCCGGCCAATCTACCGCCGGCGCCGCGAGCGCTCCACGCGCCGCGAGCTTCGTCACCGGAGCCCCACGGCCCGTCCGGAGACCTACTACCCTCGTGTCGAGCAACCGTTGCCGGCCGCCGGGCGGCGAGCCCGCTCGCCCTGCCCGAGCCCGCGACCCGGGGCGAGCGCGCTGGGCGAGCTCGCGCCCGCGACCTACCTGGCGTCCATGAACGGGTACCGCCAGTCGGTGGGCGGGTCGAAGGTCTCCTTGATCGAGCGCGGGCTCACCCAGCGCAGGAGGTTGAGCTTCGACCCGGCCTTGTCGTTCGTGCCGCTGGCGCGGGCGCCGCCGAACGGCTGCTGACCCACCACCGCGCCGGTGGGCTTGTCGTTGACGTAGAAGTTGCCCGCCGCGTGACGAAGGGCGGACAGGGCCCGGCGCACGGCCCCGCGGTCCCGGGCGAACACGGCCCCGGTGAGCGCATACGGCGACGTCTCATCGACCAGCGCCAGCGTCTCCTCCCACGCGTCATCCCGATACACGTGCACGGTGACCACCGGGCCGAAGATCTCCTCGCACATGAGCCGCGAGCGGGGGTCCTTCGAGAGCACGAGGGTGGGCTGGATGAACCAGCCGTCCACGTCGGAGGCGCCCCCACCGGAGAGGATCTCGAGCTCGTCCGACTCGCGTGCGTAGTCCACGTACGAGGTGATCTTGTCGAACGCGTCCTGATCGATCACCGCACCCACGAAGTTCCGGAAGTCGGTCGGATCGCCCATCTTCACGTCCTCGAGCATGGCCAGGACGCGGTCCCGCACGTCCTCCCACAGCGATTCGGGAACGTACACGCGCGAGACCGCGCTGCACTTCTGGCCCTGGTACTCGAACCCGCCGCGCACGATCGCGACCG
>Ga0307419_10001465_pt1 | contig 12103 bp, 9 predicted proteins | sample SalMarWE160230MG_2_FD_202512 | JGI IMG/M metagenome (GOLD analysis project Ga0307419, IMG submission 202512) | Salt marsh sediment microbial communities from the Plum Island Ecosystem LTER, Massachusetts, United States - WE1602-30 | ecosystem: Environmental > Aquatic > Marine > Intertidal zone >... | reverse complement strand
TCATGATTTTATTTGTGAACATATTCTTTAATTTTTATCCATTCATGCTGCAAAGATTTCATAGACTTAAATTGAATGAATTAAAGAGTAGATTGTGAATTAAAAGTTAATTCTAAAATATTGATAACAAATATCAAAAAAGCCGACCGTACAACATCGGGTATAATTCATTGTCGGCCAGTGCGTTTGCTAATGTTTGGGTTTTTGCATATCTTTCGGGTAACCAGATAACTTAAAGCTTTTGCACCGCCAACGAATCATACCCGCGGCCGTTAGCGTTCATGCTTAGAAAATATCCAGCTTACAACGGAATAAAAAAAATGCTCTTCTTGAGCTATCTGAAAAGATTCTTATAAGAAAAGTGTTCGGATTAAGAGCAAAAACGATCGAAATGAATCTATTAAATATGAAAAAAATTGTATTGATATTCATTATTTCATTGATAATAGGGTTATCAAATGCTTTTGCCCAGAAAGGAAGTATTACAGGGGTTGTTGTAGATAAAGTAATTAAAGAGAACATCCCTTTCGCAAATGTTGTGGCTATTCTTAGGGATAATACAGTTTCTTTAGATGGTACAGTGTCCAATGATGATGGGATATTCAAGCTTGACAATCTTCCTTTTGGAAATTATAGTGTGTTAATTTCATTTATTGGCTATGAAACGGATACTATAAAAAGTATTCAAATCGATAAGCAAAATCAACAAGTCAATATTGGGGAAGTAGGGCTTAGAACTTTAACAGTCGCTTTAGATGAAGTAGTAGTAAAAGCTTTGGCTCCAACAGCAACCACTCATTTAGATCGGGTTACCTATAATATCCAGGATTTTCAGACAACAAAAGGTGGTGATGCGGCTGATGTGTTAAATAAATTACCTTCTGTATCAATCGATCAGGATGGTGCAATTTCAGTTAGAGGAACATCCGATTTCATGGTCTATTTAAATGGGAAGCCTACCCACATGGAATCATCTACTGTTCTGGCTCAGATTAAAGCCGCAAATATTGAGAGTATCGATATAATTACTATTCCATCAGCCAAATACGATACGCAGGGGAAAGGTGGAATTATTAATATTTCAACAAAAAAATCAGAGGAAAAGGGATTATCTATCTCTACCAACGGGTTAATTGGGGGTGCTCCCTGGGCCAACTATACACATCAAATAAGTAACTATTATGCAAGCGATAACCGAATTGCAGGAGGATTAAACTTTATTTATAGCAAAAACAAACTATCATTATATGGTGGATTAAATTTCAATGAAAAGAACGTGAACGGAACCCGCACAGGGTTCGCGAGTCTGTTGCAGGGAAATGGTTCATATTACAACATGGTACCGAAAGGTCCTCGTGTCGAATGGTCTCAAAATTTTACGGGGAATGTTGCAATGGATTATAAGTTTAGCAATAAATCAACTCTTTCGGCTTCATACTTATACGGAAGCAGCACAAAAGGCCGGACTGCCCTTTATAATTACCATACTTTCTTTGGTGATGTTGATAAGAACCCTATACCTGGTATTCCTGTTGATGATTCCTGGATTTATAATCCTAATAAGAAAATGAGATATGGCATTTTTCATACAGCCAATATTGATTATTCTCAAAAAATAGATGATTATTCAGATCTAAAAATCTCTGGTTTATATGAGCATTCTGAACTTAGAAATGAAATGGATAACAGGCAGTACAAACTCAATCCACTCACTGAGCTTGCAGGTGATATTGAAAAGCATTTCATGCAAACTGACAAAACCCCTCTTGATGGTTACAGGTTATCAATTGCTTACACCAAAAAATTGAATAATGGACATACTTTAGGCTTGGGGATTCAGCCTCAGTATTTACAAATCAGCGGAGCCTTCAGCTTTGATACGCTTAATGTAAGAAACAATCTGTGGGGTGATTATCATTATTTTGAAAACTCGATTGATTTCAGACGTGGCATATATGCAGGATATGCTGATTATTCGGGCAGCTTAGGGAAATTAAATTTTGTAACCGGATTAAGGCTTGAATACACAGATCAGGTAATAGATATTGAAAACCCCGATTACTTTACAATCTTCGACAAAATAAAAAAACCAAGGTATGAGGAACATAAGCTAGATTGGTTTCCCTCAATACATCTGAGCTACGCCATTTCACAAAAAAATAAAATAAGCTTTGCCTTTAGCAGACGAATAACCAGGCCGCCATTAACCAACATGACGCCCTTTCTTTATAGGGAACACTTTGAAGTTTATGTTGTTGGCGATCCTACCCTTGAACCAGAATTCCATACTAATTTCGAACTTGCCTTAAATGGAGAAGTTAAGAAGTCAACTATAAACCTTGTTGGATTTTATCGAGGAACAAATAACGCAGTTTTCCGTGTAAATACGATCTATAATGAAGAAAACACTTTGATACGCAGCTATACCAATTCCGCAAATACTCAAGCAACGGGGATAGAATTGAACATGAATCTTATGACTGGTGATTTTGCCAAGTTTTTTATAAGTAGCTCCTTATACAATTTTAGGGTAAGAGCTGATATTTTTGGATATCAGGAAAATAATAGAAGTACTAACTGGAGTTTAAAAGGGAATGCTAATTTCAATCTAACAGAATCCTTAAAATTTACAGCGGATATTGATTTTAGATCTGCTACTATTACCGCTCAGGGAAGAGATAAAATGTTTTATATGGCCAACACTTCATTGAATTACACACCTAAAAAGCTTAAAGGATGGGATTTTTCTTTGAAAGCACTTGATATTTTAAAATCTAATATTACTACTGTTAGTACTCGTGCGTTTAATAGCAATGGCGAAAAGCTGTTCCTTCAGGAATCAGAATATAATCTGAACGGTCCAATACTTGAATTAAACATATCCTATGCTTTTAATATGAAAGGTAAATCAAGTAAAAAAGTTGATAGTACTTTTGGTAGAGAGCAATTCTAAATCTTCAATGGTTTTTCACACTGAAAATGAGAAAAATAGCCAAGACCATTCGGAAGAAAATAATATTATTGACAGTAAAACTGAAATGCCGAAAGGCGGAGAAAAGCACGAAACGCTAACACGGACAATAAGGGTCATTTGTTTGTCACGGTTTTTGCTTTTACTCCTGCACCCAAGACAAATTCGTAATGCCCGTTGCACCCGGATACGCTCGTCTGCACGCAATTAAAATTCTGCACCTTGACAAATTTCTGGTTCCGAGACAATTTGTACTGCGACACTGCGCCAGTGCCCTCCCCTAACTTTGTAACCGGGGATAAATTCGCGACTCCGATCAAACTTGTACCGCGACACTCGTATAACTCACAAAACTTGTACCTGGACGGCAAAAAGTGCGCCGTACCCTCCCCGCCCGAACGACCGGCGTCGTCCGGTCGGGCGGGATTGCACCGTGACAGTTTCGTGGCTAATCCCGATGAATCGGGACTGCCCGGATGCTGCGTCGGGTAACACAACCTCCCTTTATTGCCGGGCCGTTAGCTGCAACTTGCTCTCTGCCTGTAACTTGCTACGTCCACGAATATTTTTCCAACATAAATAGCGTGACTCGAACTTTAAGCAGATCAATGTACAAATCGGCATATAATTTGTGAGGAAATAATTAAGCATAACCTAATTACCCGATATATGAAAAAATTTGTATTCGTCATTATCATTCTGTCTTCTTGTCTATATGTAAAAGTTTTTGGACAAAAGACTGACCAGATCCTGCACAATAAATGGTCCAGTTCAATCTCCTATTCACCTATAACGACATTCTTTTACTATCATCCTACCGATGAATATCTTGACTTTTATTCCAAAGGAGTCAGAGAAATTATCTATCCTCTTGGTTTTAATTTTGAAATTAATCGACGATTAAATAACAGGTTATCTGTCAGCTCGGGCATGAATTTCAAAGCAAGACCAAATGAGAATTTAATAAACATTATAGGCGAATGGACAGGCTCCTACTATGAAAAATCTACTGATAACAGGTACGTCTTTGAAATGCCTATAAATATTAAATACAAGCTACTATCATCATCTAGAGTTTTTGACCCATATATTAAAACAGGACTAAGAGGTTCCTACTTTAAGCGATATTATGTTGGTGAATTTACTAGATGGGATTTCGAGGGTACAACAAATGGTGAAATCGACAATCATGATGGTAAGCTCATTATTTTCTATGAAATCGGTGTAGGTTCATACCTGAATTTGTCTAAATCAATAGCATTCGTAATTGGATCAAATCTAACATATACCTTTTCTGGATTTGGTTATTTAGAATTTCAGACAGGATTGAATTATTCATTTTAATAAAAAGCAGCAGCTAACACGGTCGGTATAATTAATAAGCTCGTCATGGTTTTTGCATTTTACTTCTGCTACCTTGACAGATCTGTTCTAATTATGTACCCGGATACGCTCACCTGCTCACATTTAGATCTCTTATAACAAGACAATTTACTGGCTTCGATTTTGTTTTGTAACGCAACACTGCTCAGGTGCTACTTTTTAAAAGACTGTAACACATTTCAATACCAATAACTAAATAAACTTGTACCCCCGTTACTCACTTCGTTCGCACGGGGCAGGCGCGACACTCGTATACTCCCAACAATCTCTACACGGATGGCAAAAACCACGCCGTACCCGCCGCGTATTCTTTTCTGGACCTCTTACGCCCGAAATTCCTGCACAGTGGACTGGCGGCGGGTAACGCTTACTAATTATACCGCCGGGCCGTTGCCAGCAATAAAGAAATTTGTCTTCCACTGAATACAGTGCTGAAAAAGAGGTTTAAAATATAAAAACTAATATTTATAATATGAGTCCTGGTTTTTATATTTAAATCGATTATATTAAATTTATGTGTTTATGAAGTATACAGCAAATGCCAGTATTTTAAGCAAAAACCAGTTGCTGTTTAAACATATCGTTCAATTAAAATACATTAAATAAAAAAATCATGAATATTCAGGTTAACAAATTCAGATGGATCTTAATGGTTGTTTTACTTGGGATAATTTCCGAACTAATAAATTCCTGTACTGAAAAGCTGGTAAAAACGGATGATGAAAAACCGGGTGTTGCAGTTTTGTTGGTTGATACCGACCGGTCAATGGGAAAAATCAGCAAAAATGTTTACGGTCAGTTTCTTGAACACATCAATCACTCGGTAGTTGACGGGTTGTATGCAGAGCAGGTTCGCGGACAGGGTTTTGAAGGGAAAGATTTTGAAGATTACTGGGATACGTTTTCAGAAGACGGAAATGTGAATATTGAAGACGTGAATTTCAAGAATGGTGAAAAAAGTGTTCGTATCAAAGTGAATAATGGAACTGCCGGTATCCGGCAGGGGCGGTTTTATATTAAAAATGGATGCAGATATAATGGCTCGATGTGGCTAAAACCGGAAGAAGGTTCCGTTTCGGTTTCTTTGAAAATAAAAGGTTCGGAAGGTAAAAATATTACAGAAAAAACGCTGGAAACTTCGGGTAACGACTGGCAGGAAGTGCCCTATAGTTTTTCAGCAGACACGACTGATACAATGGCCTCTATCCAAATTTCAGCAACCGGAAACGGTTCTGTTTTGTTTGATTTTATTTCGATGATGTTAGAAGATGCCCGTGAAAATGGAATGCTGCGACCCGATTTGTTTAAGGCCCTTGACGATTTAAAACCCGCTTTTATTCGTTGGCCGGGTGGTTCATATGCATCCGTTTATAAATGGAAAGACGGGATCGGGCCACAGGTTTCCAGAAAATACCATCCGAATGAAATCTGGGGAGGATATTCCGATTATTACGGGTTCGGTACGGAAGAATTTATGGGCCTTTGCAAAAAACTGGGCGCCGATCCTTTGATAGTACTTCCGGCAACAACAACAAATCCTGAAGCAGTACAATATGCTATTGACTGGGTTCATTACCTGCTCGATCCGGCAACTACTGAATGGGGAAAACAGCGAGCTGCAAACGGGCATCCGGAACCGTATGATGTACCTTATGTTCAAATTGATAATGAGCCTATGAACCACGGGCTCTCACCCGATCAGTATGCTGAAATAGTAAATATTTACGGAAGCCGGATACGAAAAATTGTCCCGGAAGTAAAAATTGTGGCCTGCGGGCAGAAACGTTCAAACGACATGAACTGGAGCGAAAAGATTGTTGATATTGCCGGCGATAATTTCGATATCCTTGGATGTCACAATTATGAATATGAACCGGACAAGTATAAAACCGGCGTACGGAGAATTGAGGAATACCTGGTGAAGCTGAGAAATTACATTTTAAAATCCGGTCATCCTGATATCAAAATTGCAATACTTGAATGGAACCTCAGCAGAACATACGACTGGCGTGCAGGAATGCATGCGGCAGGAAGTTTAATCAGCTACGAGAAACTTGGATCAGAACTTGAATTCAGTTGTCCGGCGCTGCTGATGAGGAATACCAGCGACGATCCAACCTGGACAGCGTGGATTTACCATGATCATGTTTCCTGGTTCCCCGGAGGCGGTTATGTGGTTGAAAAACTGTTCCGCGAACATTATGCTGAAATACAATATGCATCCACTTCTGGCACTTTCAAGGAAGTGGAAGATCCGTTTAAAAATTATATCGACAATATTTCGCAGTTTAAACCCGTGGACTGGCGGCCAGGTACGGTTGACGCCATTGCAACGGGAAGCGCCGACGGAAAAAGGATTGTTATAAAGGCCGTAAATTACGAAGGAATTAAAAACACACTGATTACACGGATACAGGGCTCAAAAGTACCCGAAAAGGTCACCGTTAAAATTTATACTATTCAGACAGATAAAAACGAAAAAGCATCACTGGTTGAACCGAATAAAATTAAACCGGTGCAATCGTCCATGCCTTACGAAAAAGACATGAAAATAACACTGGCGCCTTATTCAGTTATGGTATTGGAAATCGTTGCAAAATAGATTGTTATTTGCTGTTAATTTTACTTTCGTTGCAGAGAGAAACCCGGGTGATGCTTAAAAAAATTTGCGGAAAGGAAAGTCACTCCGGGATCTCAGTAGAAATAGTTATTAACCAATACATCCGATTGTAAACGCATGCCTGGAGGTGATAATGATAATCGGACAATACCAATTAACTTTGGAGATAAGATGAATACTGACAAACAAGAAAGATTTCCTGGTGTATCAAAGGATTTAGGAATACTATTTTTTACAAGAGCAACAGATTCAAATTACAATGATATTTATTGGATTAATTCAAAAATAATCGATGAAATTGGAGATAGATAAATATAAACTGCTGGCAACACGCGGTATAGTTAATAAGGGTTTCAGTGGTTTTCGGGGCGCAGTAACCCGCTCCAAAATTTACTATACCTTGATGGGTAAAAAGCCCGCAATCCCTTACTAACCATACCGCCACCGTTATAAGCAAGCTGTCTTCTGTCTCGTCCTGAAATAGGGTTACACTTTTTAAAGCAACCTAAGGAGGAATGAGCATGGAAATAGGACAAGTACCTGCATACAAAAGATGGTCAAACCGGTACAGTTATGCATTCAAAATGGAAGTAATAGAAGCCTTCCAGAGCGGGCAGATGTCACAAAGACAGATAACCCGAAAGTATGGGATTGGCAGACCGACGATCCTTGCATGGCAAAAAAAATATGGTAATCTTGAGAAAAATTACCTGAAAATGGGAGAAAAAACACCTGAACAGGAAATAGTTGAACTCAAGGCAGCTCTTCGCGCTTCATACGCTGAGAACAAGACACTGAAGTACATCATGGAGATCCTCCAGGAGGAATACGGTGAGGAGGTGGTAAAAAAGTATTTGCCCGGATTGCAATTAAAAAGCCTCTAAAGAAGAAGACTCCGAAATCAAAATAAAGGCAATCTGCAAGCTCTTCGGGAAATGTCGCCAGGCATACTATAAAAGTATCCGGGCTTCCAGCAGAAAGAAAAAAGCTAAAGAAAAAATTATCTCACTTGTTCAGCAACAAAGAGTTATGATGACCAGAATAGGGACAAGGAAACTACACTACCTTATCAAACCTTCACTTGAAAAAGAAGGCATTAAGTGTGGCCGGGATAAACTGGGAGCAATCCTTAAACACGAAGGGATGCTTGTAGGAAAGAAAAAGAACTATACGAGGACAACGAACTCTTATCATCGCTTTTACAAATACCCTAACCTAATAAAGGATACTCAGATTAATCGTGCAGAACAAGTCTGGGTTAGCGACATTACATATATCAAAACCAGCAAGGGCTTCCTTTACCTGAGCCTTATTACCGATGCTTACTCTAAACAAATAGTCGGGTATCAGCTCTCTGACAACCTGAAAGCTATAAACTGCATAAAGGCTCTTAAGGCGGCTATCAAAAACCGTAGATACCCTGACAGACCTCTGATCCATCATTCAGATCGCGGATTACAGTACTGCTGTCCGGATTACATTGAGACTCTGGAAAAGAACCATATTGACATCAGCATGACCACAAAGCATGACCCTTATGAAAATGCTGTTGCTGAAAGAATTAATGGGACTCTGAAAAATGAGTTTGACCTTGGGGACCATCTTCCGGATCTGAAGCATGCAGAAAGAGAAACTAACAAGTCCATCTGGGTCTATGACAACTTAAGACCACATGAAAGTTGTAATTATCTAACTCCTCTTCAAACTCATGTTCGAGAGAGTATAGAAGTAAAAAAATGGCCGATGAGATTTAATAAAAACAGAAATCAAAAAAATATAACTTTAAATCAATTATGTCTAACCTAAAAGTGTAACCCTATTTCAGGACGAGACATTCAATTCACAATATAGATTTGACTAGAGACTTAAAATTGATTAATTTTAGCACACTTTATGAATTAGCACAAGTAATTTGAAATTATCCTGCCCAATGGCAAGTCTTATTGAAGGATATGAATATGATATTTTCATCAGCTACCGCCAGAAAGACAATAAAGGCGACAGATGGGTGAGTAAGTTTGTAGATGCCCTGAAGGCAGAGCTTGAAGCTACCTTTAAAGAGGATATCTCTATCTATTTTGATGAAAATCCATACGATGGATTATTGGAGATGCACAATGTTGATAAAAGCCTTGAGGGAAAGCTTAAAAGCCTGATCTTCATCCCCATCATATCCCAGACATACTGTGATCCCAAAAGTTTCGCCTGGCATCATGAGTTTTGTAACTTTAACAGGATGGCGAAGGAAGATCAGTTTGGAAGGGATATCAGGCTTGGCGGAGGAAACGTGACAAGCAGGATCCTTCCGGTAAAAATAAATGATCTTGACCCTGAGGACCAGAATCTGTTAGCGGGGGAGCTTGGAGGAGTACTTAGGGCAATAGAGTTTATCTATAAGGAACCAGGTGTGAACAGGCCTCTCACTCCAGATGATGATGAGAAAATAAATCTGAACAATACACGCTACAAGAATCAGATCAATAAAATGGCAAATGCCATTAAAGAGATAATCACAGCAATAAAAAAGACCGACAGTACCAGAGAGGAAAGCTCTGACATCACTTTGACCAAACTGGTTCCTGGCAAAAGGAACATCTCAAGAATATTAATCCCCTCATTCATTTTAATTTTGATGCTGGTACTTGGGTATCTGTTTATACCCAGGTTTGTTAAATCAGCGGCTCCTCAGGATAAATCAATTGCAGTTTTACCATTTGTCAACCTCAGCAATGACCCTGAACAGGAGTATTTCTGCGATGGCATGGTTGATGCTATTCTGGATCATCTGTTTAAAGCAGGCGATCTTAGTGTGATTTCACGCACATCAGCAATGAGATATAAAGGGACTAAGCTCTCCTTAAGGGAAATCGGGAATGAACTTAAAGTATCATCAATTCTGGAAGGCAGTGTCCAGAAAAATGGTGACAGGATCCGGATAACCATCCAGCTTATCGATACAAAAACCGATACCCATTTATGGTCTGATATTTTCGACGGAGAGTTTACGGACCTATTCGCTTTTCAATCCAATGTGGCAAGTGCTGTTGCCCGGGAACTCAAGGTTACCATCGCTTCCAGGGAAACTGGCTTTGCAGAGAGCACTGTTCCCACTAAAAGTACGATGGCATATGATTTTTATCTGAGGGGAAATGATTACTGGTCAAGATATGATGCCATTATGGCAATAGATATGTATTCAAAAGCCATAGAAGGGGATTCAGCATTTGAGTCAGCATATGCAAAAAGAGCCCTCATGCATTTTTTCCTGTACTGGAACAGAAATAAAGGTTGGTCCGGCCATAAAGTCAAAGGTTTAGAGGACCTTGAAAAAGCTATTGAATTTAATCCGGATCTTATGGAGGTGAAACTTACCCTCGCGGTAAAATATTACTTTCTTGACCGGGATTATGAAAAATCCTTGAAAATACTTGATGAATTAAAGGAAACTTCACCAGGTAACGCAGACCTAAATCACTGGACTGCTGCTGTTATGAGACGGCAGGGACGAATGATAGAATCCGCAACCCAATGGGAAACGGCTATAAAGATGGATCCCTTTAATGCGCTCTACATTAGTAATCTTACTCAGACATACCAGGTCTTGCATCAATACGATAAAATGGATGAATGGGCGAGACGCGGATTATCATTAATCCCTGATTATGAAAGTTTCAAGTTAATATTATTCTATTCTTTACTTAGCAAAACAGGTGATTTGAGACTTGCCATGGACGAATCGGGTCTAAAAAATGAAGATATTCCCTTAGATTATTACTATTACTGGACCAGGCAATTAGAAAAAAGAGAAGAATTACTCAATCGTCTCTATAAAGAAGATAAATATGTTGGAAATCAATTCAGTTATACACCACCTGTTTACGAGATAGCATTTAACTATTTCTTAGGTGGTAACAAAACTCTTTGCAAGATATACGCAGATTCCTCAGTTGCATTTTTGAAGGAAAAGCTGAAAGAAATACCTGATGACGACAGGTATTACGCAACCCTGGGTAAAAGTTACGCGTTAAGCGGAAATTATACCGAGGCTGTTGCCTGCGGCAAAAAGGCAATAGATCTTAAACCTGTTAAACTTGATGCCTTTCAGGGTCCGATAAGAGAGCAGGAGATGATGGAAATATATTTATTAACCAGCAATTATGATATGGCTTTGGATAAGATAGAATATCTGCTTTCAATACCAAGCTGGCTAACGCCGGGTGATCTACTGATTGATCCGAAATTTGACAACCTGCGCAGCCTGCCAGGATTTAAGAAAATTATTAATTCCTATCAAAAGTGACCAGAATAAATAATTTGGATTACTAACTTATAACAGGATCCTTTTAAAATAATAACCATAATGAATAACGATTTTATAAGATCCGGCAAAATATGGAAGCATCAATACCACGCATATCATGAAAGGGCTAGAGGATGGCTCAGGTAGCAGCGAACATTGTTGCCTTATAGCAGTGTCGTAGAAAAGTTAACTGGATGAATCGCTTCACTTGACTGCATTAAAAACCTAGACCTCAGCACAATTTTTAAAATAAATTTGATAATATCCGCTTGGATTATCAGACCAACAAAAATATAGCCTGCTTATAACACGTACAATAAAGGTAAGTTGTTTGTCATGCTTTTTGCATGACTCTAAGCCACTTACCGAGGCCGGTAATCAATCCAGCACCCGGACACGCGCATCTGCCCGCAATAAACATTCTGCACCATGACAAATTTCTGGCTCCGAGACAACTTGTTCCGCGACACTGCGCCAGTACCTTTTCCAAGTTCATCTACCGGGATAAATACTCGGCCGCTTAGAAACTTTGTACCGCGATCGCGCCTGCACCCAATAAAATTTGTACCATGATAGCAAAAAGCACGCCATACCCTCCCCGCCCGAACGTACCGTTCGGTACGGGCGGGCTTGCACCGGGACTATTTCCCGGCTAAAGTACCAAGACCAGTGGCCGGATGGCTGCGCCAGGTAACTCAACCTCCCTTTATTGCCGGGCCGTCAGACTGTCTAAAAACCTCTTTTGTTTATTCATAACTAAGTGATTGTTAAGTTCCCATACTCTTTTGAGTTTTGTACCTTAACTATATGAAATTCATACAAGGACATA
>Ga0307419_10001463_pt1 | contig 12104 bp, 10 predicted proteins | sample SalMarWE160230MG_2_FD_202512 | JGI IMG/M metagenome (GOLD analysis project Ga0307419, IMG submission 202512) | Salt marsh sediment microbial communities from the Plum Island Ecosystem LTER, Massachusetts, United States - WE1602-30 | ecosystem: Environmental > Aquatic > Marine > Intertidal zone... | reverse complement strand
AAGAAAAAACCTGGGCCCAGCACCGGGTTCCTTATGATATTTCCGAAGTACAAGATCGGATGACCCAGGCCGGATTGCCTCTTGAGTATGTCCAGCGTCTGGATCTGGGTTGGTAAGGGAACTTTTCCGCGCCTACCTACGTCATTAGAATGAAAACAGCACATATTTAAGGAGAAATGATGATGAGAAAAGAATTGATTATCCTCTCCCTTGTTGTCCTCCTGATGACCTCATGCGCAGGTAAAAGTGCCGTTGGTTATGCGCCTGATGTCATGATGGAAAGCAGCGCGCCAATGTCCCGGGGAGTGGCCGATTCCTATTCCGGAGATGCAGATAATTCTGTATATTCAGAGCAGAGCCTGCAGATCCAGGAATCGCAGGTGCGAATGGTGATCAAAAACGCCTCGCTTTCTATCGTTGTGGAGGAACCTGGTGCCTCGATCGAGGCTATCAGTAAATTGGCCTCTGATCTGGGAGGATTTGTGGTCTCCTCTAATTTATACAGAACCCAAACAGCCAATGGTCTGGAGGTCCCGCAGGCCAATATCACCATCCGGGTCCCGGCTGAAACATTAGACCAGGCTTTAGCGGATATTAAATCCGGTGCGGGGCAGATCCTGAGCGAAAATGTATCCGGACAGGATGTCACCCAAGAATATACTGACCTGGAATCCCGACTCAGAAACCTGGAACGGGCAGAAGTACAGCTGACGGAGATCATGGAGCAGGCCTGGGAAACAGAAGATGTTCTGGTTGTATATAACAGATTGGTGGAAGTTCAGGAGCAAATCGAATTGATCAAAGGGCAGATGAAATATTATGAACAATCTGCTGCGCTGTCCGCGATTTCTATCAATATCCAAGCCAATGAAGCTGTCCAGCCGCTGAAGATCGGGAACTGGCAGCCGGTAGGGGTTGCCAAGAGGGCGCTTCAAGCTTTGATAAATACTTTAAAATTCCTGGCCGATATGCTGATCTGGATCGTGCTTTACATCCTGCCGGTCGCCCTGATCCTGTTCTTCCCGGTTCGCTGGTTGTGGCGCTGGCTGAAAAAAGGCAATGCTGAAAGGAAAGAGAGAAAAGAGCGCAAAAAGGCTTTGAAAGATACCAAGTAGGATCATTAAGAAACATTGACTTCCGAGGTCTTCTGGATATCATTTGTTCATAAAAATCCATTTGACTTCGGAAGTCTTCATTTAAGTTACTTTGGTAAAATTCTTTATAGACTTTGGGTACAGTATATCGATGGATAACCTTAAGCGGGATACGTTAGATCTGATCGGGATCACTTTAACGCCATACCAGTTATCCCTCCTGGAAAATTATGAACAGGAGTTGGATAAATGGAATGAACGCTACAGTTTAACCGCGATACATGAACCCGATCAAGTCAGGGTAAAACATTTTCTGGATTCGTTCAGCCCTATGTTGGTAATGAAGAATACCCCCATTAAGAAAATTATTGATATTGGCACCGGGGCGGGATTTCCTGGCATACCCCTTAAGATACTTCTACCAGATACAGAAGTGGTCCTGGTTGATTCAGTGAATAAAAAAACTGATTTTTGCCAACATATTATCAGTCGTTTGAATTTGCGGGGTATAACAGTGATTCATGATCGTGTGGAACACCTGGCCAGGGAAATGGACTTTCGGGAGCAATTTGATTGGGCTGTCGCCAGGGCTGTGGCTCAGCTGGCCACACTTAGTGAATATATGCTCCCATTTGTGAAGATCGGCGGTAAGATGCTGGCCATGAAGGGAGATCAAGGCCCAGTTGAAACTCAAAAAGCAGCTCCAGCAATCAGTCTACTGGGGGGTGAGCTTCACCAAGTTAAACGTCTAACCTTGCCAGGGGTGACCGAAGACCGATTTTTGATTACGATCAAAAAAAAGGCTACCACTCCGGAGAAATACCCCCGTCGGGTGGGTATGCCCAGTAAAAAACCCCTCTGATCAACCTATCAATCCCCCGTTCTTGATCTTCCATTGAGTTGCTGATCTTTGAAACTCCTCCGAAAACAAATCCAAATCCGTTGTTGTTAACAAGGATTGTTCGGTTTTTGCCAAACGGTCCAGCAGATCATGACGCCGGGTATCATCCAGTTCGGCCAGGACTTCGTCAAGCAGCAGTACAGGCCAATCCCCATTCTTTTCGTTCAGCCAATTCACTTCTGCCAGTTTAATTGCAAGCATGGCAGTCCGCAGTTGGCCTCTGGACCCGAAATTTCCCAGATCAATGCCGTTGCTGAGGTAGCGCATCTCATCACGATGGGGACCTCGGGAGGTAACACCGCGGTAGATGTCTTCGGAACGGGTGGAAAGCAATTTTTCACGATATCCATCTCGGATATCTTTCATTTCTATACCTGAACGCTCGAGAGCGCTCTCGAGTGGTAGTTCGATTTGCCCGGGTGGAGAAGCTGCTGGATCAAATGATGGGAGATAATTGAGACGCAAGATCTCTTCGCCCCTGGTTAGTTCCTGGTGAATTGACGCAGCAAGATATCCGAGATCCCGAATAGCCTGGATCCGGGCATGAATGATATAAGCGCCTGTCTGGGTGAGTTTTTCATCCCAGTAGGAAAGTTGCTCAACATCTCCAGAGCGATCGTTGAGTTGTTTTAAGAGGGCATTGCGCTGCACCAGGGCTTTATTATATTCCGAGAGGGATTCTGTATATGTAGGATCAATTTGAGCAAGTGTCAGGTTCAGGTATTGCCGCCGCAGCTGTGGTGCGCCAGTGATGATCTGCAGCATGTGTGGCAGGAATAATACAGCATTAAAGGTTCCAATAACGGAGTTAATCTTTTGTTGTGACCCATCCAACAATACTTCTTTACGAACGCTGCTATTCCCATTGGAATTGATGTCCCTGATGATGCGGATCTCCAGGTGGTGGTCAGTATCCTTTTTCGTGAAATCGGCTACGATCCTGCAGACAGCTAGATCGTTTTGCAGGGCGGAAAAGTTAATTAGATCAAGGGAATTGGAAGCCTGAAATGAGTCCAGGGCAGAAAGATAATACACCGCTTCCAACAAACTAGTTTTCCCCTGGGCGTTATCACCGATCAGGATGAGCGAATTGAGGGGAACAGCTTGATCAAAGCGGGAGAAGATTCGAAAATCTGTCAGGGATAGATGTGTGAGGAACATTCAGCTTAGACGGGATTATAATCTTCGTCAGTTTCCCAGACCCGAGTCGTGCGGTCAGTGTATAAAATGCCGTTAATATGGTCAATTTCATGCTGGAATATTCGGGCAAGCCAGCCCGATAATTTCATCTTGAGCGGTTTGCCATGCCGGTCCTGGCCTTCCACTACAATTTCCTGGGCTCGTTCAACTTCACCCATAAAACCTGGAATGGACAAACATCCTTCTGCTCCGATAACAATTTCCTGTGAAAAACGGGTGATCTTCGGGTTTACTGTCACATACAGGGTAGGCGGGATATCCTCATCCTCATCGCTGCCGTATTCCACCAAAATGACTTGCTGGGACACATTCACTTGGGGAGCAGCCAATCCCGCCCCGGATGCTTCATGCAAGGTGATGATCATATCATCAACTAATTCCTGGAGTTCGGGCCCAAATTCAGTGATTTGAGCAGCTTTTTTTCTCAGGGTTGGGTGGGGGACAATGATAATTTCTCTAGCGGGCATACAATTTTAGCTCCAGAGCCTTACAGTTGTATTGTTTCGTCACCATCAGGTGGTTCTATTTCATTGCTGCTTTCTTCATGATAAGCCGCAAGAAATTCTACCATATCATCCCGACGGCGCCTGGACTCTGCCAGCTCGTTTGATTTGATCACAGCATTATATCGCTCGAAGACCTCATTTTGGACAGAGATCGGCTGAGCCACGTGCTCAAAGTCCAGCTGGATATCGCCGACATTGATGGCGACCGTGCCAAAATCAAATATCCTCTGGATAATATTTTCCCTGCAGTAATCCAGACTGAGGATATTTTCCAGCAGGGCAGAACGTTTGGTTTCCCTTCCAAAGGGTTTTCGATCTAGATCGATCACCTGTTTGTCCGTGATTTGGAAGCGATCGTTGGCCCAATCAGCAAAGGCATAAGCCAGGGCAAGAACGTTAACTGTAAGAAGGATTCCAAGAAGAGACAAGGACGGGATAGGTATCAGCTGGACCAAACGGGCAAAGAAAGAGACCAGCAGAATCACAAATAATAGCCACAACCACCAGGAGTTCCTGAACAGAATGAAGAAGTGTTTTCGGTAAGTGATGATCCCATTCAGTTCATATCGGGCCCGGAACAGATTAAGGAATTCCTGGAGAGGTGTGATCGTTTCTGTCAGTTGCGGTCCACCCTCCATATTTAGATCAGTGTATTCTTCTTCGTCGTCCATCGGTCCGGTTTCGCCGGATAGTCCCAGACGACTGCGAATGGCCTGGTTGATATTATCCTTATCAGTTTGCTGAGCCCGGGTCTTGGCGATTTCTTGTGCTTCGGAAATCAGATCCAGCAACAATTCCGGATGGGCAGTGTTGCGCATGGGGATGTTGCCAGTATAGGTACGAATGATCACGTCGCCATAACCAAACAGGCGCTGCATCTGGTTAGTGGAGATGTTTACAGAAAGGATAGATTTGAGCGGAACCTCGCGGCGCTGATCATGGAGCCAGATCACTTTTTCCACCCAAGCAGCCCTTTCGCTGGTGACCAGGTAAAAGTCATTTCGCCAGTCCATCCAGAGCCAGATCCCCCATAAAACAGAGATCAGGATAGTAATGAACATGAATATTCCCAGATTCAAATGGAGCAAAATTGCCCCTATCCCGGTGAGTATCAGGAAAAGACCCGGGAGCATTAATTGTCCGTAGAGGACATTGATATGTTTGCGATCTATAAAACGGATGATCTCCTCAGCCCCGATCCAGGGAAATTCATTTCTCTGCAGGATATTCGCGCTTACGTTCAAGGCGGCCAGCCTGGTTCTGGTGGATGGGTAAGCCGACAGGATGGCGATAAACCCCCGCTTGTTTACAGCCAGTAAGGTTGTATTTTTCAGGGCTGTGGCAGTCTCTTTCCGCAAGCTTTCCCTGTGTAGTTCTTTATCCCCAAAGTGGCCCCTGGAATTGATGATGATCCCATTTTCGTTCTCATCTTCAATCAATACTTTGCCCGATACAACCAGGAAAAAATTCCTTCCAGGGAAACCTGCCCGGTAGAGCACTTCCCCTTCCTCCAGGGAAATGGGATTAAAAAGAGGCAGTAATTGCCCCAGCTCATCATCGCTCAGGTGTGTAAAAAGAAAATGGTCATGCAGAAAGGAAAAGATCGTTTTTGAATCCATATTTTATCAAGGTAATTTTAACACAACAAAGGCATCACTGAACCTCATTGTCAGGGAGCTGGACTTTGGCGCTGGATCCAGGTTCAATAACAAGACTAGAACCTGCCTAACAAGAGCATCAATGATAGAATAGGGTACGTTTACTTTGCAGATAGAGGAGCAAGAAACATGCCTATAAATTTTGGCACTGATGGCTGGAGAGCAGTCATTTCAGACACATTTACTTTTCACAATCTTCGCATGGTAACCCAGGCGATCGCTGATGCAATTCGTTCTGGACATTGGCATAATGGGGATGGAAGTGATACCAAACCAGACCCTAATCGGGTTGTAGTTGGATTTGATACCAGATTCCTCTCAGATCGATATGCCAGAGACGTTGCCCGGGTCATGGCTGCTAACGGGTATATCGTTTATATCGCGCAGGCAGATTCATCTACCCCTTCCATTTCATATGCTGTGAAAAACCTCAATGCCATCGCCGGTATTGTGATCACTGCTTCCCACAATGCCCCCCGCTATAGCGGTGTAAAACTGAAAGCTGCCAGTGGATCTTCTGCTTCGCCAGAACAATCCCGCAAGGTGGAAGTATACCTCAATGACAACCAGGAAAGAGGGCGAGGTCCGAACTTGATGGAATGGGATCAGGCAGTTGAAAAAGGTCAAATTATCAGTTTTGATCCAGTTCCGGACTACTACCAACATTTAAGAACTTTGATCGACTTTGATGCCATCGCTGCCAATCCTCCCAGAGTGGTAGTAGATTCAATGCACGGCTCCGGTAGGGGTATGATCAAAAGTATTCTCTCTGGAACCGGCTGCGAGATTAGCGAGATCCGTGGGGAAATGAATCCGGGTTTTGGCGGCGCACACCCTGAGCCTATTGGCCCACATCTTAGCGCCCTGGCTGGCGCGATAAAAGCAGGGATAGGAGACTTCGGACTGGCTCTTGATGGTGATGCAGATCGAATCGGCGCCATGGACGAAAAAGGAAATTTCGTCGATCCGCATAAAATCATGGCCCTATCATTTAAATATCTAGTAGATTATCGTGGTTTGCGTGGACCCGCGGTGAGGACCGTTTCAACAACCCGCATGATAGACCGCCTGGCAGCTAAATATGATCTTCCTGTTTATGAAACACCAGTAGGATTTAATCATATTGCGGATTATATGATCTCTGAGAATGTTTTAATCGGCGGTGAGGAATCGGGTGGCATCTCGATCCAGGGTAATATCCCGGAAGGTGATGGAGTATTGATGGGATTACTGATAATTGAAATGGTATCAGTATATGGAAAATCCCTTCATGTGTTGGTGAAGGAGCTGCTGGAAGAGGTGGGGCCGGCTTTCTATGAAAGAAAAGACCAGCGTCTGAAATACCCCATTCAGAAAAAGGAGATGGTTAAATATCTCCTAGATAATAAACCGGCGGAAATAGGGGGAGTGAAAGTCATGGAACTCCTGACCATTGACGGTGTGAAATATATCATGGATGATGATTCCTGGTTGCTGATCAGACCGTCAGGTACTGAGCCGGTCTTGCGTGTTTACGCAGAAGGGAGAACGGAGGAAATAGTTCGGGCTTTGCTGGGATATGGAGAGGAAGTAGCTGAAAGTATCACCTGATCCGGATCACTATCCAGTTAAATCAAACAACCACAGCGAGAAGAGAGAAATTGCTGTGGTTGTTTTTATTTAATCAGGTTGACAGGGTATCAAGCCATCTGTGTCAGTTGGTTGAGGTCCTTAAGCGCCGGCTGAGAATGATGATCACCATCAATACACCTGCAACCAGGACCAGACCCGGAACGCCGAAATCATCCGCAAATCCCGTGTTCGGTAGTGCGGTTGCTGTGGGAATTGGCGTTGTGCCTCCTCCGCCAGCTTGTTGTGTCAGCAAGGCGGCAACCGTTTCTGTGGCCCCGGGATCTAGAGTGCCATCAGTTGGCACCGGTGTATTAGTGGGTGCCAGGACGGGGGTTGACGTGCTGCTGGGAGTCATGGTGGGAGTATTCGTCGGCGGCAGGGTTGCCGTAAAAGATGGGGTCATTGTCACTTGTTTGGCAATTGCCGTCAGCTGGGCTTCTTCTGCCACTGCTGTGTTGGTCGCATTGATTTCAGCAACCTGTGTCTGTTGACCAGTGTCACGCCCAGGCAGGTACAGAATAGCATAGGCTGCAATCGCCAGCAATGCGATCAACAGGATACCTCCCAGGATACCAGCAACAATCATAAAGGTTCGATTTGAACCTCTGCTGGTGGAGATAGTCTCTTCACTCCCAATATCTTCGAAATCCATATCTTCAAAATCGTTCATTCCCATAAGTCTCTCTCCTCAATTTACCCTGTCAGATCTTCAGTAAATTGGTTTGTTTTTCAATCTTTGATAATTTCCAGGTTAGTAAGTGGTATTACAACGCGTTTTTCGCCGGCAAGACCTACTTCTGCGAGCCGGGTTCCAACACCATTGGACAGCACTTGTTTTCCAGCGATTATTTTATCAATCTGCCCAATTTGCGGGGCTTTTGGTCCATTTATAATGATAACCTTTTTACCGACTTTGAGTGTCTCAGCTTCTGAGGGTAAATCTGCTTCAGTTGTAGATGATTGTGAAATGATCCCCTCGGGGTAGTTTCCCAGGAAGGTGTCAAGTTCCTGGGCGTTTAAAGCGATATTCTTGTCTTTGTTTTCAATCAGGATCGCTTCGGCTGCTCTGTTCATAGGGGTTTCACGGAAGCCATCAATGATCATGATAGGATAATCCATCTTTTTTGCCAGGGGAATCAGCGCAGAGGACATGCTGCCCAAGATCAATCCTTTAATAGGCACGATACCGGCGGCTTCCAGAACTTCAGGTCTCTTGCAGAATCCAGCAGTGATGATCGCGCCCCTGAACCCGATATTCAATTGTTCTACCACCAATTCCTGCAGCATATCATTGCTGACGGGCTGCACGACGCCGTAGGTGATTTTTCCGTTACCCCAGACGCCTTGGATGAGCGCACCTTTGGTTTCTATAATAGCGCCCCGTTCAGGGATGATATTTGTGACTGTTCCTTCCATACTGGCCTGTAATTCAAATTCGGGGGAGCTGATTTCGTATAACACTTTCCCTTCTCCGGCCATTTTCACAATTCCTGCCAGTGGTGCCCGAACCACGCGCTGGAACAACCCCACTGGCCCTGCAATCACATCCCCCTGTACAAGATCTTCACCTGCCTGGCGTTGGAGGAGCTCATCTGCCCGTGTAGGTTTAACATTAAGACCCTGGGCAATATCCAGGAGAATGAACTGGGGCACTAGTGGGGCGACCACAATCACATCTGAGGGGGATACTTTTTGCATCCGTCGGACAAGGACATGACCGGCGACAGGTAGAGCCCGTTCCCGTTTTATGCTCGTGAATGCGTGGATATGCTTTACTTTACTGATCATTTTTTATATCAGGTTTTATACCTGTAAATCATTCATATTTAGAGAACGTTTTTCTCCAGGCTTCGTTCCTTTTCCTGTTTTTCTCCTGGTCTGGTGAAAATTGGAGCGGACGTCCCCGAGCATCAATGATTATGCCAAAAACTCCGCCAACTGCATTCACTTTTCCAGATTTTCCCGGACCTCCCATACCAACATCAAAACGATTGAGGGGTCGGAGGTGCAAGGATACTTTTTCACCAAGATCCACTGGTAAAACAGACAGGGATCCATACTTTATGTCACGAGTAAATGACCTTCCATCTTCACGGTTGATCTGAACCCTAAGAACCATCGTTCCGGGTCTCGCAACCCCTAAAGGTGCAATAATCGTGCCCAGATTCAGAAAAGTGCTGGATTCTATCACCTGAACGGTTAACAAGGGGTTGCTCTCGGCCACAGCTCCCAATCCAGATAACAAGCCGTTTTGATCCAGAGCCAGGGTGGTTACACCGGTTGGCTGCAAGCCGTCAAGTAAAACAGATAGCGGTTGATAGCGTTTAGGCGCCAGTGTCAGGATTCTCCCTGATCCAATGATAGGTTCCATATAAGGCAGCAAGGTGCCCCCTGCGCCGAGTTGTTTTTGGAGGCCAGGGATGGTTTGTTCTGTTGCATATCTTATAGCTTGTTTGGCGACCGCAAGCTCGATCTCAAGGTGCTCAATATCAAGGGGAAGTGAACTGGGATAAATTGATTTATTATAGATGTAATCCTGAATCTCCTGGTCAGGCAGCTCAATTGGCATCCAGCGTTTGATCAATTCCAGGGAATTCTTTTCGAGCACACCGGCTGAACCGGAGCCAACTCCCAAATTGGGAAATACACGCAGCGTTTCTTCCCCGTTAAATGAGGCGGCCAGAATTGTAGCATCGGAACCAATATCAATTCCCAAAACACCTTTTTCAGGTTCATATTTTTCGCTCAGGAATCGGATCACCCGACCAAAAGAAGATGCTGTTGAGGTGAATGATCCCTCAGTCCATGAGATAACTTCACTGATCCCTCCGATTTGTTTCGCTCGGATTTCTTTAAATACCTCATTGATTTCTTTCTGAGCGGGATGAATATTCTCTATCCCCAGCACTGGTTGAATATTGGGTGCAATTCTCAGTTTACTGATCTTTTCTAGTCCGGATTTGACTTCGTCTTGAAGTTGTTCATTACCAGTGAATAGGATATGGGGCCGCTGGTTTTCAGCCATCATATAGCTGGATAAGCCGATGCTCTCAAGGATACTGAGAAGCGAATGTGAGGCACCATTATTGGTACCTCCAGTAATTATGATCAAATCGGGCCGTTTTCGGATCAGTAGGTTAATTCGGTCAGATGATGTCCGGCGATCATTTAGTGATATTTCGGCAATGATATTTGCATAAGTGGTCTGGGCTAAATGACGGGCATTCTGCAGGGAGACGGTGTCCAGAAGACCTACTGTGACAACAGAAATCGGTTTTCCGACCGACATGGTCGCAACCATGATATCAGCACCCTGGTTATCCGGCGTGCTGGGTATGATCACGCCATCTTTTTCGCTTACCAAATGCCTGCCGGTAATAAATTGAAGTTCCTCCAATGATCGCCATATTCCCTCGGTGACATCAAAATGGGGAACCCCGGCTGTTGTTGGCGCAGTCCCAACAGCTATAAAACGGTACTTGCCGTTTACTACATCGAAAAACAACGATCGGGTAACAGTACTTCCGATATCAACCGTTATAACTGATTTTGATGCAATTGTTGTTTTATCCATGACACCTAAAATGAAGAGAATAATTGAAAACCAATAGTATTCAGGTAAACCCAAAATGAGGACAGCCTCTCTACCAGGGCAGCCAGGGCGGACAGGAAAACACCGGCATATAAAGCACCAAATGTAATTGCCAGGAAGACTCTCCCGATTTTGCTGATATGTTCGATAACTGGCAGCCTCTTATCGGATTGTCCGGGAGTATCCTGGGTTCCAAAATGGAAATAGATCAGAGTTGTCACTGTTCCTAGAACAATGATGATTCCATTGATCGCATGGTCCCAGCGGCTGGTGGTGATGGAATAGGCCGATGGATCTACGCTGTTGATTGTACCCAAGATCTGGGGGAAGAGTGTGCCAGTGATTGCACCGCCGATGGCTGCTGCGGCGCCAATTCCAACCAGAATGGCAACTGACCAGTTACCTAGCTTGCGCCAAGGAGTCACTTTGAAAAACAAAAACAAGCTAGGTATAAAAAGCAAGATGGATAATAAACGTTCTCCTCTTGAACCCTGGACGAGCGGGATGATCAGGCGTGGGATCAGAACATTATTGACTGTGACGATGGCAACATATCCGGCAGCAACACCAATAAAGATATGTATCGCCAACCGGAAAAACGGATTATCTCCCAGTAGGTAACTGAAGATCAGGATCGTCAGCAAGAATCCCAGGGATAATCCAATAAAATCCATCATATTAGTCATGTTCACTTAACATCTCCTGCAGCCCTGGATCTGTGGCGGGAAAACAGGGACATAACACCATTCGCCAATCCGCCGATAAATATGATTAACACTGTGATGATAATGCCCATATTAAACGGAACCCAGGCCGTTGTGGCCAAATTTGGCCGGTCCAGCAGCTGTTCATAATTCACACTGTCAATAATACCGGAAACATAACCTTTCAGCAGTTGTGGTGATGAGCGAAAATAGGGCTGGATCAACGGTTCAGCTTGAGCGCTGATTACCATATTCAGGGGTGTATCTTCCAGGATGGTGCCCACCTGCTCAATCCAGATCTTTGCTGTATCTGGGTCATCTGTAATTACCAGGATCATAGCAAAATCATTAATTGAGTTGACATCTACGAGTGGGGGAGATCCCCAGGCGTTGCTGCCGTCAAATGCCAGGGGTATGATCTTCTTGGGGGCGATAACGAAACTTAACAGGCCGGCTGATTCTCCTGGCAAATATCCCAGGTTGATGTATTGTTGGGTGTGAATATATTTGTGTTTTTCCTGAGTGGTGGTCAGGAAATGCTCTGCCAGGGCTGGCCCGGTTGGTTGTGTAGATATTAAGGAGAGATATGTGCCTTGTTTCATGAGGTGGTCGACCACACCCGCTGCTGCGGTATACAGTTCACCCGCTGATGCAGGTTGATAATCAAACGCGATCAAGACTGGCTGGCCATCGTAAAAACTTTCGATCTGATCGTATAAAGCCCCGTATCCTGTATTCAGAACCTGGCCTGATGTGGGAGGTTCTGTATCAATGATCCCACCAAAGACGACAGTCCCTGCTGTGGTAACCAGCATGAGAATAGAAATTAACCAGCGCA
>Ga0307419_10001461_pt1 | contig 12110 bp, 9 predicted proteins | sample SalMarWE160230MG_2_FD_202512 | JGI IMG/M metagenome (GOLD analysis project Ga0307419, IMG submission 202512) | Salt marsh sediment microbial communities from the Plum Island Ecosystem LTER, Massachusetts, United States - WE1602-30 | ecosystem: Environmental > Aquatic > Marine > Intertidal zone >... | reverse complement strand
CGCCGCGTCTCGACGAAGACATCGCTGAAGACCAGCCGGCCGCCGCCGGAGAAACAGCGGAAGTGGCCGATGATGAGCAGGGTCACGAAGCCCTGCACCGCGACCCACGCCAATACCAGCAACAGCAGCGCGCCCGCCATCATCCACGGCGCCGACTCAGGCAAAAACAACCCCAGCGTCCTCTTCGCTTCGCGCAACAGCTCCAGGCAAAAATAGGAAAGGCCGGAAAGGGCCGTGAAGACGACGATGCGCCGCGCCCACACCGACAGCGAGAGCCGCCACACCGCCCTGACATCGAAACCTCTTGCGTCCCCGCCCATGTCCGCCCCCCTGCTCCTGATTGCCTGTCTTGGGAAAAAGTAGCCTGTCCCCTTTTTGTCCCCTTTTCCCCTTGGTGAAAAGTAGCCTGTCCCCTTTTCTTATATATCCAGGTTGCGCACCAGGTGCGCGTTCTTCTCGATGAACTCGCGGCGCGGGTCCACCTGGTCCCCCATCAATACCGTAAAGATCTCGTCCGCCTCCACCGCGTCCTCGAGGACAACCTTTAATATCGTGCGGCGCTCAGGGTCCATGGTCGTCTCCCAAAGCTGCTGCGGGTTCATCTCGCCAAGGCCTTTATACCTCTGGGTGGTCATCCCCTTCATGGCCAGGGCCTTGACGTGCTCGAGGACCTTGTACAGGGCAAGGAACTCCACGTCCGCGTCATCGACCAGCCGGAAACGCGGCCTCTGCTTCTTCTCGCCCGCCGCCTTCTTCGACTTCTTGCGGGCCCCCGCAGCCGGCTCAGGATCAAAGTAGTGGTCAAAAGGGATGCCGAGTTTCTCGATGCGGCTGATGCACCCCTCCATCTCCTCGGTATCAAATATCTCGATGTAGTCCAGGCTTTCTTTCTCGCCCTTGATCGAACTGGTGAGCTTGGCGAGCTCGGCATCAGAATACAAAAAATGGTACTCGCCCTCCACTTTAGCCCTATAAATAGGCAGTTTTTTGGTCTTCTTATGCCTATTTTCAACCAATTTCTTGAAATTCACTCCCTTTTTGTCTAAAATGTGCGAAAAGCGTTCCAACTGGACGAGCGCCTCCAAAAGATCCTTAAATTGAGGGTCGTTAAGGGTTTTCTTGCCTGACAAGATCGTGAACTTGTACCCCTCCCGGCCCACGTCCAGCATCAGCTGGTTCATCTGCTCCTCGGTCTGGATGTACTCCTCGCGCTGGCCTCTCTTGATCTTGTACAGAGGGGGCTGGGCGATGTACACGTACCCGCCCTCGAGCAGCTTAGGCAGCTGCCGCAGGAAGAGGGTTAAGAGGAGCGTGCGGATGTGCGAACCGTCCACGTCCGCGTCGCACATGATCACGACCTTGTGATAGCGCAGCTTCTCCGCGTTGAACTCCTCCCCCACGCCCGTGCCCAGGGCCGTAATGATGGTGCGGATCTCTTCGTTGTTGAGGATCTTGTCCAGCCTCGACTTCTCGACGTTCAGGATCTTGCCCTTGATGGGCAGGATGGCCTGGAACCTGCGGTCCCGCCCCTGTTTGGCGCTATTATGGACAAAGACGCCGCTGGCCAAGGCAAAGTTGTGCGTGCCCGGGACCTCGAGGTCGTAGACGTCCATCCTTTCGGAAACTCTTTCTATGCGCCGGACCTTGTGGTTAAAGTTTTTCACGGCCTCCCGCAACGCTTCCTCGTCGCCGCCAAAGAACCGCGTTACCAATGTATCCCGCCTCACGAGATTCTTATTTTTCTTGGGCCGAGCGACCCTTTCTGCGTCATATCTGTCGATGCTGCCGTGTTTGTCGTAGAGCTCTTTGGCAAAGGCGAGGCTCGCCTGTAAATACACGCGATCGTAGGCGGCTTTGCGCTTCTCCCGAAAGGCCGGCGTCCATTGTCTTTTCGTCGTTTCTCTGCGCCAAGCCACCAGATCGCCGTCCCGCCATTGCGCTTTGGCGATCTTCGAAAGGTTCTCTCTGAGGGCAGGGCGCGCTTCAAAATACGCCTTCACGCGAAGAGCCTGCTTCTTTCTGTTTTCCTGCTTGGACCAATAGCTCTTTTGAGCCTCGTCGAGCATCTTGAGGACCCGCGCCTTGTAAACCGGATCCCGGTCAAAAAAATCCAGGAACTTTGCGACCATGTATTCTTTATATGCCGGGTCTTCCCACTGCTTCTTGGCCCGGGCGCTTAAAACGGCCCCCAGCTCCTTCATGGTTTGAGAGATCTTGGCGCGATAGGCCGCGCTTCTCTTGATCTTGTTGCACTTCTCGATGGCCTCTTTCGTATGAAGCGTCGCGGCTGCGTGATCCCGGTGAAGGGCGAGATGCTCGTCGGAGGTCAGCCGCGTGATGTTCGGCGGATCGTTGTTGGACTTGTCAAAATCAATGTGGTGCTTATGCGAACCGCGTGTTTCGGCGTAAGCACGGCGCCCTAGATTATACCTATCGGCCAGCAGGTGCGTGAACACCCACTTGTGTGTCCGGGGGTCCAGGACCATCTCGTATCCTTCGATGGTGATCCGATGCTTCTTTTCTGAAAATGTTCTCTGCAGCGGCATGAGGCTCATGCGGGGCTTCAGGTCCTTGGCCTGGATAAACGAGCCGTCGCGCAGCATGAACCGATGATCGGGGGTACAGGTGATCCCTTCGCCGTTGTCCAAAACCACCCTGATGACCTCTGCATTGCTTTTCGTCGCGCGGGGCGAAAGGATCCTCTCCACCCCGATCTCGCCGTTTTTCTTGATAGTATAACAATAATGGGCCTTGCCTTTATTGTGCTCCGAGACCAACTCTTTAAAACTAAGACGCCGGCCGTCGACCAGGGCCACCCTCGTCTCTCCGGAAAAACATCCCCCCGCGGAGTCGCCCTCGACGATGAAGATCTCGGACATGGAGGCGTCGGACTCGGAACAGTCGGCCAGCTTGCCGGGCAAAGAGAGCCCCTCGAGCGCGCCCTTGCGCCGCGTGAGCTCGCGGGCCTTGCGCGCGGCCTCGCGGGCGCGGGCGGCCAGGACGGCCTTCTCCACGATCTTGTTCGTGACCGGCGGGTTCTCCTCAAAGAAGGCCGACAAGAACTCGAACGTCTGCGACGCGACGAACCCTTCGGCCTCGGAGTTGCCGAGCTTCGTCTTGGTCTGCCCCTCGAACTGCGGGTTGGGGATCTTGAGGCTGATGACCGCCGTCAGCCCCTCGCGCACGTCATCGCCGGAGATCGAGGCGCTGGTGTCCTTGAGCAGGTTCTTGCTCTTGACGTATTGGTTGATGGCGCGCGTCAAGGCGGACTTGAACCCGCTCAGGTGCGTGCCGCCCTCGATGGTGTTGATGTTATTGACGTAGGAGAAGATGTTCTCGGCGTAGCCGTCGTTGTACTGCAGCCCCATCTCGAGGACCATGCCCTCGCCGGGCTTCTCGCAAAAAAGGACCTTTTTATGCAGGGGGTTCTTGTTGCGGTTGAGGTGCTCGACGAACTGGACGATGCCGCCGTTAAAACAGAACTCCGTCTCCTTGTCCTTGTCGCCGCGCTCGTCCACCAGCTGGATACGCAATCCCTTGTTCAGGAACGCCAGCTCGCGCATCCGGTTGGCGAGCGTGTCGTACGACATCTCGATGGACTTGGCGAAGATCTGCTTGTCGGGCTTGAAGGTGACCTTGGTGCCGGTGGTCTTGACCTTGCCTATGGCGCGCAGCTTGGAGGCGGTCTTGCCCCTCTCGTACCTTTGATGAAAGACCGTGCCGTCGCGCCTTATCTCGACCTCGAGCCACTCGGAGAGGGCGTTCACCACGCTGACGCCCACCCCGTGCAGGCCGCCCGAGACCTTGTACACGCGGTGGTCGAACTTGCCGCCGGCGTGCAGGGTCGTCAGGACCACCTCGACGGCGGGCTTCTTCTCCGTGGCGTGGATGTCCACGGGGATGCCGCGGCCGTCGTCGATGACGCTGACGCTCTGGTTCGGGTGCAGGACGACGCGGATCGCCTTGCAGTAGCCGGCGAGCGCCTCGTCCACCGAGTTGTCGACGACCTCGTAGACCAGATGGTGCAGGCCGCGGGCCGTCGTGTCGCCGATGTACATGGCGGGGCGCATGCGCACCGCCTCGGTGCCCTCGAGGACCTGGATCGTCCGCGCGTCGTAGGTTTTGCCTTCGGGTGCCTTCATGTCCGCGGCCTGTTTTCGTCCCTGCGGTCCTTCTTGACCGGACCCAGGCGCAGCTTGAGGCCCAAGGGCCCCAGCGCCGCCCGAAGCTTTTTTTCCAGGCTTTCTTTTTTTAGGGTGAGTGCGTGCAGCCATGCTGAGCTTTCTACATTAACGTGGATTCTGTCTTTTGTCAAATACACGATCTCGGTGTGCCGCGCCGCCCTGGGCCCCGCCGCCCGCCGCCAGGCCTCCTTGATCTTGTCGGCGCGGCCCCGCTCCTGCTTCTTCAAGAGGTCTTTCCAGACCTCCTTGACGAGCCCCTTGAGCTCTTCGGTCATCGGCCGGGTCCCCCGTCATCCGAGCCTCATGGGCTGGATGATATAGACGTATTCGTCGCCGCGCACGACGCCGGGCTTGTCCGCGTCGTAGAGCTCGAGGGTGAAGCCCGCCTCGGGCCAATGGCGCAACATGTCCAGGAAGTACGTCGGGTTGAACCCGATCAACATCTCCTTGCCGGTGTAATCAATGGGAATCTCCTCCTTGAACTCGCCGATATCCGGGGTCGTCTTCGAGATGACGAGCTTGTTCTTGAAGACCTCGAGTTTCACGGCCTGGAAATCCGGCGTGGTCAACAGGTTCGCGCGCCGCAGGGCCAGGACAAAGGGTTCTTTTTCCAGGAATACCTTGGTCGATGAGGCCGGCGGGATGACGCGCTGGTAGTCCGGGAACTCGCCTTCGATGAGCCGCGAGATGAGCGTGATGCCGTCCATCTCGAAGAAGACCTGATTGGGCCCGACCCCGACCGTGACCTCCCCTTCTTCCTGAAGGTTGCGCAGGAGCTCCTGGATGGCCTTATGGGGGATGATGATCTTGAACTCTTTTTGGGTCTTGAGGTCTTGTTTTTTCTCGACGACGGCAAGGCGCCGGCCGTCCGTGCCGACGAACTTGACGCTGGTCTGCCCGGCCTCGTTCTTCAACTCAAAGAGGAGCCCGTTCAACACATACCGCGTCTCTTCATGGGAGATCGCAAAGGTGGTCAGTTGGAGCAGCTGCTTTAGCACCGCCTGCTCGAAGGTCACCTCGCTTTTTTCTTTGAAGTCGGGCAGCTTGGGGAACTCTTCCTTCGGCAATCCCATCAATTTAAACTCACAGTTTTCCAACTGGATATCCACGATGTTGTTTTTGCGCGTGGACAGGGCCACGACGCCCGCGGGCAGCTCTTTAACGATATCGCTCAGGCGTTTGGTCGAGATCGTGATGGCGCCCGGATCGATCACCTCGGCGTCCAATAATAAAGAAATACCTATATCCAGGTCGGTTGTCGTCAGTTGGACGCGGTTTTTCGCGGTCTCAAACAAGATGTTGGATAAAATAGGCAGGACGCTTCTCGTGGTGATGACGTTTCCAACTACCTGGATCCCTCTTAATAGATCGCTTTTATCGATCCGGATCTTCATACACAACCTCCGATTACTAAAAACATCTTTCGATTAAAACAGTATCAGTCGTAAAGGGCTTGGGTCTTGTTGAAAAACCGCTAACCCGCTACAACACCAACAGATTATCCAAATACGGATTGTGCACAACCCGTTGAAAACCCGTTATGACCCGCGGAAGAACTTCAAGACCCCGTCCACGTCGTTTTGGACCGACGGGTCTGTTTTGATCTCCCTTTTTATCTTATTAACGGCATACAAGACCGTCGTGTGGTCTTTGCCGCCGAACCCCATGCCGATCTCAAACAGGGAAAGCGGCGTCAACTCGCGCGCCATGTACATGGCCACTTGGCGCGGCCGCACGACGTTCTTAACGCGCCGCCGGTTCTTCAGGTCATCGGCGGGGATACGGTAAAACTCGGCCACGACGCGCAGGATATCTTCCAGCGAGACCTGGCGCGCGCTCTCTTTAAGGAGGTCTTTCAGGACGGCCTTGACCGAGTCAATGGTGATAGGCCTTTCTTCGAGAAGCGAATAAGCGATGACGCGCACCAGCGCCCCCTCCAACTCGCGAATATTCGTCTTGATCGTCTCCGCGATGAAGTGCAGGGCCTCGTCGGGAAAATCGACGGACTCTCCTTCGATCTTCTTTTTCAGGATGGCCACGCGCGTCTCTAAGTCCGGCGGCTGGATGTCCGCGACCAGGCCCCAGCCGAAGCGCGAGGCGAGACGCTCCTCCAGCCGCTGGATCTCTTTGGGCGGCCGGTCGGAGGAGATGATGATCTGTTTATGGCTGTCGTAGAGCGCGTTGAAGGTGTGGAAGAACTCTTCCTGAGTGGCCTCCTTGCCGGCGATGAAATGGATGTCGTCGATCAGGAGGATGTCCACGTTGCGGAATTTTTCGCGAAAGGCCTTGGTCGAGCGGTCGCGGATCGCGTTGATGAGGTCGTTGGTGAAACGCTCGGAGGTCGTGTAGTAAAAGCGCAGCTCCGGGTGGACGCAGCGGATGTGGTGGCAGATCGCCTGCATGAGATGCGTCTTTCCCATCCCCACCCTTGCGTAGATAAAGAGAGGGTTGTACGCCTTGGCGGGCGACTCGGCGATGGAGACGCACGCGGCGTGCGTGAAGCGGTTCGACGGCCCCACGACAAACCCCTCAAAGGTGTACTTCGGGTTGAGCAGGGTTGCGTCGCGGGCGGGGGCCGCGGCGCGGACCGGCAATGCCGCGGGCGGCCGGCCCGGCTGCCCGGCCGGCACGAGGCCGGGGTTGATGAGGTAATCGAGGTTTTTTACCGACGGGGAATTTTTCAGGAGGTCGCGGATGGCGAGCTCGTAGTGCTGGGCGATCCAGTCCTTGTGGAAGTCGCTGGGGACCTCGAGGACGAGGGTCTGCGTCGTCTCCTCGACGCGCGCCTTGATCGGCTTGAGCCACGCCTCGAAGGCGGCGTCGCCGATGCGCTGGCGCATGGTTTGACAGATCTCGGGCCAGGCCTCAGGGAGGATCGTCATGGCGTTTTCACGGGGTCACACGCACCGTCAACGGCTTATCCACATAGCCCACAGGTTATCCACATGCCCGGTCGGCGGATGCGGGGACACATTATAATGGCACGAAAAAAATAATGCAAGGAAATATTTTGAAGGCCGCGAGCCGGGCACCTGAGCGCCGCGGACCTGGCTGCGGACCGCGCCCGGCCCGTCGTTCATTTCAGGGAGCAATCCATATCTGCCGCAAATGGTTAGGCTTGAGAAAATTCTTGACAGCCCGTGACCCTATGTTATAATCTCTCTCTTATGAAAAAGACTCTGACCACTCCGTCCAAGATCGTTGGCAAGCGCCGTCACGGATTTCGTCGTCGGATGCGGACGCGCGGCGGCCGCAAGGTCCTGAAAGCCAGGCGTCGAAAAGGCAGATACCGGGTGTCGGTGTAGGCGATATGACATACCTGCTCGTGCGCCTCATCGTCCTGTACCAAAAGATCGTCTCCCCCCTTCTTCCCAGGCGCTGCCGGTTTGAACCATCCTGTTCCGAGTACGCCAAAATAGCCCTCGGGCGCCGCGGGCTCTTCCGCGGCACCCTGCTCAGCCTCAAGCGTATCCTCAAGTGCACCGCCTGGCACCCAGGCGGCTATGACCCTGTCAAATAAGCATAAAGCGAGCGTATACATGGAAAAGAGATTCTTTGTCGCATTGGCCCTGTCGTTCCTGGTGATCACTGTTTATTCAGGCATGAAAGGGAAGCAATATGTTGCAAATGAAGAAGTTGCAACACAAGCGGGTGCCCCGGCCGTCCGGCCCAATGCTATCCAGCCGATTGAGAGTGGCGCAACTTCTTTAGATACAGTAACTTCTGAAGAGTCCGCCGTTAGTTCTGATGCGTCCGCCGTCAGTTCTGATAACTCGGCCATCGTTCCCGGCACCCTTGAGGAAAGGGTCTTCGATGAGGAGGATGCGCAGACCACCCTTTTCGAGACGGAGAAACTCGTCTTAACTATATCAAAAATAGGCGGTTATGTAAAAAGCATTGAATTGAAAGAGCCCAGGGCGCACCTTAGCTTTCATGGGTTTGGTGCGGAGCGCGGGTGGACGGAGGTGCCGTTCGAGATGCGGCGAAGTGCCGACGGGTTCGTACTGGAATACAAGGCCGGCACAGGCGAAGAGATCACGAAGGAGTTTTCATTTGAGACCCCCCTCTCGCTTGCTTTGACCGTGACCTATAAAAATGTAAGTGATTTAAATTCAGATAATTACAAAATTTTATTAGGCGCAGTCGGTGTCAAGGACAAAAAGGATCCGATCAGCTCCCGGTATCTCGAGCTCTCGTATAGCGCGGACGTCGTGTCGCGGCGTGCCTTATTAGGCCTGAAGAAGACGTTTCGTGAATCCAAAGACCTGCGCTGGATCGGGTTGCGGGATAAGTACTTTGCGCAGGTCGTAGTTCCCGGGGAGCCTGGCTTTAAAGGGATCGAGGCCGATGTTGTTGGTGGCTATCGGCTTGTATGGGCTTCGGTGGCCGCGCTTAATGTGGTCAAGGCTCGTGTATATTTTGGGCCTGAAGACGAAAAGGCGCTGAGGGCCTTTGAGGAAGGCGCGCAGCAGATCGTCAGTTATGGAAAGTTCGACCTGATAGCCAAGCCCTTGTTGGTGTTACTTAAACTATTGCAACGAGTTACGAGAAATTGGGGCCTGGCGATCATCCTGATGACGATCATCGTTTATACTATCCTCTCCCCCCTCTCCTTGAAAAGCATGAAGTCCATGCGCCGGATGCAGGCCCTGCAGCCGCAGGTCGAGGCGCTGAAAGCCAAGCTCAAGGATAATCCTCAAAAGCTTAATGCGGAGATCATGGAGCTGTACCGCCGCGAGCAGGTCAACCCGTTTGGCGGGTGCCTCCCCATTGTCCTGCAGATTCCGGTATTCTTCTCCTTGTATCAGGTCCTTATGCGCTCTATCGAGCTCAAAGGCCAGGGTTTCTTATGGATAAAGGACCTTTCTGAGCCGGACAGGCTCTTTCGCCTTGGGCATGAGATGCCTATTATTGGAAGCGACTTCAATTTGCTGCCCATCTTGATGGCCGGCTTAATGGTCTTGCAGCAGAAGATCACAACGAAATCCTCTGTTGCAGCTTCGCCGGAGATGGCCCAGCAGCAAAAGATCATGGGTACAGTCATGCCGCTTGTCTTCGGGGTCTTGTTTTATAAGATCCAGTCCGGCTTGGTTCTATACTGGTTCACAAACAGCCTGCTGAGCGTTATATTCCAATGGAAGGTAAACAAGACAGTAAACGGCAAGAAGTAGGGTTCGATTTCGAAGGCCGGACCATTGACGAGGCGGTCAAGAAGGCCCTTGCCGCGCTCAAGGTCAGCCGCGACGAGCTCGACGTCAAGGTTCTCTCTGAGGAAGAGAAGGGCCTTTTTGGCATGGCCGGCGGCAAGCCCGCCCGTATCCACGTCAAACTAAAGAAGAAATAAAAAGCCGCAAATGTTTCCACGAGGAACAATGTTCTAGTGAGAACATTGTTCCTCGTGGAAACATTGGCACAAGCAACTTAGAAAAAAGTTCTTGAACGCTCTTGACATTGTGATAAAATCGACTTATTAGAACAATGTTAAAATTTCTAGTTGCGCCCCTGGGGAGATTTTGTGATTCAAGAGAACTCCGGCAACAAATTAGATCCGTGGTTTGTTACAGGATTCTGCGAGGGCGAAGCTGCTTTTACTTATAGCAGAGGAAAGGAATCTCTGGGTGCATATTTTTCCGTCAGGCAGAGATACGATAACTATCACATAATAAATAAGTTACAGGATTTTTTTGGAGGAATAGGGAAGATTTATTACGCCGACGGGCACGAACCGTCAAAATTTAGCGGACACACAAAGCCATCGCTTTTTTTCAGGGTAACACGGGTAGAAGAACTTTTAAAAATTGTCGAACATTTTGAAAAGTTTCCCTTGCAAGGCAAGAAGCAGGAAGCTTTTCGTGCCTGGAAGAAGCTTGTTGATTATAAGGCCGATTATTTTCGTCGACCTGATCGAAATATTCTCGAAGAACTCCGCTTACAGGTTTCAGTATTGAACCAGAAAAGACGAGACAGAAGGCGTGGCCAAGGTAATCGCAGTCTGTAACCAGAAGGGCGGCACGGGAAAGACGACGACGGCGGTGAACCTCGCCGTGTATCTGGCGCTCGAGGGCAGGAGGGTCCTGCTCGTCGACGCGGACCCTCAGGGCAATACCACGAGCGGCCTGGGTGTCGACAAGAACGCCATCGAAAAGTCGCTCTACGATCTCCTCATCGGCGAAGAAGGCATCGCCGCCATCACGCAAAAGTCGGCCATAGAGAACCTCGACCTCGTCGCCTCCAATATCGACCTCATCGGCGCCGAGGTCGAACTCGTCGATGCCGTTGGCAGAGAGGGGCGCCTTAAAAAAGGGCTCGCCGCCGTGCTTGATGATTATGATTTCATCATCATCGACTGCCCGCCATCCCTGGGCCTAATTACGTTAAACGCTTTAGTTTCAGCAGGTTGCGTCATTATTCCTGTCCAGTGTGAGTATTACGCGCTCGAAGGCTTGGGCCAGTTGACCAATACGATCAACCTCGTCAGGGACAGCCTGAACCCGGCGCTTGAGGTCGAGGGCGTCCTGTTGACCATGGCGGACTACCGCACCAACCTGACCCAGGAGGTCATCAACGAGACGAGGAGCTTTTTCGGCGACCGCGTCTTTGAAACGATCATCCCGCGCAGCATCCGGCTCTCCGAGGCCCCCGGCTTTGGCAAGCCGATCCACTTTTACGATAAGAACTCTATCGGCGCCCAGAAGTATGCGGCGCTCGCCAGGGAAGTCTTGGCACGGTCAGAGGGCGCGGCGGCTGCCGCGTCCGCGCCGGCGCCCGCGGGCGCGGGCGAGCAGCAACAAGAGCAACAGGAACAGCAGGAGCAGACGCCCGCATGAAAATGAGACAAACAGCCAGGCTCTTTGTCTCAAATTCGCGGTTCAAATTTGAGACAAAGAGCCTGGCTCCTAGTCTCACTTTTTAATTTTTTTACGACAACGGGGGATGGGGGCAGGGAGGAGCGCGTCATGGGAAAGCAGGCGCTGGGAAGAGGGCTGTCGGCGTTGATATCATCGGGTAAGAGCGTCGAGCAGGTGCTCAAGAAAGAGATCCCCATCGAGCCGCGGCCGTCCGCGGCCCTGCGCGGCGATGCGCCGGCGGCGGGGGGTGTCGGATATGTGGAGGTGGCGCGCCTGTCGCCGAACCGGTTCCAGCCGCGCAGGCAGTTCGACGACGCGCAGCTCAAGGAGCTCGCCGACTCCATAAAGGAAAAGGGGGTGCTGGCGCCGATCCTCGTGCGTCGCCGGCCGGACGGGGATTATGAGGTCATCGCCGGGGAGAGGCGCTTGCGCGCCGCGCAGCTCTTGAAGCTCGAGCGCGTGCCCGTCGTGGTGCGCGATGTCTCGGACCAGGAGGCGCTTGTCTTGTCGATCATTGAAAATATCCAGCGCGAGGAGCTTAACCCCATCGAGGAGGCGCGGGCCTTCAGCCGGCTGATCAAGGACTTTTCCCTGACGCAGGAGAACGTGGCGCGGGCGGTGAGCAAGGACCGCTCGACCATCGCCAACATACTGCGGCTGCTCTCGCTGCCGCAAGAAGTCCAGCGCGCCATCTCGGACGGGCAAATATCCTTCGGCCACGGCAAGGCGCTCCTGAGTCTCGACAGCGTCCCGCAGCAGATCCGCCTCACGCAGATGATTTTGTCTAACTCTTTGTCTGTCAGAGAGTTAGAGGCTCATATCGCCCGTACCAAGCCGGTCCGGCGGGCGGGGGTTCGGATCCCGAGGATCAGGGACCCGCACGTCGTGGACATAGAGAGACGGCTTGAGCAGAACCTGGGCACGCGCGTCAAGATCGTCGAGGGTAAAAAGCGCGGCCGCATCCAGATCGAATATTTCTCGCCGCAGGACAGGGAACGGATTCTCTCGTTTCTGCTGCGAAAGGCCTAGTCTTTTTTGCAGAGCCGCTGGCGCGACGAATAAGGAGCGCCGGTCAGCG
>Ga0307419_10001459_pt1 | contig 12124 bp, 7 predicted proteins | sample SalMarWE160230MG_2_FD_202512 | JGI IMG/M metagenome (GOLD analysis project Ga0307419, IMG submission 202512) | Salt marsh sediment microbial communities from the Plum Island Ecosystem LTER, Massachusetts, United States - WE1602-30 | ecosystem: Environmental > Aquatic > Marine > Intertidal zone >... | reverse complement strand
ATCAGAGGTAGCAAAAATGTTCAATACCTCTGCAACAGTTCTCTCAATAGGCAAAATTGATGAATCAGAACTCAAAAAGCTTGGAGATTACGGAGCAGGGAAGATTATAAATATTGATAATGAATTACTTACAACACTCGACAGCCAGGCTTATTCATATGTGATTTCTGATATTGCACTGAAAGAAAATGCATCGGTGATAGTAATCTCAAATAATAACACAGGAAAAGCAATAGCTCCGAGGTTATCGGTACGACTGAAAGCCGGAGTGGGATCCGGTGTAAACAAACTGCCTCTTAAGACAAGTCCCTTCACTGTTCACAAAAAGACTTATTCAGGCAATGCATTTGCACACGTTATTATTAAATCAGATATTAGAATACTTACTCTTACCCAAAACTCGTTCGAGCTTATCAAGACTCCCAATAATGCATCAATTGAAAAGGCAGATGTTACTATTGATAGTTCTCTCTTTAATACTAAAGTGAGGGATGTCATGAAGCAGGCCGGGAAGATATTACTGACGGATGCCGACATAGTAGTTTCCGGCGGAAGAGGAATGAAATCACCAGATAACTGGGTTCCCCTGGTTGAATTGGCTGAAGCCATGGGAGGAGCTACGGCATGCTCACGCCCGGTTTCGGATGAAGGATGGCGGCCTCATGAAGAACATACGGGACAAACAGGAAAAATAATTGCACCAAACCTCTATATTGCAGTGGGGATATCAGGAGCCACACAGCACCTTGCCGGAGTAAGCGCCTCAAAATATATCGTAGCAATAAATAATGATAAAGATGCTCCGATCTTTGAAGCTGCACAATACGGAATAGTTGGTGATGCAATGAAAATTCTGCCTAAACTGGTTGAAGCTGTAAAAAACAGAAAATAATGGATTATAATAATTTCATGACCCGACAAATATTATTTTCTGTTATACTACTAATTACATTCAGTATATTTTTTTTTACGGTTAATAATCTTATCAGATATTTTAGACTTACAAGACCCGCCTTTCCTGTAAAGAACCTCGGAAAAAGATTAGGTTTGATGATGCGTGTTGCTTTCGGGCAAACAAAAATTTTCCGCAGGCCGGTCATAGGATTTTTTCATGCGATGGTATTCTGGGGTTTCTGTGTCATCATAATCGGAAGCATTGAAATGGTCATTGATGGCCTGGCAGGAACAGACAAAGCCCTGAATATCCTTGGTCCTGTACATGATATAATTATGGCTTTCGGGGATATTTTTGCTCTTCTGATTGCGATTTCAGTTATTATTTTCCTGGTACGGCGTATATTCCTCCACATTAAGAGGTTCGGGGGAACCGAAATGAAGAAAAGATCACATATCGACGCCAATATTTCTCTGACCCTCATACTCCTGCTGATGATCTCCCTCCTGACAATGAATATGGGGTATCTTGGATACAAAACAGCGGCAGGAGAGGAAATCTATGGAGTATACCCTGTCAGCATTCTTTTATCTTCACTTTTTTCAGGCATTTCGCTAAAAAACTTCGGACTGATATATGATATCTCGTGGTGGACGCATATACTTTTAATATTCATTTTTGCCAATTACCTCCCTTATTCCAAGCATTTTCATGTTTTTTTGTCAGTGCCCAACGTGTTTCTTTCAAGACTTGAGCCAATTGGTAAACTGACTAATATGGACAGCATTACCAGGGAAGTCAGGCTGATGCTTGATCCAGGTGTTGCAGTTCCTGCATCCGATACACCTCCTGAAAGATTTGGAGTAAAAGATGCAGAGGATGCAACCTGGAAGAATTACTTTGATTCACTTTCATGTACTGAGTGCGGACGATGTACTTCGGTTTGCCCGGCAAATATTACAGGGAAGAAACTCTCTCCGAGGAAGATAATGATGGATCTTAGGGCACGTATGAAGGAAAAGGGCCCCATGATGGTCAGAAAGGGCAGGGATTACAATGATAACCGTTCATTATTAAGGGATTATATAACCGAAGAAGAACTATGGGCATGTACAACCTGCAATGCCTGTGTTCAGGAGTGTCCGGTTAACATCAGCCAGCCTGAACTGATCATTGCTATGCGAAGATACCTTGTCCTTGAGGAAGGAGCAGCTCCCGGTGAGATTAAAACAGTGTTTAATAATATTGAAAATAACGGAGCTCCATGGCAATATTCATCTGAAGACAGGATGCTCTGGGCAAAGGGTATGGAATCAGAAATACCGGTTATGGCCGAACTTATCGCAAGAGGAGAGAAACCTGAGTTTCTTTTCTGGATTGGCTGTGCAGGGGCTTACGACGACAGATACAAAAAAGTGACCAGGGCTTTTGCAAAAATTCTCTCTTATCTTAATGTCAGCTATGCGGTTCTTGGAAGGGAGGAGACCTGCACAGGCGATCCGGCCCGCCGTGCAGGAAATGAAATGCTGTACCAGATGCAGGCAATGCAGGTGATAGATACATTCAACAGGTATGAGGTCAACAAAATCATAACAATCTGCCCGCATTGTTATAACGTTTTTAAAAATGAATATCCTGACCTGGATGGCAGTTACGAAATCATCAACTATACACAATTTCTTGCAACGTTAATAAATGAGGGGAAATTGAAAATTGATCCCATCGCATTAAACAATGTGTCAGTTACTTATCATGATCCCTGTTATCTCGGCAGGGCAAATGAGATCTATGATGAACCACGTACTGTTCTCAGAAGTCTGACTGCAAATTTTGAAGAAATGGACAGGAAACGTAGCTTTGCATTATGCTGCGGGGCCGGAGGAGCACAGATGTTCAAGGAGGCAGAAAAGGGTGATAAGGAGATATTCATGGAAAGAACCGAAGATGCACTGAAAACAAGAGCCTCAGTTATTGCAACTGCCTGTCCCTTCTGTATGACAATGCTTACTGACGGACTGAAATATAAGAACAGGGAAGAGGATGTAAGAAACCTGGATGTTGCGGAATTGGTAGTGCAGGCACTGGGAATATAAGAAGTTGGCAGTTGGCAAAACTAGTAACAAGTGACGAGCCCCACTAGCAACAATTAACATGAAACGATAATCTTAATATCAAAGAATAATGGAAAACAAAAAAGTCCTGAAAAGCGGTGAGTTCCTGGTAGCCGAAACTGATCCGCAAAATGTTTTTATACCCGAGGAATTTAATGAGGAACAACTGATGATTGCCCAGTCATGCCGGGATTTCCTTGAGGCTGAAGTTTATCCTGTGATGGCTGATCTTGAAAAAAGCAACAGGGAGCTTATGAAAAGCATCTTAAAGAAATCGGGAGAACTTGGATTAACGGGAATCCCTGTACCGGAGGAATTTGGTGGATTCGGACAATCTTTTGTTACTCAGATGCTTGTTGCCGAAGCAATTGGAGCCGGTTATTCATTCTCTGTTGCATATATGGCACATAGCGGAATCGGAACACTTCCCATAGTCTATTACGGAAACGACTACCAGAGGCAGCATTATGTGCCTAAGCTTGCTGTAGCTGAATACATTGGATCTTACTGCCTCACTGAACCAGGTGCCGGAAGTGATGCCAATGCAGGTAAAACTAATGCGGTACCTTCTGAGGATGATAAATATTATATCCTTAACGGCCAGAAAATATGGGCCACCAATGCAGGATATGCTGATACACTTATAGTTTTTGCAAAAATCGAAAATGACAGGGTTCTCAGTGCTTTTATAGTGGAGAGTAAATACCCGGGTGTTGTGATAGGACCTGATGAACATAAAATGGGTATTAAAGGATCATCAACAACACAGATATATTTTAATGATGTGAAAGTACCTGTGGAAAACCTCCTGGGTAAACGAGGTGAAGGATTCAGAATAGCGCTTAATATCCTTCACATGGGAAGAATTAAACTTGGTGCCAGTGTCCTGGGTGCAGCAAAAAAAGCAATTACCGACTCTGTGAAATATGCCAATGAACGTAAACAGTTTGGAGTGCTGATCTCAACTTTCGGTGCTGTAAAACATAAACTTGCCGAACAAGTAATAAAACTATTTTCCACAGAATCAGCAGTCTACAGGGTAAGTAAAGATATAGATGATATGATGAATAAACTGAAGGTAGATTGCGTCGATACAGGACGTGCATCAATAGAAGCTATAAGTCACTATGCCGTAGAAGCGGCAATCCTGAAGGTTTTCGGATCGGAAATGCTCGATTTTGTAGCTGATGAGGCTGTACAGATATTCGGAGGTATGGGATACTCAGCTGAAATGGATGTGGAAAGAGGTTACCGCGATTCAAGAATTAACAGGATATTCGAAGGGACAAATGAAATAAACAGGCTTCTTGTTGTTGACACGGCAATGAAAAAAGCAATGAAAGGAGATTTCGATCTTTTCGGTAAAGCTGAGGCACTCTTTAATGAACTGGATAAAATAACTCCTGATGAGGTGAAGGAAGAACAATATTTTGAAGAAAAATCAAGATATATAAGCAATTTTAAGAAGGTGATCCTGGTCTGTATACATGTAGCAGTAAAGAAATTTGAAAGGAAACTTATCTATGAGCAGGAAATACTGAACAATATAGCTGATATGATGATGGAAACCTATGTTTCAGAATCTCTGTCACTAAGGGTGGCCAGGCTTGAAACAATGAAAGATGACATCACCGTATATAAAGATATTCTTGATGTAAATATCTATGACACAGCCGAAATTATCAGGAAATCAGCCTGTGATGCAATCTTTTCATTTGACACCGATAAAGATAATGCACAGGTAATCAAAGCAATAGACATCCTGACAAGAGTAAAAGGAATAAATGTAAAAGCAGCCAGAAGAAGAATAGCAGATAAACTGATTGAGGACAACTCTTACAGGTTCTGAATATGATAAAACTTAGTTTAAGGTCACCGTTGCTAATCTACTTTCTTTTTGCAGCTTCATTATTATTTGGGGCTTTAAGTGGTAGCAATATTCAGGATACTATCCGATTTGTTTCCCCTTTTGCAGAAGCTAATGGAACCTGCTTTAAATGCCATTCACTGAATAGATTTGAGTATACTGATGAAGTTACGGGCCAGCAGAAGAGAGACTTGATGCTTCCCCGGATGATTCTTGGCAAACAACAATTTTATGAATCGAATCATAAGAGCTTCAGCTGTACTGACTGCCACTCGCATGACTTTGACATTTATCCTCATCCTGAAAAGTTGAAGTCCGAGTTGCATTTTCACTGTCTTGATTGTCACGGAGGCGATCCCTCTTATGCAGTATTTAAGTTTGAAGAGATTGATGCTGAATACAGGAAGAGTGTTCATTTCAGTTTAGAAGATAAAGGATTTACCTGCTGGAATTGCCACGATCCACATAGTTACAGGCTTATGGCCAGAAACAGTAAAAACATTCAGGAGACTGTTTTATACGATAATACAATTTGCCTTGATTGTCATTCTGATAATTTCAGATTCCGGAGTTTTTCTGACAGGCCAAAAGTTAACCTTAAAAAGAGTCATAAATGGCTCCCGAATCGGATTACACATCTAAAAAGCCTGAGATGTATAGACTGTCATACGAGGATTAATGAAAACATTCTGGTTTCTCATTTAATAGTACCAGCGGATGAGGCAGTAAGGGATTGTAATAAATGTCATTCAGATAAACCGGTCGCCATGAACACATTGATGATGATCAGATCAAAGGATGATGATTTTAAAGAATTTAGTAATGCCTCTGTATTAGCGGCGTTAAAAATCATTGGTTCAGGCAGGTACAGATTTCTGAATAATCTGAGCCTTATTATTTTTGCTTCTGTCGCAGGAATTATTGCAATCCATATCCTATTCAGAATCATCAGAAAATAATAATAAGAAAGGCAGATGTATCTATATTCTATATGGGTCAGGTTATGGCATTTTGTCAATGCAGTATTGATCGTGATCCTTATTATCTCAGGGATGAGTATGCAATTTACCGGCAGTGATACTCCTTCATTAACGGGTGGATTTGCAGGAGCAGTGAGATGGCATAATGTTGCTGCCATAGTGCTTATAATCAGCTATATAGGATTTATTGCCGGCAATATTATTACAGGTAATGGCAAATATTACAGGATTAGCAAAAAGGATATCAATCCGGGTATGGGCAGGCAAATGAAATATTTCATCCATGGAATGTTTAAGAACGAAGATCAGCCATTTCCCGTTACACTTGAAAATAAATTTAATCCCTTGCAGAAAGTAACCTATGTGCTCATAATGTATTTTGCTCTTCCCCTGCTGATTATATCCGGATCAGTGTTAATGATCCCGGATATGACCATAATAAGGATCTTTGGCCCGGGTATGTTTATCGTTATGGATATTATTCATATTATTCTTGGATTATTAATTTCGCTGTTTTTGATTATTCACATTTATTGCTGTACCATTGGACAAAAGCCCACATCTCTTTTCCGCGGAATAATAACCGGGTTTTACGGAGGTGATGAATAATAGATTATAAATTGCGTAAAAATTGTAATATACCGATAAGCCAGACTTTGTGATATGAAGATTGCCAGATTCCTTTTTTCACCCGTTTTTATGGGTATTCTTTTTATCGTCTTTGCAGTTGCAATGGCAGTGGCAACCTTTATCGAAAACGACTTTGGTCCGTCAGCATCCCGAAGTTTGATTTATGATACAAGGTGGTTTGAGCTGATCCTGATTCTTCTGGCTTTGAATCTTACCGGGCAGTTGATAAAGAATAGATTATTCAGGAAATCCAAAATACCCGTTGCACTTTTTCATCTTTCGTTCATACTGATGATCATTGGGGCCGGAATAACAAGGTATTTCGGATGGGAAGGGACAATTCAAATAAGGGAAGGCGAGACCGTTAACACCTGCTATTCCAATGACCAATACATAGGTTACTCCGTTACTGATGATAATGGATCAATTATCAGTAAACATTCAGAGAAATATTCTTTTTCAGGCAGGTTCAGGCATAAGATAATGGCAGAAGATAAAAGGTATGAACTGATACTTTCAGCAGTGGTGCCTAATGCTATTGAATCCGTTGCCGACAACCCTGAAGGTGAGCCAATTGTCTCTTTACTTGTTACTCAGGAAATGATACAGGGGGCAACAGTGGCACTTAAGCGGGGAGAGTCAAGAACAGTAAATAATATTTCGATCGGGTTTGAAAGTCCGGAAGAGACAGATGTCAGGATAGAGATCGATTCCGGAAATTTCTTTATCAGTTCCGACTTTGAGATGGGACAGATGAGCATGATTGACCAGGAGGAAAATCCGGCACAAGACCCGGGCATTAGAATAGCTCTGGAACCCATGAAAATCTTTACTGTAAAGGATATACGGATTGTTCCGCGAAGCCTGTCACCGGCCGGCATAATAGAACCGGTCGCTGTAAATCCGGATCAGCAGGATACCGGGCAGAACGCATTAATATTCAGGCTTAATTCCGGTGATAAATCGGAAACCATCATTCTGTGGAACCGGCAAACAGAAGATCTTTCTGAGGAATTTTGCAGGATGGATAACCTGAAATTCAAATTAACTTACGGATCACAGGTAACAACGCTTCCCTTCAGCCTTAAGCTTAATGATTTTGTTCTTGAACGTTATCCGGGTTCGGAAAGTCCTTCAGGCTACAAGAGCGATGTTACAGTACTTGACGGGGCAGGAAACCACGAAAAACCCTTTGTTATTTTCATGAATAATATCCTCAAGTACAGGGGATACAGATTTTACCAGTCATCTTACGACCAGGATGAGCAGGGGACAATACTTTCAGTTAACCATGACCCGGCAGGTATGATCATAACTTACACAGGTTATGCATCACTCTTTCTGTTTATAATTCTATCGCTTATAATTAAAAGCTCATCATTCCGCTCTATCAGGTCTAAATCCTGGAGTTCAGCGTTACGCAAAGGAGTTACGGCAATTTTTCTGCTTCTGTTTGTTTCAACCTTCTCCGGAGTATATGGACAGAAAATAGTCCCCGGCAGGCAGAGTGCTGAAGAATTTGGCAAAGTGCTTGTACAGGATCAGAAGGGGAGGACAAAGCCTTTGTCAACATTAAGCAGTGATATACTTCGAAAAGTATCGAGGGAGAACAGGTTTGAAGGTTATACATCAATGCAGGTATTTCTGGGGATTTATTTTGATTTTACAGGCTGGCAGGATGTTCGGTTAATCAGGGTGTCAAATAAAGAACTGCAGAAAAAGCTTGACTTAAAGGGCAATATGGCCTCTTTTACGGACCTGGTTGATATAACAGGGGGCAGTTACAGATTATCTGAAGATGTAAATAGAGCCTACTCAAAACCACCGGGTCAAAGAAACAAGATGGATAAAGAGATCATGAAAGTAGATGAAAGAGTTAATATCTTATACATGATCTATCGGGGCGATTTCCTGAAAATGTTTCCCCTGAAGGATGGAACACCGAATTGGGGAGCTCCTGAGGAGGCGCTTATAAGTGCTGTCAGCAGTGAAGATTCACTCTACTTGCACAATATTATGCCATTTATTGCAGAGGCATTGCCTAGAGATGATATTGCAACGACGCGGAAGTTGTCGGAATCGGTAAGTGGTTACCAGGAAAGATTTGCCGGTTACCGGTTACCAACAGATATTAAAATAAAAGCTGAGATACTCTATTATAAGCTTGGGATATTCGAGCGGTTATTCCCATTTTATGCCACAACCGGACTGATCATGCTTATAATATTGATGATAAGCGTGATAAGGGGGAGAAAAGATGTTCTCGGGTTTGTGAGGATCCTTGGCTGGATTCTTTTTGCAGGTTTCCTTTTACACACTTCCGGTCTGATTTTGCGATGGTATATTTCCGGCCACTCGCCTATGAGCAATGGCTATGAATCGATGATTTTCATTTCCTGGGTAACACTGCTGGCAGGATTTGTTTTCAGCCGCAGATCGGCTTTTACTCTTTCAGCTACCTCAATTCTTGCAGGCATGACGCTTATGGTGGCTCACCTGAGCTTTATGGATCCCGAAATAACCAACCTGGTACCGGTTCTCCAGTCTTACTGGTTAACGCTTCATGTTTCGGTAATTACAGGCAGTTACGGATTTCTCGGGTTGGGAGCAATACTTAGCCTGATTAACCTGGTTTTGATTACTCTGACCGGCAGTAGCAATCAAAACAGGGTATCAAACACTATTGATGAGCTGACAATTATTAATTTCAGGACTTTGACACTGGGATTATATTTTTTGACCATCGGAACATTCCTGGGAGCGATCTGGGCAAATGAATCATGGGGAAGGTACTGGGGCTGGGATCCCAAGGAGACATGGTCGCTGATAACAATTATTGTCTACACCTTTGTGATACATTCTCGTCTCATACCGGGACTGAAGAATATTTATACTTTTAATTTGCTTTCCATCTTTGCCTTTTCATCTGTACTGATGACCTATTTCGGGGTAAATTATTATTTATCAGGACTTCATTCCTATGCCGGGGGTGATCCGGTGCCTGTACCGGGATTTGTCTATATTTCTGTTGTACTCCTTTTGACATTATCATTTGCTGCTTACTTAAAGTATAAAAGATTTCGAAAAGAATAAAAAAAGGGGCTTTTCGGCCCCTTTTTAATATGTAAGCATTAATGTCTATTTCCTTTTTGGAGGAAATGGATTATCTGTTGCTTGTGGTGTCAGGGTAATCTCTTTTACACCTTTACTTCCATCCAGTTCAATATCTATATAAAAGTATGGATAATCTGCCCCGGCCCAGTCATTAGGCAGGGAATAACCGTCCTCTACATAGTATATATTATACTGAAGGCTGATTGACGGATATGTTCCGCAGTTACTCCATGTACCTGACCCAACGATATTGTAATCGTAAGGATCACCGTCATAGTCAGTAGTAAAACAGAACTGATCCGAAATTACTAAGGTGCCATCATCATTGATTGTCATTGATATGGTTCCTCCTTCTTCAATGGTTTCCCCCCAAATGTTAACCATCCATCCGAAATTTATTCCGGTAACATCCACGGAAGTTCCCTCGGGATTTGATATAACAACCTCGCTAGGAAAATAATAACCTGATAAAGTCATTCCATCGGTTCCGGACCATGCTCCCACAAAGCCTGCAACATCAAGCGGACAGAAAGGATTCACTTTAACCTTTATTACTTTTTCAGGTGAAGTAATACCGGCACCAGTAGTCTCAGTCACTTTAATCAGAGCAGTATCGTTAGCCGGTAGCACGTCAAAAAGTATTGTTGCCTTTCTCGTGTCTTCACTTACGGACGAAATTGTAGCATCAGTAGCAGACCAGCTCCATGTTGATCCTGCACGATTATATGCAGGTTCATATGTGTAGGAAAAAGTCTGAAGTGCGAGAGTTGATCCTGTTACACCAAGAACAACCGGAACAACATCAGAAGCACTATAGGCATCCTGGTTTTCTTCGATATAGCTCTTTCCGCATGACACAAAAAGGAACACGGCGGTCAGAAAGAAAGCCAAATGTGCTATTATCTTGTTTTTCATAATTCTTTGAGTTTAAGTGTTAATTTCTATGTTCAACTTTTAAAACCAGCCGCCGTCTGAATAATCCTGACCAGCAACGCCTTTATCAGGCCCGAAGGTATAGTTATCCATGATGTTTACTTCGAGCTGCTGTCCCGGTATCGGGAGGTGCAGAGGTGTTCCTGGCTGTAGTTTATCGGCTTTACGCATAGTGAAAAATTCAATGCCCATGCCGCTGCACATAAGTTCAACATTTCTTTCGTGGAAAATTGCTGCTTCAACTTCAGTTTCTGTGGCTCCGATTGTGGGAAGTCCTCCCCGTGTGATCCTTGTGCCTGCATTTATTATTGCTGCAGCTCCGGCAAAGTCAGATTGATGTAACAATGCCTCAGCTTTCAGAAGGTCATTCTCAGCCTTCCAGAAGATTGGAGAAGGCTCGGTCCAGGTGGATAGATATGTATCGTGCCTTGCGAACCTGTAGCATGAGTAATGGTAATAGCCACGTTCTTCCCTAAAGCCGCAGGAGGTAAGGAACTGGTAATCAGTGAATATCCTGTCATCAACACCGGCTTCATGTGTTGTTGTCGGATCAGGAAGTACATCCCATGTGTTGGCATCAGTCCATCGTGAAGGCATTTCCGGATCCATCATGTTAACCACCCTCATGTCAACCTGTCCCCAGCCCTGATAATTAGCATAGGTATGATAGAGGTCATACCAGTAAATATCATCCATAAGAGGAGCAAGATCAAATGTTAATCCATTATTAGCATATGAGAATACCCTGCTCCATTCTACGGCGTCGTTTTCTGTTTTGTTCCTTGGTGAATAGGCAAGTAAGCGTGCTGCCATCGAATTGGCCATTTGACTGACTTGTGTCTGAGTATAGGTCATACCTGGTATCCATGTAGCCGGCAGGGTAAAATTGTTGCCTTGACATATAGCAATACAATTATCAAAGCTGGCTACTGCAGCAGCAATTACTTCAGGATAGGTTGACATTTCGATATCGGCTGTGAGATCAGTTGTCTCATCAACAATAAAACCTTTATCAAAGACAAGTCCTACATAACCAAGAGAAATTCCCTGCATGAGATAGGCCATTGCCTTGACCATTGGGGTTTCATCAGTACCGTTATCGGCAAGGATAACCATATCATCCACTACAATCTTTCCGAGAACTTCATTTGCCTGTGATAATACGGCGTACATGGTTTTATAGAAAGATTCAGTTGTTATTGCATTGCTATATGCAGGAGTATTATCCCATGCAATACGTGGTTCATAGCTGAAGTCCCGCATAGCCACGTTTCCGTGTGAACAGGTTCCTGCATCAGCACCAACCCATAGCATCAGTGCCGGGCTGTTATAATCCTGCGATTTCTGGAACCATATTCTGAAGAGACCACCAACGGTCCCTTTAACGTCAGATGGTCTCGAGAAGGCAGCTTTAAAATCCGGGTCATTTTCGTTCTTAACATCCAGACTTTCACAACCTGATATCAGAACTGCCAACAGCGCTGTTAATAAGAAGAAATATTTATATGTTTTCATAGTCACTTTATGTTTATTCATTAGAATTTAAATTCGAGTGATGCGGAGTATGACCGGTAATTGGGATAACCCATGAAGT
>Ga0307419_10001458_pt1 | contig 12125 bp, 8 predicted proteins | sample SalMarWE160230MG_2_FD_202512 | JGI IMG/M metagenome (GOLD analysis project Ga0307419, IMG submission 202512) | Salt marsh sediment microbial communities from the Plum Island Ecosystem LTER, Massachusetts, United States - WE1602-30 | ecosystem: Environmental > Aquatic > Marine > Intertidal zone >... | reverse complement strand
AAAACCTACCCGTGATGCATTGGTCCAGACCATACGTCGGCTTAGAATCGATTTACTGTGGGTCCCTGCCTATGAAGGAGCCCATCAGGATCACGACACGGCCAATTTTCTCGCAAATACACTGACCGAATATGCGCCGATATGGGAATTCAGCGAATACCACTACTTCAATGGAAAGGTTAAAAGCCAGGATTTTTTCTCTCGAAATGGAAATGAGCGAGTGATTGTCCTTGACCAATCAGAACAAAAATCCAAACGGCAGGCCCTCTCTCTATACCCCTCGGAACGGGGAAATCTTCGGCACATCGGCACGTCTCAAGAAGTATTTCGTCCGCTAGCAGCTTATGACTATACCCGACCACCACACCAGGGAAAACTCTTTTACCAGCGATTTCAGTGGATTCCAGGACATCCAAGGATCGATTACTGCCAACCCCATGAGGTATGCCTCGCATTTGAGGACTTTTCACAAGACCAGCAACATTGATACGGTGTAACCGTTCACAGGTGCAAGGGTTCAAGGTTTGTAAAGGTTAACAAAGGAAAAGCGGCCATGAGTCTGCAAAACCGGTTGTGGGAAATATTAAAAATGGTAGCAAGCGGCGGACCTGCCGTCTGCAATATTGCCGTTACCAATCTGTGTAATGCGACATGTGATTTTTGCAACTACGCGAGAAACAAGAAACTGGCGGGCCGTGGTGTCATGGTAGACGTAAATGACCTGCAAAATGCCATTGATATCCTTTTTCGTAAAGGCGTTAGATACCTCACTTTCTCTGGTGGGGAACCGTTCCTCCACCCACACCTCAATGACATGGTGGCCTATTCGGTTCAAAAGGGCATTCGCCCCTCAATATGTACAAATGGTTATAGTCTGGATGCAGATACGATCAAAACCCTTTCGAAAATCGGCCTTAAAACCATTATTATTTCTATTGACGCCGGCTCAGTCAGTGAACACGAAAAAAACCGGGGGCTTCCAGGCATCTGCGCCAAGATCCAGAAAGCAAACCACTACTTAGGCCGCCTTTCCATAAGGAGTATGGCCTCTGTAACCATCAACAGGCTTATTACGGACTATCCCGGCCTCATCCTGTTTTTGCGGGATCTCGGTTTTGAGACCGTGACATTTTCCTATCCCAAAAGGACCTTAGGCTCATCTTCCCTTGTCTTTTCAGAAAGATCCTCGCTTGTGGATTATAGCGCGGAAGAACTGATTGTGGCATTCAAAAAAATTCTTGACTTGAAATCCTGTTTCAGCATCCTGAATCCTGCAGAATCCATGAAGGATATGATTCGATATCTCAGGGGAAAAAATCAGATATTCCCTTGCTTTGGGGGATATAAATACTTTTTCCTGGACTGGAACCTCGACGTATGGCGTTGTGATTACTGGCCGTCAAAAATGTGTTCCATACAAGAGTTCGAAAATGAGCCGCTTATCCGCGACAGCTGCACGCTTTGCATGAGCGATTGCTACCGGGATTCAAGTGTCCTCTTGCATTTCGCGGTCGCTATAGGCGATGCCCTTGCCTGTTTAAAACGAGGCGAAATATCAAAGGCGGCACGCGCTCTTTTGACGAAAAGCACCGCCCTGTCTATCAAGTCCCTACTGAATGAATGGAAAACAGTCGGAAAACTGGCAAACCGGGAATTTCATGTTCAACAAAAAAGATGATGTTGACTCCACGGGCTGACGCCAAAGAGTGTTAGCCCATGCTACTCGGGTTTTAGCAATGTCGGAAGTACGATTAATGTACATAGAAGGGTGAAACCGATGCCGATAGAAAGCAATTGGCCCATACTGGCCATCCCTGGATGAGGGGATAGGGCAAGATTGCCAAAACCACTGATAGTGGTGAGACCGCTGAACAAAACTGCTTTAGATGTACTTGTTTTTAAAAGATAACCGTTTGCAGGTGGTGCTGTTCGCATACGGCGAACCATGTGGATCCCGCTATCAACTCCAATTCCCAGAATAAGGGGTAATGCAATTACGTTGGCAAAATTGAACGGGATGTCAAACAGCACTGATACGGCTCCGGTAAGTGCACCGGCAAGAAGCAAAAGTATGATTACAAGGATTGCATCGGTCTTCCGTTTTATAAGGATAATCAACAGTACGGTAATGGCAACCAGGGATAGGAGAAATGCCTGCTTAAAGGCCATGGCCACTGCATTGCCCGCTTCGAGGATAATCACCGGATAGCCTATGGCATCCGGTGCCACTTTCTGCACCTCTGCAACAAACCGGCTCATTTTCTCATCATCGTTTAAATCCTCACTGGGAAATACCTCAACGCGATAATAGCCCTTATCTGAAACCCATCTTTTGACCAGATCTTCCGGCAGGTTTTCCTTTGTAATCCTGTCAACCGAAAGCGATGTTTGGAGATCCTGCAGCCTTTCCGGCAGCGAAGCAAAAAGACTCCTTTCAAGTCTCTTGAGCATCGTTATTTTAAGAGACTCTCCCTTCTTACCAATGCGGGCTTTGAATATTCTAAGGATATCAAGCAAGCTCCTCGCCTCACCTGTCAAAGGGGAATTATTCTCCTCCTCTAAAAAACCTTCAAGAGTCGCCACAAAATTTCCCAATTCGCCCGTCTGCTCTGAAGTGGTAGGTGGCTCTTCCTTCCCTGTTTCCAACTGGTTCGGCCCCATAATCAGCGCGATGTCTTCTATTATGGCCAGCTTTTCATCCTGTTCGTCCGGTACAAAATCATCCAGCATTACACTCTTATCAACTGTGTCCAGTAAACCAAGACGGTCTGTGTATTTCCTGGCTGAGCCAGCATTTGGTGCCAGGACCTTGAGGCTCCAAGGTGAAGCCTTTCCCTGAGCAAGTAGCTCTCTGAATGTAGCAACAGACTCGCTTTCAGGATCCCGGAGATTCAGTGTATTACGGTCGAATTTGACCTGAGGCAGGAGGAGAAGGGCACCCACACCCACGATAAATGTTCCGGTGCGGATTGCAAAAGTGTGGCTCACCGGCAGGGAGAAGAGGGCACCGAGCAAACGCCCGGCGGTCCTTTCGGGAGAAATATGTTCCCGGGGAAGAGGCATCACGCTGAGCAGTGCCGGCAGTATGGTCATGTTGACAAACAGACCGATGAACATACCTGTCCCTGAGATCATACCCAACTCGGCAACTCCTGCGAATACAGTAGGAATAAAGGCATAGAAAGCGATTGCCGTTGTACAGGCGCACAGCACCAGGGAACTTCCTACATCTTTGGCAGTGAAGCTGATGGCTACTGAACAGGGATTACCCTGCTCATTCAGTTCCTTATAGCGCAGGCAGAAATGTATAGCATAATCCACCCCCAGGCCGATATACAAAACTCCAAAGGCGACCGAGATCATATTTAAGTGACCCACAGCGGCTGTGGCGAATCCTGCAGTCCAGATAAGCCCAATTACCAAAGTCACCAGCGTGCCAAAAACCAGCCGCGGAGAGCCAAGACCGACAAAAAGCACCACGCCTACTAAGGCCATGGCAAGTATGCCGGCTATCACAGCTCCACGGCTGACACTCTGCATCTCTTCATATTCTAGGGCAACGTCCCCTGTTACGCGAAGCCGTATCCCATTATCCCGGTTTAGCTTAAGTTCTCGGGCAAAACTCTGCACGGCCTGCATAGCAGCCTTCGCCGGAATCAGCGTACTATAATCGAGCCACGGCTGAACCACAATAAAGCTCCGCCGATCGTCTGGTTCTGACCTGTTTCCATACATCAGCTCCAACCATGATAGCTCATAGAATCTCTGGTCGAGCACTGCCACAATGGCTTCATTTATCCTTTCAAACAGGGGCGATAAATCTATGTCCTCTCCCTGAATGACCGCTTTAACGGCCTCACGCATCATGGAAAAAAGCCCGCGGAGGCTCTGGTCCCGGGTCAATTTTGCAAGGAATGGCTGGACCTTTGCCAGATTATCGGCCAGGTCTTCTAATTCTGATGGGCTCAGATACAAAAGTGCGTGTTTCTGGAAAAACTTTTCTCCCGCTGGAAAATATACGGTCTGAAATAGATCGGTTTCACGTTTTAGGCGGCTTGCAAGGGCCGCACTAGCATCATGGGCGATATCGGGAGTATCTCCGTCTATCACTATCAGCATGGTATTGTCGTATTGAGGGAATTCACGTCTATACTCTTTTTGAAAACGACGAAAGTGAACCGACTCAGACAGCATGTCTACCGTGTCAGTACTGATGCCGAGGTTGTTGACCGTATAATACAAGAGTAGCCCTGTTACTCCAGTTACAGCAATCAACACCCAAGGGGCGAACCTAACAACCGCATCTACCCAGCGGGAAAGGACTCTGCCCAATATATCTGTACTGCTTTTGATCACCTCTTGGTGTACTCCTCCATCAGAAAAATCAACTCATTAAAACCATCACACTATTGTGTAATCCAAGTTCCAACAATTAATTCCACAAAAAAGGAGCTTACGGCGCCATGAGTTTTTTGCCGGCAATTCGCCGAACTGACGCCATGGTATTCAAGGCAGCACAAAAATTTCGTCCAAGGCGAAACATAAAGGGGATCTCTTCAGGATTCCGGGCCAGGCTTTTAAACAGGCGCAAAAGGCGCAATCTGCCATGTTCGTCAGTGGCTTCGAGTGCGCTGGCTGGAATGATCATATCGGCCGTGTCGGCAACTGATCGTATTGCTACAAAGGGTACCTTTTCCTGCCACGCCACATTTGCCACGGAAGCGCTTTCCATATCCACGGCAATTGCATTATGTTGTCTGAACAAATTATCCTTCTCTAAAGGATTGGTGAGGATGGTAGGACTTTGAAACAAAGGTCCGGTGTGAAGTTTGAAGTGCTCACTAAGGCAATCAGAAAGGCGTCTGTGCCATGCGACATCTACGGCAAAGACTGTTTGACTTGGCAAAAGTATTTTTTCAGGAAGAACCAGGCTGCCTGGCAAAAGATCAGGGTGTAGGCCACCCGCACTTCCCCATGCGACCAAGGCCGTCGCCCCTTTTCCCAACAGATTCTCGGCGGCAAGCCGTCCGTTCTCCGCGCCATTCCCAGAGATTATTACGATTATCCCTTCAGACAGGCAGGCCGAACCCCCTTGAATTGCCGACTTCTCAACCAGACCGCGGGCCTCTATTTCCAAGGCTACTACAACTCCAAGAACTGTCAAGCCGTTCCTCTGCGCCGGAGGTTGCGAAACCGTGCCAGGGCCCACAAGGGAAAATACTTGTCGTACCCGTGGTATTTCAAATAGAACACACGGGGAAAACCAGGAGCAGTAAAAGACATGTCCTTCCACGAACCGTCATCTTGTTGGGAACGCATCAGATGCTCGGCTCCCCGTCGTACCTCGGGCGAATCAACCTCCCCTGCAGCCAACAGCCCAAGCATGGCCCAAGCGGTCTGAAATGATGTGCTCTCCCAATCCCTTGAAGCCGATGATGTTGGACCACAGTAAGTACCGCATCCCTCGCTCCAGCCGCCGTCCGGGCGCTGCATTCGCTTCAACCAAGCCACAGCACGCTGGATATGCGGCTGGTCAGGTCTCTCACCGGCAACTTCCAATGCATCCAGCACCGACCACGTTCCATAGATATAATTGGTTCCCCAGCGCCCGAACCAGGAGCCATCCGGCTCCTGTTCCTTTCGCAGGTACTCAATGCATGACTCCAGTACCGGCTGTCGGCCATCTTGTTTAAGAAGCGAGAGCAGAATAGTGCATCGAGCGCTCACATCGCTGGTCGGCGGATCGATAAGCGCCCCGTGATCAGCAAAGGGGATATCGTTGAGATAATGATGAGTATTATCAACATCAAAAGAGGCAAACCCGCCGTTTTTTGACTGCATACCACAAATCCAGTCAGCAGCGCGGCGTATCGCTTCCCGGTACCTTTCACGGTGCGCGCGATGCATGGCCCAGGCAACCACAGCGGTGTCGTCAAGATCTGTGTAATGTTCGTTCCTGAACTGGAAGGGCCACCCTCCAGCTTTTAGATCCGGACGGGCCCTTCGCCAGTCACCCTTTCCGTCGAGTACCTGCCGGTCTTTAAGCCAGTCCAAAGCCTTCAATATTTGCTCCCTGCCCTTGCCATCAATGGCCTCAAGCAAGGACAAGCTGCTCAGGGCAGTGTCCCAAACAGGTGATAAGCACGGCTGGCAGTAGGCTGATTCTTTTCCTACGACCAGGAGATTATCCAATGCCTGTTTGGCGGCTACACGGTTCGGATTTTCCGGAGAGTACCCTAAACAGGCAAGGGCCTCCAATACATTGACCATGGCAGGGAAGATAGCGCCAAGGCCGTCTGTGCCATTGAGGCGTTTTACTATCCACTCTTCGGCCTTTTTCAGGGCACGCCTTCGCATCCTTCTTGGAATGAAAGGCTCAAGATGACGGCCTGTTCTCTCCAGAACGAGAACTACCAGGTTAAAACGGGAACGAACAGGAAAATGAGCCTTCTCCTGCTCCGTCGGCGTGGTAAAGAGCTCACGGATATGAATCCGCCGTGGATTCTTGGCATTCGGCTTAAGAGTATATAAGACTGACAGTGGAATCATTACAGTACGCGACCAATAGGATACCTTGTCGAAATGAAAGGGAAACCACCTGGGCATAAGCATAATTTCTGCGGGCAGAAAAGGCACGCTGACCCAAGAAATCTGGCCAAAAAGCGCAAGGGTATATCGGGTTAACATATTGACATGGGATGCACCTCCGTTGGCCCTGATCCATTCCCTTGCCTTCACCATATGGGATGCATCTGGACTGTCCCCAGCCAACTTCAAGGCATAATACGCCTTTACCGAACAACTAATTTCAGAGTCTCCGCCGTAAAAAAGATTCCAGCCACCGTCCTCACACTGGTGAGCACGCAAATAAGCTGCTATTTTGGTCTCAACTTGCTCATCAATCTCGCCCATAAAGTGCGTCATAAGGATGTACTCTGCAGGAATTGTGCAATCGGCCTCCAATTCAAAGCACCAGTATCCGTCCGTATGCTGGTGCTTCATGAGGAAATGGCTGGCCCTGGCTATGGAGCTATCAAGCTGTTTATCGAAAGAAGTTATCACCTGTTATGTCTCGTAATGTGTCCTTTTAAATTCATTAGGAACATGCCTGAATGAGTTTCATATTCATGGCCATAGCGGCTGGTTTTTTCGGCAAAATTAATGCCTTATACCAAATACCTTCACAGAAGGCAACACAAAAGAAAAACCTTAATTGCGTAGCACATCCAACCGCTTAACCCGGACGTCATCAATTAATAATTTGCAGCTGACAACATGCTACTCCGCATAACATGAGATCTTCTCGTTTAGCTTATCAATGAAACTGTTAAACCCTTTCTTTTTGAGAAAGGCGGTGTAATCTGTGCGCTTCAGTGACAGATCGCTAACTCCGTTGGCAACGACATTGATTATATTCCACTGATTTCCGCTCTTGTGAAGGATATAGTCCAGATTGATCTCATCACCTTCGGGTTTGATCAGAATGCTTCTCACCACAATACGACCTCTCCGGGTCGCCTTTGATGAGACCACCTTGAAACGCTCACCGGAATATCCATTAAAGCGGCCGGCGTATGTGGCGATACTTAGCCTGCTAAAGGTCGCCACAAATTTTGCCTTCTCCTCATCACTAAAGCCTTGCCAGTATCTGCCTACAACTACCCTGGCTATAAAAGGGAAATCAAAGGTGGCACTTATAACAGGGTTAAGACGGTCATACCGACCCTGATAGCCCAGTTTCTCCGCCTCTTTCATGACGGTCAAAAGCGAAGCGTGGAGCTTTTCGACCACCTGTGTCGGCGTATCTATCACAGCCGAAGTTATCGGCACGAGAACAAACATGAATGAAATCGCCACAAGTATAGATCTTAATTTCATGTTTTTTCCTTAAACCGGCTCTGAACCCTGATCACTGGCCACTGTGAACCGGTTATCTATTTTTTTAGAGCCTATAACATCATTTGTCTACCAGCACCGGCCGGGATCCTCCAACAGGTTCACCGTCAACCAAGGCTAAATCCGGGGCCAGAGGACCATTGGAACGGGGGCCAATAAATGACACCCTGATGGCCTTGATGGGGTGGGCAAACATGTCTGTCACTGCTGTCGCCTCAAATCCGCTGTGAAGCATGCAGTTCGCACATTTAGGATTGTGACCCAGGCCATATTCCTCCCAATCGGTCTCTTCGATGAGTTCTCTGAAACTTGCGGCATACCCCTCGTTTAACAAGTAACACGGTCTCTGCCATCCGAATATATTACGGGTAGGGTTACCCCAGGGAGTACATTGATATGTTTGATTGCCGGCCAGAAAATCAAGGTAAAGGGAGGTATGGTTAAACTTCCACCCGCGCCCTTTGCCAAGTTCAAATATCTCCCGGAAGAGTTGTTTGCCGACGGTACGTTTTAAAAACACCTCGCTGCAGGCGACTGTCTCATAGCTGAACCCGGAAGTTAAGGTAATTCCTTCAACCCCCAGCCCTGAAATGAATTCGAAAAAGGCCGCCATCTCTTCAGCGGTTACACCTTCATAAAGAGTGCAATTGATTGTGACACGGAACCCCTCTGCAAGGGCATGCTGAATGCCATCCACAGCCACATCAAATACCCCTTCTCGGCAAACTGATGCATCGTGCCGTTCGCGACTACCGTCAAGGTGTACTGAAAACGTAAAATAGGGCGACGGCTCATATTTATCAATCTGGTTTTTAAGTAAAAGCCCGTTGGTACAAAGATAGACAAACTTTTTCCGTTTTATTATCCCCTCGACGATCTGTGGCATATTTTCGTGGAGTAAAGGCTCGCCACCTGCAACGGATACCACTGGCACACCACATTCATCCACGGCAGAAAGACACTCATTCACACTGAGCCGCTGGTCAAGAATCTCCTCCGGATAATCTATCTTCCCGCACCCGACACAGGCCAAGTTACACCGAAACAAGGGTTCCAGCATAAGCACCAGAGGGTAGCGCAGCTTCTTTCTCAATAGCTGAACCATGATATAGCGTGCTATCTTGAACTGCTGAATAAGAGGCACACTCATGGATCAATCCTTTATATTAGCAATATCGAGCATAACTTGATTCATGTCTGAGCTGCAGAAGGTTTCACTTCATTTACCTTGAGATGAGTTCCCGAGGACGTTCCGGCATCTTAGCCACAACTGCCTTCCTTCTGCAATCTGCCAAACAATAAGACCCGGCACTCCCAAAAGCAATTCACGTACACGTTTAGTAAGAGAAAGTGCAAGAGACACCTCCGGGCCAAGCCCTATCAAACCGCCTATGACAATGAAACCGCCCTCCTGGACTCCAAGGGCCCCGGGTATACAAAAAGCTGCAGACCTTATGGCCTGGCCCAGACTCTCAAGCAGAAATGCATCCATAACAGTCACAGGCATGCCAAGAAAGTAAAGGGCCAACCAGACCTCTCCGGTACCGACAATCCATCCGCATAGATACCACAGACCAGAAATCACCAAGCCGCCTCGGTTGCGGTATATGCTCCATATGGCATTGTCGAGTATCTCCGCCCCCCCAACCAGGGATTGCCAGTCTCGGTCGCCGCCAAGACGAACAAGAACACGGGCGAGCTTGCTGAACATACCGGATCGTTGCAGCAGATAAAACCCCGTTACCACTAAAAACATAACGCCAACGCCGATGAGTACAATGCTAACTGCCTCATGAGCACCAGAACCGAGCAGCAAGCCGACTCCCATCAGGGTAAAAATGATCTGCGTCAGCAACCCAATCGTCAACCCAATAACGACGCTGGCACCTGATATCGGACCAGGCACACCACGCTGCGTGATCAACCGCGCTTTTGCCAAGTCGCCACCTACCTGTGCGGCAGGAAGCAGCCCATTAATTGACTCACCGATCCAGCGGGCCCATACCAATAAAGTAAACGAAGGTCGGTGGTCATCACTCAAAAGGCACTGCCAGCCTAAGGCATCCACAATCAGCGGCACCAAGTGAAACAGGGTCACCCATACAAGTCCCCAGCCGGCTACAGCAAGGGCAGCCGCCACCTCACTGAGGCCATAATAGCCGATAAGGAGAGTAAAAAGAGCCAACCCTCCAAAAAAAAGTAGATAACCGCTGTTTTTCACTTTCATCCTGGCTTCTGAATTCTGGCTTCTGTTTCCTGTGTAGTTACAGCCAAGCAATGACTTCTCGTCTCATCTAGTGCTTGAGAGGAGTATCTTCGATATCCGTCATCCAGTATCAACACTCACCTATTTTTGCTTGTTCTTTCTTAACCCACAGATTCAAATAAGTAACCAATCATATCTTAAGCTATTATCACACTTAACTAATATATCCATTCTTTCTGAACCAATTCACGGCATCGCTCAATGCCTGAATCACGGGGCGCGTGCTAAAGCCCAATTCCTGCTCTGCCTTTTCCGTTGAAAAAAACATTATTTTTTTTGCTAATCGAACACCGTCCACAGTCAGTAATGGTTCACCTTTCATTAATAGCCGTGCCCAGGCTTCAGCCAAGTAGGCCAGCGGCAAAACCATATTGTGGGGAAGCCGGAAGCGTGGCCTCGGTTTACCGGTTATACCGGCCAGCTCAGTAAGGATCTCTTTAAGGGTCATATTGTGTGCCCCTAATATATAGCGCTGGCCTATTTTACCGTGTTTAAAGGCCAGAAGGTGTCCAATCGCTACATCATCCACGTGAACCAAATTAAGACCGGTATCAACATAGGCCGGCATACGCCCCGAAGCGGCGTCAATGATCATGCGCCCGGTAGGAGTTGGTTTTATGTCTCGTGGGCCGATTGGTGTGGAGGGATTGACAATAACTACAGGCAGGGCCTGCTCATCCACCAACCGTTGCACTTCAGCCTCTGCAAGGAACTTGGAACGCTTGTAATGGCTGATCATGTCATCATAGACAACTGGTGTGGACTCATCGGCAGGGCTACCGTCATAATTTAGCCCGAGCGTGGCAACGCTGCTGGTATAAACAACGCGTTCGACTCCTGCTTTGGCCGCAGCGTACATAATGTTTACGGTCCCGTTCACATTAGTTTCATAGATTTCATATGGTCTTGGAACCCAAAGACGATAATCCGCTGCCACGTGAAAGAGAGTGTCACAACCTGCGATTGCTTGATCAAGCGATGTCCGATCGTTCAGATCGCCCGTAACAATCTCAACTGGTAATCCGGACAGGTTGCGTTGATCGCTGTTCTGGCGAACAAGCGCCCGAACAGTGTGTCCTTCACGAAGAAGCTGCCTTAGCACAGCAGACCCAACAAATCCGGTGGCTCCGGTGATCAAGGTCTTCATGTGAAAAAATACCTACATTTTTGTCAACTCAGTGTTTTCTTTCAATAACATATTGATTTAATTGTAAAAGGCCTTCCTTGGCAGGTGAATCGGGAAATGGACTCAAGTAACCAGCGGCCTTGTTTACATATGTCTGCGCCTCATCACGTATCTGATCAAGAGCTCCGTTTCTCCTCACAAGTCCGATCAGATTCCGGTAATCCTCTTCTGCAGTTTGCTGGCTCTTGAATAGGCGCTCAAGCCTTATCCTTTCTGGCTCTTCAAGATTTAAAAGAGTATATATCAAAGGCAGGGTGATTTTACCTTCCCTTAAATCCTTTCCCACAGGCTTTCCAAATACCTCTTTTGAGGAAGTATAATCAAGTAAATCGTCCATTAGCTGAAATGCGATCCCCATATTCATGCCAAACCCTGCAAGAGACTCACCGATCTCTGCTTCAGTTCCTGATATAATGGCTCCACAGGCACATGCCGCAGATATAAGCTCAGCGGTCTTAGCCGTAATTATCTCCATATATTCTTCCTTGCTGATATTCCAGTTATTCGCATAGCTCAACTCCATAATCTGCCCTTCGGCCATTTGTACGCTGGTATCCGTGAGCCTTTTCATGAATAATGAGTTATTAGAACTGAGCGCAATGGAAGACGCCTTTGAATACAGAAAATCCCCTTCCAAAATCGCCGCATGATTACCCCAGACGTGATTGACAGAAGGTTTGTTTCGTCTAATCTCGGCGTTATCCAAAACATCATCATGCAATAGGGAGGCTGCATGGACATATTCAAAAATGGTCGAGAAACGGTATATTTCCTCTC
>Ga0307419_10001456_pt1 | contig 12133 bp, 11 predicted proteins | sample SalMarWE160230MG_2_FD_202512 | JGI IMG/M metagenome (GOLD analysis project Ga0307419, IMG submission 202512) | Salt marsh sediment microbial communities from the Plum Island Ecosystem LTER, Massachusetts, United States - WE1602-30 | ecosystem: Environmental > Aquatic > Marine > Intertidal zone... | reverse complement strand
TTCTTCTCCTTGGGTTGACATGTTGCATACATCAGTACCACTATTGCCCTGCGCAATTCATTGCTGCTTTCTGCGGGAAGAAAAGAAGTATCTTTTACCATACCATGAACAGCCAGACAAGGTGTAATCTCATCTCACACGGGCGAAGCAGTGCATCCACGCTAAAGACTGTCTCGCAAAGATGTTGCCTTTGTGTGAAATCTTTTCTCTCATTTCATCATCATCTTTTCTTTGACAAAGACCTCCCTTTTTATTAAATATATTTGTCATATGTACTCTGAGAGACCCCATGACCAAGGATAAGACAAGGTTTTCTCCGTTCCGCCATCAGCGCAAATCCCCGGTGCACTGGAAGGACTCCCGAGAGATGCATCGTGTCATGCACAGTCTGCCGGGTTTGATCAAGGGGGTTCTGCTGGAGCTTCTGGATCGCCCCATGGGCCGCCATGATATCAGACAATACGTGCAGCGCATGAGTATGAGTGACTGTGGGGGTGGACAGGCGGATAAGGCGCAGCTAAACCTTGAAAGACATCTCTTCACGGCGCAAGAACTGGGCGTCATGGAAGAGCGGGAAGGGAGGTATTATCTGACGCCCGGCGGCAGAGAGATCGCAGAGCACATGAAAGAGGTGATCCCATTATTTATGGAGTGGGCATTGTCTGCTGAGACGGCCTCTGTCTTGACCATCTGGTTTCATGGGGGTTTCAGTGTGCTGAAGTTGGTCTTCGGTATCTTGTCGCATTCCGCTGGTCTGATCGCCGATGGGATCGATACCGCGGTGGATACCATCTCTTCGGTGCTGGTCTGGCTGGGCATCAAATTCGACAGGGACCGGCTGGTCTCGGTATTCATCGTGATCACTATGTTTGCCTCGGTGGGTGGCGTAGCCCTGGCCACTTACCACAAGTTAATGCACCCCGGGCCGGTAACGGACGGACTGGTGGCCTTTACGGTTTCGGCCCTGTGCGGACTGGTCATGTTAGGGGTTTCTGCATACCAGTACATGGTGGGCAAGCTGCGGTCCACTTTAGCCATCTTGTGTCAGGCGGTGGACTCACGCAATCACTTCCTGATCTCCATGCTGGTCTGCGGGGGCATACTTCTTTCGTTTACGGCCAGGGCATGGGATGCACCCTGGCTCTACTACGGTGACGTTGTGGCATCACTCATCATCGGGCTGCTGATCCTCAAGGGGGCCATCGAGCTCGTAGGGGTGTATTTGAAAGCTGCCGGTGAGCCTGCCGATGTAAAGCATTTCTTGGGGCGGGCCATGGAGGGTCGCAAGGAGAAGATCGTATTCAACTGGCTCAGGGGACAGCTACAGGCCGAACCCCTTACCCGCCAGGAGCTTGAGGTGCGTTTCATCGCCGATCTATGCGAAGGGACCCCCAAGATCCTGATCCTCTCTGGTATGGGTTACCAACAGGAACGGGGAGCCGATCTGCACCGGTTCTTAGGTCGGTTCGTTGCACAGCAGAAGGTAATCGAGGACGAGGGGAAGTTTTGGCTGGTGGGGCATTGATAAGAAAAGGGTTCTGGGGGCACCTATTTAAAAAGACGGTTACATAACAATTCGCTCCTCGCTCGTTTTATTTCACTAACACGACGCCGAAGAAACCTCTCTACTCCTTACTTGAATTTGTCAATGAAATAATTACATTAGATATGTGTTGCAAGTTACCGCAGTGGTACCGCGGAATCTTTGGTAAGGAGTGATATAAATGTTTGAGCAAGGCGTTATCAGGCCTCCCAGCGAGGCATCGAGCTTATTGGTGCGGGTGACGAGAAATTGTCCGTGGAATAAGTGCTTATTTTGTCCTGCATACAAGGGGACGACCTTTTCCAAGAGGAGCGTGGAGGAGGTCTTCGGCGATATCGATGCGATGGCAGAGGCCCATGCGCCTCATATCGATATGATCACCTCGGCATTCTTGCAGGATGCCGACTCGCTCCTCCTGCCAACGGCGGAATTGGTAGCGATCCTCGAACATCTCAAAAAGAAGTTTCCAAAGATTATTCACGTCACTACCTATTCCCGTGCCAAGACCATGAGGCGAAAGAGTGTTAACGACTACAAGCAGCTCAAAGAGGCAGGCTTAACAAGGATCCACACGGGAATGGAGAGTGGCTCTGCAACGGTGTTGCAGATGGTGCGCAAGGGATCGACCCCTGAGGACATGGTTGCCGGAGGACTGCAGGTCAAGGAAGGGGGTATTTCTCTTTCTGAGTACATTATGCCGGGTCTCGGCGGGCGAACCCTGAGCACCGAGCACGCCCTGGAGACCGCCAAGCTGCTCAACACGATCCGGCCGGACCACATCAGGGTGCGCACGTTCGCCATGCACCCTCAATCGCCCATGCAGAAGATGGTCGAGGAGGGGGCCTTTGTTCCGATGAGCGACGATGAAATCGTGGTTGAGATCAGACTGCTCGTGGAGAACCTTGACGAGATGCACTCTTATTTTCACTGCGGCGACTTTAGCTTAAACCTCTTGATGCAGGTCGATGGCTACCTTGACACCGAGAAGGCTGCCATGTTGCGCGAGTTAGATGCCTATCTCTCTTTGAGCAAGGAACAGAAACAGGCCTATTCGTTGATACAACGTTCAAATCCCGCTCAGCAACCAATCGATGTAGTTAAGGACCCGAAGGTGATGGAGCAAATACTACCTGAGATTGAAAAATTGGAGCAGCGCGGCGACGATGGGTTTAATCGGTACATCCAACACTTGATGACCTACCAACTACCCCAACCGCAGACCGATAACTGGACATAAAAAATCATCTCCTTGTGCCACGCCTCAACTACCACCCAATCGAACCAGCACGCCGATACATCCCAATTTCCCCTTACCCTCTCTGACGCTGTCCCTTAGACCGCAACCCCACCAAGGGGGTCTTTTCACTCTCTATTTTCTCTCCGCAAAACATTTGTACTTGACAACCAATTTGAAAAATGATAAAAAATCAAAATTCTATATAGAGAAAAATATTCTCTATATAGAATTTTGATGGTATCTTTGCTGCTTACACAGTGGCAATTAAGATTATGACAGATGTTAAACGAGAAAAGAAGGCTAATTTAGGATACACCCCTCTGGTTCCATCGGTGCAGCAAGGTGCACAAATCCTTATTTGTTTGGCGAAGAGCACATCCTTTAAAATGAGGCTTACGGATATCTGCCATCAAGTAGGTATTCATAAAAGCAAGGGGTATTCAATTTTGAATACGCTAAAGAATTTTGGGTTTGTTGAAAAAGACCCTCAGACAAAAACATACTCTTTGGGACCTGCGCTTATTTTTCTGTCCGGTAGAGTGTTGGATAATATGTATAATCAGCAGACGGTAGCTCCTTTCCTCGAGGCTCTTGCCAAAGAAACGAAAAGTACAGCTTTTTTTGGATTAATAGTTGACAGCCACTTCTTTGTTCTGGCTAAACATGAGGCTGATAGTGGGGTTAACATAACGATACGACTAGGGTACAAGTTCCCCATCACATACAGTGCTCACGGCAAGGCCATCGTGGCATTCCTGCCGAAAGTTGAACGTGATAGGATTCTTGCGTCAGAAAAACTCTGGTTCTATGGTGACAGCTCACCGGCGGGTATGGAACGGTTGAAAGAAGAGCTCGCTGAATGTCGACAACTGGGGTTTGCACGGGATTTAGGAGAACTGGATCCTCGATATAATTCCGTTGCCGCCCCGGTATTTGGTCTCCATGAAAAATTAGTAGCCTCTATATTTGTCGTTGGAATCTTTAATGAAAGTTTGGTTGATCAATATGGGTTCAAAGTAGCGGAATGCGCCAGGAAAGTCTCTTACACTTTCGGAGCGGATGTTGAGAAGATTTATGAGAAGATAGCTCACGAGGAGTTATAAGTAAGGATTTTGTAACAGCTAGTGATAAGCACGATACGCGGAGGAGATCCTCGTATGTTCAGTGAGCAAGTGTATTGGAATCCCATCATTGAAACCCTCCCGCAGGAAAAACTTCAAACCCTACAACTGAAAAAATTCAAGCGTATCGTGTCATTGGCCTATGAACATTCCCCCTTTTACAACAGGCTCTATAAAGAGGCGGGTCTTGAACCAGGGGATATAAAGACGTATGAAGACGTTCGTAAGGTACCGAAGATCGAGAAGGGGATAATGAGAGAGGTCCAGCAGCACAAGCCCTTCCCCTATGGGGATATGCTTACCGTTCCCCTTGAGCAGGTGGCCGTCTTCAGACAGACCAGCGGGACCACGGGGACGCCTGTTTACCAGGCCGACACATGGCAGGACTGGGATTGGTGGTCGGAGTGTTGGTGCTACATCCTTTATTCCCAGGGTTACCGCGATACTGATAGAGTTTTTTTACCCTTTGGCTATAACATCTTTGTTGCCTTCTGGGCTGGGCACTATGCGGCAGAGAAGCTCGGCGCTGAAGTTGTTCCGGGCGGCGTCTTAGACACCCAGGCCAGGATCCTCAAGATGCAAGAGCTCAAGTGCACGGCCTTTTTGGCCACACCGACCTATGTCCTGGGGATGGCAGATGCGGCCAGGACCAAATTAGGCATCGATCCGGCTAAAGATCTCACGATTAAACGGATCACCTGTGCAGGCGAGCCGGGGGCGAGCATCCCCACCACAAAGAAGAGGATGGAGGAGGCATGGGGCGCTAAGGTCTATGACCATATCGGGGCCACGGAGATCGGTGCGTGGAGCTATGAGTGTACAGAGCAACCGGGTGGGTTGCATGTCAACGAGGCCTTCTTCTTGGTAGAGATCGAAGATGTTGAGACCGGGGAGCTCATCACCGAACCCGGCAGGGAAGGAAAGATGGTCATCACTGCGCTGGATCGTCAGGCAAAACCCTGTATTCGCTTTGATTCCAAAGACGTGATTCGGTGGGCTGATTATCAGTGTAGATGTGGTAGGACCTTTCGGATCATCGATGGAGGGATCGTCGGGCGCGCTGATGACATCACCAAAGTGAAGGGTGTTCTCTTGGCACCCACGGCCATAGAGGAGGTGGTGCGGAGTATCCCCGAACTCGGGGACGAGTACGAGGTGATTGTCAGCAAGAAAGGTGATATCGATGATATCCTGTTAAAGGTTGAGATACGGCCTGGTAAGGAAAAAGATGAAGAGAAAATTCTCTATCGTTTAAAGGATCAGTTACGATTGAAGACCAACCTCGGTTACCGAATGGAGGTCCATCCCTGGGGCTTATTACCCAGATATGAGGTTAAGGCCAAGAGGTTCAAGGATCTGAGGCATAAGAGAGGGTGACATGACGAGCGTGAATATAAAGGCGCTTGATGAGATCATTCAGAGGATGCGCCACGATGCAGAAGAATTAAAAGAGAAGGCCGGGGGAATTCAGGCATTGGAGAGAAACCTAGATCGCATCTTGGCCAGCATCAAGATGCTCGAACTCAACATCAGCGATGTGCTAGCTCTTTCCTAAGCCTGAGCTCCATGGGGCTGATGGCGATGATTGTTTTTTGGGGCTTACTCGAGAGGGCTGAAAAAAGGCTCATCTTATACGTACGTGAAAGGAGGTGAGAGATTATCAGCTTGTTTGGTTCCAAAGTGCACACTATGCGAAATGTGAGAGGAGGGAAAGAAGAGGGTTTTCCATGGATGTTTCTTCATTAAGGGAACTGTATTAACTAACACTAAGGAGGCATTACAATGAAACAAAAGAAATTACTCATGGTGGTCTTGGTAGCGGTCCTTTGCGTGGGGTTCATGATATCTGTCTTGCCCTCCGGAAAGGCCCATGCTGCAAAGGTGATAAGGCTCAAGGTAGCTAATTACTTTCCTCCCCCGGCTAGCCAATCCAAGGTGCTAGAAGAATTTGCTCGCGAATTAGAAAAGCGTACCGGTGGCCAGGTGAAGGTTGATTACTATCCAGGCGGCTCATTGCTTGCATCTACGGCGATGTTTGAGGGGATAGTGAACGGAGTCGCTGATATGGGTTACTCCCATGTCTATTACACCGCAGGCCGCATGCCTGTTACCGAAGCTGCTGGTTTGCCTCTCGGCTATCCCAGCGCCTGGGTAAGTTGTCAAGTTCTCAATGATTTCTACCAAGAATATAAGCCCAAGGAATTTGATCAGGTGAAAGTGCTCTGGATGAATACCTCCACCCCTAGTGCCATAGCCACTGCCAAAAAGCCAGTGCGCAAGCTGGAAGACCTTAAGGGGTTGACCTTAAGAGCGCCTGGGATTGCCGGCGATGTTGTTAAGGCCTTGGGTGCAACCCCGGCCCCTACACCGATGCCGGAAGTGTATGACGCGATCTCTAAAGGTGTCATTGATGGGGAGGCCTCAAACTTTGAAACACTCAAGACGTTCCGGTTTGCTGAAGTTGTTAAATATTCGACGTCAGTCTGGCAAATCACCAATCCCTATCCCTTTTATTTTGTGATGAACAAGGACAGCTATAAGAAGTTGCCGGCAGACATCAAGGCCATCTTCGACACCCTGGTGGGAGAGTACAAGGAGCGAAGTATTCTGATGTGGAATTCCGTTGATTTCGCCGGCAAAGCGTATGGTCTGGAAAAGGGCGTACAATTTATTGAACTGTCCCCGAATGAGGTGGCGAGGTGGAAGGCAGCTGTCGAACCGGTAATAGATAATTATGTAAAAAACATTGTGAGCAAAGGATATTCCGAGGCAGAGGCGAGAGCTTGGATTAAATTCATGCGGGATCGAATCGATTACTGGACAAAAAAGCAGATAGCATTGCACATCCCGTCAGCAGCCGGGCCCAAAGAGTTGAAACCCTAGGCCCTGATGGAATGAACAGGCTGATCCCCTGGGGGGAGACCCCCTCACTGTTGGGGGAATAAGGCTCGCGAACGCGGGGACTTACGCTTGATAGCCTGAGATTACTTATCAATCTATAGTGCCGTCCTTAAGGTGGGTGCGGGGGCTGTACCCCCGTACCCACCGAGGAGGGTGAGGGAGGCTCAGTGTTAGACAAATTAGAAAGGTTTAATCGTCGGTTAAGTGACTGGTTTGAGTGGATAGGGCTTGCTGGGCTGCTGCTGATGATGGCCATTACCTGCGTCGATGTAGTGGGGGCTAAGGTCTTTCATTGGCGTCTCTTTGGTGCCATTGACATCGTGATGCTTTCCCAGATAGTGGCTATTGCCTTTGCTGCCAGCATGGCGCTGATCCTAGGCCGGCATATCCAAGTAGAATTTTTTATCACTCGGCTGCCACGACGTGCCCAGGCAGTTATCAAAGGCATTGTTCTTCTTCTTGGGTTAGGGCTCTTCATGGTGATTATTTGGCGACTGTGTGCGCTCGGTTATTCCTTTCAAACCTCGGGGGAGCAAAGTGCAACTGCCGACATACCCTATTATCCCTTCGCCTATGGTATTGCCCTTGCCAGTATTCCCGTCTGCTTGGTATTTTTATTGGAATTTCTTAAATCACTAAAAAAGAGGAAGGTACAGAGATGAACCCAGTCACCGTAGGCTGCATCGGTATCGCCCTTCTCGTCTCACTCTTTCTCCTCAGGATGCCGGTGGCCTTCGCCATGGCCTTGGTTGGACTTGTCGGTTTTGCTTATTTAACTACCCCACAAGCGGCACTCGGTCTTCTCGGCCGCGATATCTTCGACACGTTTTCCTCTTACCCGTTAAGCGTTATCCCCATGTTTATCCTTATGGGAACCTTCGCCTTTGCTTCGGGAATTAGCCGAAGGCTTTACAAGACGACCTATACCTGGGTAGGCCATCTCCGGGGCGGCCTGACCATAGCCACCGTCTTTGCCTGTGCCGGCTTTGGCGCTATCTGCGGGTCGAGCACGGCAACGGCAGCGACCATGGGCCAGATAGCGCTCCCGGAGATGAAAAAGTATAAGTATGATGACACACTCGCCACCGGTACCGTCGCCGCTGCCGGCACCCTTGGCATCCTTATCCCACCGAGCACCGTCCTTATTGTCTATGGGATATTGACCGAGGAATCCATCGGCAAGCTCTTCATTGCCGGGATATTGCCGGGGATCATCCTGAGCATTTTTTTTGCCGCAACCGTGGCCTTTCTATGCTGGCGCAACCCCGCCATCGGTCCCCCTGGGCCCCCAACCAGTTGGAAAGAGAAGCTGCGAGCAACAACGGGAATAAGCGAGACCGTGATTCTTTTTCTTCTGGCCATTGGGGGCTTATTTCTCGGCTGGTTCAGCCCCACTCAGGCCGGTGCAATCGGAGCCGGCGGTGCCTTGCTCATCGGCTTGGCCCGACGACAACTCAGTTGGCGGTCATTTTTTGAGGCCGGCAAGGAAGGCTTGCGAACATCTTGTATGGTGCTATTCATTATCACCGGGGCTACTGTCTTTGGTCACTTCATGGCGGTATCGAGGATACCCTTCGTCCTGGTTGAGTGGCTCGGGGGGCTACCCATACACCCGATGGTTGTCATGGTGGTCATCATCTTCATTTACTTCATAGGCGGCTTCTTTATGGATTCCATGGCCTTAATCGTGCTTACCGTCCCCATCTTTTTTCCGCTCGTTATGGAGCTCGGCTTTGACCCGATCTGGTTTGGGGTCATCATTGTGCTCGTGGGCGAAATGGGGGTGATCACACCGCCGGTAGGGGTCAACGTGTTTGTCATTAAGGGGATTGCCCCTGACGTACCCCTTGAGCATATCTTTAAGGGGATATTCCCCTTCCTTGGGGCATTGATTATTCTTACGATTCTACTAATGTTTTTCCCGCAGATCGCTACCTTTCTACCGAGCTTTATCACCTATTAGGATTAGTCAATACGTATGCAACCGTGCACGGTAAGAGGGGTTGGATACGGCGGGTTTGGAGAAACCTCATTGCATTATGCCTCAGGTGCGCCCCATCCTTGACTAACGGCACAGCGGGCCTTATGTTTTAGGAGATGGCACGTGAGGCGGAGTATAAGAACTTTGAGGCGATATCTCTCTTTTGCCCCTGCTGCAAGATGGCGACCCCCGTGCGCAAACGGCTTCTCCTGATCCTCCCCGAGGGTGACAAGTACGAGTATCTCTGTACCCGGTGTGGCTCCTCAGTCGGGGATAAGATCGAAAAAGGGGAGGGGGGATTTGACCACCTGATCTCCTAGCTAGGTAGAAAAAAGTTCTTGCAATTTTATATTACCTGTGCTAAAAAAATGTTTACAAATCCTGCTTTTATTGAAAGGCGGGTATCAAAACCCGCTTTTTTGTTAGGGGCTGTTTGACATGGACAAAGGTGAGATTGCGCGCCGTGTTGAGAGCCTCCTTGGCCCCCTCCTGGAGTCCGAAGGATTTTCCTTGGTGGATGTCGAGTATATGTGGGAGCGAGGAGGTTGGGTCCTCAGGGTCCTCCTTGATAAGGAGGGAGGGGTGGCGCTGGACGATTGTGCCCGGGTAAGCGGGGAGTTCGGACAGCTCTTGGATGTGGAGGATGCCATCCCCACCTCGTACCGACTGGAAGTCTCCTCCCCTGGTTTGGACAGACCCTTAAAGCAAGAAGAAGATTTTGTTCGATACTCCGGCAGACGGGTGCGGATCAAGACAAAAGATCATGTCTCGGGGAGACGCAACTTCAAGGGTGAGCTACTCGGATGTACTGAGGGAAAGGTGATGGTGAAGGTGGAGGGGAGCGAGGTTTTTGTCATCCCCCTCTCGTCCATCCTCAAGGCGAACCTCGAGATAGAGCTCAATCGATTATGAGGGAAGCACGATGAATGAAAACCTCAATTATTTTATTGAACAGGTGGGGAGGGATAAGGGCATCGACAGGGCGGTCATTATTGAAGCCCTGGAAGATGCCATGCTGAAGGCCTCAAAAAAGCGGTACGGTCTGCAGAAGGATATCGAGGCCCACTTTAATGAGGAGTTGGGAGAGGTTGAGCTCTTCCAGTTTAAGACGGTCGTTGCACAGGTTGAAGACCCTGATCTGGAGATTTCCCTGGAAGAGGGTAAGAAGATGGACACCGAGGCGGAGATCGGGGACAGCCTGGGAGTCAAACTGAGTATCGAAGACCTCGGTAGGATTGCGGCCCAGACAGCGAAGCAGGTCATCATGCAGCGGGTCAGGGATGCGGAGGGAGAGACCACCTATAACGAATATAAAGACCGCAAGGGGGAGGTTGTTAACGGCTTTGTGCAGCGGATTGAACGGGGAAACATCTACGTGAACCTAGGCAGGGCAGAGGCCATCTTGCCAAAGCGGGAGCAGGTCCCCCGCGAGGTCTATAAGCGAGGGGATCGCATTCGGGCCTATGTCTTGGATGTCCAACGGACCCCGGTTGGATGCCAGATCTATCTCTCCCGAACCCACCCCGGCTTCTTGGCTAAGCTGTTCGAAATGGAGGTGCCGGAGATATCCGAGGGGATCGTGCGGGTGGTGAACGCGGCCCGGGAGCCTGGTGAACGATCCAAGATAGCCGTTTACAGCAATGACGCCGATGTGGATCCTGTCGGGGCCTCGGTGGGCATGAAGGGTTCACGGGTGCAGAGCGTGGTGCAAGAGCTGCGAGGGGAGAAGATCGACATCATTCCGTATAGCAGTGACCCAGCCAAGTTCGTCTGTAACGCCCTCTCACCTGCAAAGGTCTCCAAGGTCTACCTCAACGATGAAGAAAAGTATATGGAGATCGTTGTAGCTGACGACCAGCTCTCCCTGGCCATCGGTAAGCGGGGCCAGAACGTTCGCTTGGCTTCGAAGCTGGCGGGTTGGAAGATCGACATCAAGAGTGAATCGAAGATGGAGAAGCTCTCCGAAGAGGTCATTGAGCGTCTCTCCGCCTTGCCCGGGGTAGGGGAAATCATTGCCCGGGTGCTCTACGATGAGGGCTTTTACACCATTGAAGATGTGGCCGATGTGGATGGGGAAGAACTGGGAAGGATTTGTGGTATCGGCGAGAAGAAAGGTGAGAAGATTGTAGAGGCCGCCAAGGCCATGGCAGGGGTCGCCTCCGCCTCGGAAGAGGGGCGGTTGGGGCGGGTCAAACGGGGAGATGATTCCCTTGAACGGCTCCCTGGGGTAGGAGAGAAGACCGCCGCCCTCCTGAAGGAATCAGGATATGAGAGTGTGCGGGATCTCTTTCAGGCCGAGGTGGGAGTTCTTGCCCAGCTTCCCGGCATCAGCCGCAAGAAGGCGGAGAACTTAATCCAGGTGGCCAAGGAGCATATTGATACGGGAGAATGAGGACGGAGCATGTTCCCATCAGGACCTGTCTGGGGTGTGGACAGCGAAGGCCGAAGGGGGAGTTAGTGAGGATCGCGATAGTGGATGGTGCGTTGATGGTGGATAAGGACGGGAGGCTCCCCGGCAGGGGGGCGTATCTCTGTCATAATGCAGCGTGTGTCAGCTCCCTGCGTAAGAAAAAGGGGAGGCTATCCTATTCCCTGCGGGCTTCCGTACCTCGCACAGCAGAGGATGCATTTCTCATGAAATTGCTGCGCACACGGGACGGGGAGGAATAGTTTGTATGGAAGATGAGGGAAAGGTTGAGGTCGTAGAAAAGAGGGTCAAGCCCACCGTCATCCGCCGGCGAAAGCGGACGAAGGAGCTGGAGCCGACTCCTGAAGTAAAGACAGCGTCAGAGGCGTCGGAGGTGACCGAAGTCCCCCAGGAGACCTCCGAAGTCCCTCCTCCGGTCGAGACTAAAGAGACGGCCCCTGCCAAGCCCAAGAAAAAGGCCCCGAAAGAAGCCACCAAGAAAGAACCCCGGATTGCCAAAATTCCCAAGGAGAAGACAAAGCCTGCCCGGGTGGTAGGGAGGGTGGATTTGAAGGTCGCACCGCCGCCTCCTGAGGTGGTGGAGTACCTCCGCGAGGAGAAGCCTCTTGAGACTGTGGAGGAGGTAGTCCCAGAGGTATTGATAGAGCAGGTGCCGCAAGAAAAGAGGATAGACAGGAGAAAAAAAGAGGAACTCGCGGAGAGGTCCAAAAAGAGGCCCAGAAGGAGACGAGAGGTCATCACCGTCGAAGAGAACGCGCTTGAGGAGGTCCCCGTAGCCCGAAGAGGAGAAAGGGTTTTTTTCGGCAGGCCTGGCAAAAAAAAGGTGATTACCCGTCCTCGCCTCAAGACCCAGATTACTACCCCCAAGGCCATCAAAAAGGTTATCAAGATCTCCGAAGTGATCTCGGTGGGAGAATTGGCC
>Ga0307419_10001455_pt1 | contig 12136 bp, 8 predicted proteins | sample SalMarWE160230MG_2_FD_202512 | JGI IMG/M metagenome (GOLD analysis project Ga0307419, IMG submission 202512) | Salt marsh sediment microbial communities from the Plum Island Ecosystem LTER, Massachusetts, United States - WE1602-30 | ecosystem: Environmental > Aquatic > Marine > Intertidal zone >... | reverse complement strand
TCGACTCTGCTGCGACAAGTATACACGAGTTCCATAGTTTCATGTTTTTCAGGCATGGCAAGGTTATTGCCGAGGGCTGGTGGAATCCATTCCAGTCTGATCTGCAACACACTTTATACTCAGCCAGTAAAAGCTTTACATCTACGGCAGTAGGTTTGGCAGTTAAAGAAAAAAGACTAAGTATTGATGATAAGGTAATCTCATTCTTTCCCGAATCTTTGCCTGATACTGTAAGCCCGTTTTTAGCAGAACTTAAAATAAAGGATCTGCTATCCATGTCGGCAGGACAGAGGCGTGAATCTTCCACAATGGTGAGTGGCTGGGTTAAAGCCTATTTAGAGACTCCGGTTGTTAATGAACCCGGAACTAAATACCGGTATAGTTCACTGGCATCTTTTATGCTGTCCGCTATAGTTCAGAAAGTAACCGGTGAAAAAGTAATTGACTACCTTACCCCGAGATTATTTAACCCCCTGGGAATAGAAGGAGCTGACTGGGAGACAAATCCGGAAGGTATCAATACAGGTGGCTGGGGCTTGAGACTGAAGACTGAAGATCTGGCAAAATTCGGGCAGTTCTATCTTCAGAAAGGCAAATGGAACGGGAAGCAGATTCTACCTGAAAAATGGGTTGAAGAAGCTACCTCTCTTAAGATATACCAGAATCCCGATCTCTCTCAATCAAAAAGAGATTCCTCCAATGATTCGATGCAGGGATACTGTTACCAGTTCTGGCGTGCCAGGCATAATTCATATATGGCTAACGGAGCCTTTGGTCAGTTTATACTGATTATGCCTGAAAAAGATGCAATAGTGGTATTTACTGCAGAGTCTTCTGATATGTGGGGTGAACTGGACCTGGTGTGGAAGTATTTGTATCCCGGGATCAAGAATGAAAGCCTGCCGGAAGATGAAAAGTCTGTTGCAGAATTGAAGGAAAGATTAGCATCTCTTGCTCTTCCCATCCCTGCAAAGAGCAATAATGAAGCAATGAGCTCAAAGGTCTCAGGTAAAATTATCAGCCTTACGGAGAATCAGAGGCAAATCAAGAATATAACTCTGCAATTCAAGGATGAGCTGTGTTTGCTCAAAATTAAAACCGATACTGATTCCTATGATTTGTCTTTTGGTTCGGGAGGCTGGCAGCCCGGTGAGACCACCATGCATGGGCCAAACATTTTTGCCCGTGCAATGGGAAATTTATCCGGATTGCCACCCTTTAAAATTGCCGGAGCTTATACATGGAAAGAGGATCAGTCGCTTGAACTTACATTGCGTTATATCGATTGTATGCATACTGAAAAAATTACTTTTAATTTTGAAAATAATAATAAAGTAGTAGTTGATATTAAAGACAGTAATTCTCCGTGGGACAGAGCACCAGGTATAGAAGGTGTGATGCAATAGTTTTTATGATCACATTTATTTATGTTTCTTTTATTTCTGTATTAATCCGCTGAATATTGAGACGAAGGCATTGACAGAATAGTTGGATGTTCGGGAACCTATATATTCAGATGACCCGACGCAGTAGAAAAAGAATATTCAAAAGGATTTTAATTATTTTTTCATATTATTATTTCATATTATTATGTTTACGACAAATATATTTGCGGGAACATCTGAAGAGATAGAATTTTAAATTCAAACCCTTTTCAAGACAAACAGAACAGTACTGAAGGAAAACATTCACTTTAAGAAATGGCCAGGCAAAATGGAGAAGTAAAGGCCATCTGTAGAAATCAGGAATAATACCAGGCAATTAATAATATGTATATTAAATAAACTGAATTATGGCATTTATTTCATTAAAAAGTAATTCTGCACCAGGTGCAATTACAAAAGGTAATCCGGCTTATGTTATGGCTCTCACGCTTGTTGCCACCTTTGGCGGACTGTTGTTTGGATACGATACTGCTGTTGTTAATGGTGCGGAAAAATCTTTGGTTGAGCTTTACATTACACCGATTTTCAATTTATCAAATCATGAATACACGGTAAAATTGATCAGCCAGTACAAAGTACTGCTGATACTGGTGATTTATGTCGTCTTTCTGGTTATTTCAGGACAGATCATTCGTCTGCTCGGACTAAAAAAGGGAGGGACAATTTCTGCACTTCTCATAGCCAGTGTGACAGGCTGGGCCATATTTTTCCTCGGGAAATCGCTTCCGTTAGAAGGAGACGCATTAAGGGATACAGCTGATATTGTCAAAGGTTTTGTGATTGCCAGTGCGCTTATTGGTTGCATTATTGGCGGAGCCCTGGCCGGCTTTATCTCGAAATCGTTTGGAAGGAAAAAGGGATTGATCATAGCGGCAATCGCCTTTTTTATATCTGCTATCGGAGCCTGGAAGCCCGAAACCCTGAACATATTCGGAACATTGCCTGTTTACTCTTTTTTCTTCTACCGAATAATCGGAGGTATAGGAGTAGGCATTGCCTCAATGATTTCACCTATGTACATTGCCGAGATAGCTCCGGCCTCTGTACGGGGCAAGCTTGTGTCATGGAACCAGTTTGCCATTATTTTCGGAATGCTTGTTATTTATTTTGTCAATTATTTTATAGCAAAGCGGGGAAATGAGCAATGGCTGGTGAATGAAGGCTGGCGATGGATGTTCTTTTCAGGCGCCATACCGGCAGGATTATTCCTCATATTGTTGTTGCTGGTCCCCGAAACCCCGCGTTTTCTGGTTATGAAAGGGAATGACGACAAGGCATTGACCGTACTGAACAAAATTTCAGGCAATGAATACGGGCAGGAGATATTGAAAGAAATCAAAGAAACGATTCACGAGAAGAACGTTCCCTGGTTATCTTTCGGCTTTTTTGTAATATTCATCGGGATTCTTCTTTCGGTATTTCAGCAATTCGTTGGCATTAACGTAGTGCTTTATTATGCCGGAAATATATTCCGGAATATGGGAGCCTCTATAAACACTTCACTTCTGCAAACCATTATTGTGGGTATTGTCAATCTTACTTTTACAGTGGTTGCCATTCTGACTGTTGATAAATTCGGACGTAAGCCTTTGATGATCATTGGCGCACTGGGTATGGGGGCAAGCATGATAGCCCTTGGACTCTCGTTCTATACGCATAATGAGGGACTGGGAGCTCTAATATTTATGTTGCTGTATGTGGCCTTTTTTGCCATGAGCTGGGGTCCGGTGACCTGGGTATTACTTTCTGAGATCTTTCCCAACAGCATCCGCGGAGCGATGTCAATCGCAGTGGCAGCCCAATGGGTGGCCAACTGGCTCATTTCGTTTACCTTCCCGATCATGAATGATAACCAATGGCTGACAAAGATATTTAATCACGGCTTTTCTTACTGGATTTATGGCGTTATGGGATTTTTGGCCGCCTTTCTTGTGTGGAAGCTGGTTCCTGAAACAAAAGGAAAGACCCTGGAGGAGATGGAGAAACTTTGGAAGAAAAATTGATATATAGTTAAGACTATTCGGTTTATAGCCAGGGTTACTCCCATCCGAGGTCAAATTGAGCAAATATCGGTATATGATATAAATAATCCGTGTCTGTCGTACCAGAAAATCATTGGAGCTGACAGGCGTTTACAATAACGAAAGCAGACTTTATTACCTAAACCTTTTAATAAATTAAAACTTATAATCATGAAAAAGAAATTTCTAAGAATAATCTTGCCGGCATTTGCCGGAATTGTGATCATTTTCTTTCTATCGGCAAACAAAACAGGTGACTCCGGAGTTCAGGTTTCAAAAAAACCAATATACCTGAATACGGCTTATTCTTTTGAAGAGAGAGCCGCCGATCTTATTTCAAGGCTTACACTTGAAGAAAAGGAAAGCCTCCTGGGCAACAGCATGACTGCAGTTCCGCGACTTGGAATAAATGCATTCAACGTTTGGAGTGAAGCCCTGCATGGAGTAATGGGGGGATTTAATAGGGCTGCCGGTGCCGGTTCTCCCACTTCATTTCCAAACAGTGTTGCCCTGGGATCAGCATGGGATCCGGATCTGATGCAAAGGGAAACAACCGCTATTTCGGATGAAGCCAGAGCATTGAATTCCCCGGTTATTGCAGGTCTGACCTACTGGTCGCCGGTTGTCGAACCTGTAAGAGATCCGAGATGGGGAAGAACAGGAGAGTCATACGGTGAGGATCCTTTCCTGATCTCACAGATTGCAGGAGGTTTTATCAGAGGGATGATGGGTAGTGATGCCAATTATTTAAAAGCTGTCCCCTGTGGTAAACACTATTTTGCAAACAACAGCGAATTCGACCGTCATGTCAGCAGCTCGGATATGGACAGGAGAGATATGAGGGAGTTTTACCTTGCTCCATACAAGAAGCTTATTGAGAAAGACAAGTTACCGGCAATAATGTCATGCTATAATGCTGTTAACGGAGTTCCGGTTTCAGCCAGCAAATTATATCTTGATACAATTGCAAGAAGAACATTTGGCTTGAAGGGTTACATTACCGGCGACTGTGCAGCTATTGAAGATATCTATACGGGGCATTATTATGTAAAGACAGCAGCTGAGGCAACAGCTCTGGGACTGAAGGCAGGTGTTGATACCGACTGCGGGAGTGTTTATCAGACAAGTGCCATTGATGCTCTGAATAAGGGCCTTATTACTGAAGCGGATATCGACAAAGCTCTTCTGCACATGTTTACTATCAGGATGAGAATAGGTGAATTTGATCCTGCTGCAAAGGTTCCTTTTTCTCTTACACAGGCAAGTGTGATAGGATCACCGGCCAACAGGGCACTTGCAAAAGAAATCGCTACAAAGACTCCTGTATTGATGAAAAATAATATTGTTGCAAAAACAAACCGTAAAGCTCTTCCTCTGAATGCAGCTGAACTTAAAAAAATTGCACTTATCGGTCCTCAGGGTGACAGAGTGGAACTTGGTCCATATTCCGGAAGACCTTCACAGGAAAATATGGTCTCTCCGCTTGCCGGAATTAAGAAATATATTTCGGAGAAAGGTTTATCAACAGAGGTGGCATTCAGTACCGGTGGTAATACAGCGAACAAAAGCAACCTGTTTTATGTGGTCGGCTTTGAATTGAAAAGGTCTGACGGAACCATCTCCAAATACGATGCAACAAAATATAGTTCATCATCAAAAGGGATTACTGTCGGCTCGGGTATGGGAGCAATAGACCAGGTCAGAACCATCGATGACGGATCATGGACTGCTTACGAAAATATAGACCTGACAAATGTAGATACAATAGGGATCAATCTGAATATCCCAATTTACGGGGGTATAGTTGAGGTAAAGATTGGCTCTCCGGAAGGGAATCTGCTGTCTACCCTGAATGCAACTGTTGCGGCAGGAGCAAGATCAGGGGGTGTTTATGGCGCAGGAAGCCTTATGAAAGTGAAGGTCAATAAACTGGGACTGAACGAACCTCAGACACTCTACCTGGTTTATAAAGCAGCCCCTGATGCGGAAATTGATAAAGAAACCATTGCATTGGCCTCATCTGCTGATGTCGCAGTAGTGTTTGTCGGAACAGATGAAAAAACTGCCACTGAAGAAGCTGACAGACTCACCCTTTTATTACCTGGTAACCAAGTCGAACTTATCAAAGCTGTGGCAGCAGTCAATCCGAATACTATTGTAGTAATGCAGACACTGGGATGCGTTGAGGTTGAAGAATTTAAAAACCTCCGGAACGTTCCCGGAATTATCTGGACAGGATATAACGGCCAGGCACAGGGTGATGCAATAGCCAGCATCCTTTTCGGAGATGTGAATCCTGGAGGAAAGCTGAATGCCACGTGGTATAAATCGGTTAAAGATCTTCCTGAGATTACAGATTATACTCTCAGGGGCGACAATGGTAAGAATGGCCGTACTTACTGGTATTTTAACAAGGACATTTCATACGAATTCGGATATGGATTATCATATACAACATTTGAATACAGTAATTTTAAAATAAGCAAGAATACCATCACACCACAGGATAAAATTACCGTAAGTGTCGATGTTAAAAATACCGGGGATTGCGACGGAGACGAGGTCGTCCAGGTATATTTAAGGACACCTGATAGTCCGGTATCATTACAAAGGCCTATTAAGAGATTGAAAGGTTTTCAGAGGGTGAAAATAGCTAAAGGTCAGATAAAAACAGTGCGGATAGACATTAATTGTGCCGATCTCTGGTTCTGGGATCAGGATAAAAACAAGATCACTTTCGACCAGGGAAAATACGTGTTTGAAACAGGTTCATCTTCTAAAGATATAAGAGGATCTGTGACAGCTACTATGAACGGTACTTTTATCCCGGTTGTTAAAACTGTAGTTGCCGATTGCGGAACAGTTGTTTTAAGAAACGGTTCAAGTGCACAGACAAGTGTGACGGCCGCAATGACAGATGACAGTTTTTATGATATTTCCAAAGCCGGGGTTGTTTATACCAGTAATAATCCTGCCGTAGCGACAGTTGATGAGAAGGGTCTCGTAACAGCAAAAGGAGTAGGTGTGGCAACTATCATAGTTTATGTAACAATCGGTGATAATACAGAATCCGGCAGCTTTCCGGTCAAAATAATGCCAAATCTGAGCCCTGCTTCAATAACTGTGAATAACAAGAGTATTCCGGGATTTAATCCGGCTGTGACAGGGTATAGTTATATTATGAAAAACACATCATCCCGGGCATCCGAGGTAAATGTCACTCCTGCTGACCCGGCTGTCGTGGTTGAGACAATCCAGGCAAAAGGTGTTCCGGGAACAGCTACAATCACATTAACTGATTATATTACAGTCGATAAGAAAGAATATTCAGTAAACTTCGGCGTTAAATCGGTCAGTGATGAATTTAACAGTAATATATTGGGCAATCAGTGGAACTGGATTCGCGAAAACAAAAACAACTGGAGCCTGTCAAAGAACCCCGGATCACTGCTGGTAAAAGGAGAGAAAGGTGATATCACAGGAGCCTCCAATACAGCAGAAAATATATTGCTCCAGAGTGCAAATACTGACTGGACAATTCTGACAAAGGTGACCTTTTCGAGAAAACCTTCCGTATTTAATCAGCAGGGCGGGGTTATTGTATGGCAGGATGATGATAATTATGTGAAGCTTGTTTACCGGTCAAATCCAATGTCTTTCAGGACAATTGCAGGCATCCTCGACATGATAGTTGAAAAGAACGGTTATTACTTTTCAGTAGTTAATTTCAGAAATCCAGATGTAATAACTGATAACAATTATTCTCTGATCCTGAAATTGGAGAGAAAAGGAACAACAATTACCGGTTCATATTCCAGGGACGGAAGAACTTTCAGTAAGGTAGGGGATATCGACATTATCCTTAAGGATGCAAAAGCCGGACTGATTGTATGTAACGGATCAGATGAAGGCAGAGCTGCCATGTTCAGGATACCGGGTATGCAGAGGCCTGAACCGGAGCAGGGTGATTTTGAAGTTTCATATGATTATTTCAGAATCACTAATAGTGGTCTGAAATAGCAGATATGGATGATTTATCTTCAGCATTGTGACTTTTCGGGACAGTACAAATGAAAAGACCGGTAAGAATATCGATGTCAATAAAGTAAAGACAGAAGCCGGAGCTGCTCCATAAAAACTGATGAGGATAGTGATGGGTTTCTTCAATTTACGTAAGCAGGTTTTAATTGATAGTTTTATTTATCTTTATACATCATTTTGAAATTTATATTTGGAAAAGTTATAATTTGTTAAGGGCAACAGGCTATAATCTGACAAAACAAATTAGTATCAGAATATATTAATTAATTTAAAAACAATACTTATGAAAAAGTTAAGAATCTTACTAAGTTGCATCCTTCTGTCCGGCTTGATTTCCGGGAATCTTTTATCGCAGGAAACAGCAGTGATTAAAATTGATCTTGACCGTAGGATAGGGGCAATTGATCCTAACATTTATGGTGCTTTTCTTGAGTCTATGGTTGCATACCGCGGCATTTATGATCCTAATTCTAAGTTTGCCGATGAGAACGGATTCAGGCAGGATTTTATCGATCTTATGAAAGAGCTGAACATACCGGTAGTAAGATGGCCGGGTGGAAATGTTGCTTCAGGCTATTACTGGGAGGATGGTATTGGCCCGAAAGACCAGCGTCTGGCAAGGCAGGAACTTGCCTGGCATTCGATCGAAAGCAACCAGATGGGAACAGATGAATATGTGAAATTCTGTAAGCTGATAGGAGCTGAAAATTTTGTTTGCATCAACGCCGGGACAGGCACTCTCGACGATGCAAGACACTGGGTTGAATACTGTAACTTTCCCAAGGGAACTTACTTTTCCGACCTCAGGCGGAAGTATGGTAATGAAGAGCCTTACAAAATTAAATACTGGGCCCTTGGAAACGAGATTGACGGACCCTGGCAAATGGGTTATAAAAATAAAGAGGATTATGTCAAGTTTGCCATCGAGGCAGCCAAGCTGATGCAGTGGGTTGACAGAGATGTCAAGCTTATTGCTTCAGGATCTTCAAATTACCCGGGGGTAACCGCAGATTATAAAAAAGATGATGGCTGGATTGACTGGAATGATTATGTGCTCGATCGTATGGCAGGTTTTATTGATTATATTTCTATACATAGATATGCAACCCAGGCACTACCAAATAGAAACGACCAGAGCTTCTCTAACTTAATGTCTTTAGGTCTTGAGATTGATCAAAAGATAGAAATGGTACAGGGACTGATAGAGAAAGCAATGTTGAAATCAGGATCAAACAGACCGATATATATATCATTTGATGAATACGGTGCACGCGGAAATAGTCTTACAGGATCATTGATGCTTGCTCTGCATCTGAACTCTTTTATCCGGCATGCCGATATAGTTAAAATGGCAAATCTTACTATGATCACAAGCCTTGCAGGTAACTCAGCCGATGGTGATTACAAGAATACACTCTATTATCCGTTCTATCTTTATTCCCATAACTGCCATGGCACATCCCTCGATGTATATACAAACAGCGAAAAATACAGCAATGAAATTTTTAAGGATATACCTTATCTTGACGTAACCGCTTCATTGAACGAATCGACAAAAGCGGTGGTAGTGAATGTAGTCAACAGGCATGAGACAAATGCCATCGCTACGGATATTGTTTTACAGTCGGGTGATTTTACAGGAAGCGCCAAAGTTAATGAGATTAACGGAGAAACTATTAATTCAACCAATACTAAGACGAAGGAGGAGATAGGTATAGTAACAAAGGATATTAAGTTCAAGGGGAATACCATTCGTTACAGTTTCCCGGCACATTCATTGACACAGCTTCAGATACCCGTTAAATAATATAAAAGTGATTATCCGGGCTTAGTCATATAAGAATATTTTGTCATAATCGACCTCACCGAAGTATTCATGGAATATGTGAATTTAGTGAGGTTCTCTGTAGTTGTATTATTATCACTCATATTATTATGAGATAAACCTTGACAAGTTTTCCAGCCTGAGAGGCTTCAGCGGATATTCATTCATCAGGAGTGAGGAAGATCTAAAAGCAGCATATAATGGGATTTTCAATGATGCCGCTTCCTTTAACAAAAAGGTACATGTTCTCTTCCTCGGGATTGGATCAGAAGAAAATTCAAATACCAAGAATTTTAGCGATATGCTAACAAAAGCAGGTATTAAAAACACCTATTATCTGTCTTCAGGCACGGCACATGAATGGCAATCCTGGAGAAGATCTTTACATGAATTTGCACAGTTACTATTTAAATAATAATATAGACAGTTGCCATGAAAGCGATGGCGTTGACCGGGATAAGGCAGCTTGAGATACGTGAAAAGCCTGTTCCTGGATTAGTAAAACCTGATGAGGTCCTTATCAGGATGAAGTCGACGGGAATATGCGGCTCTGATATTCACTATTACCGCGAAGGAAAGATTGGCAGCCAGGTGGTTCAATATCCTTTCACTGTTGGTCACGAAGGTGCAGGGATTGTTGAGAAGACTGGTTCTGCTGTAAAACGGCTTAAACCGGGAGACAGGGTTGCAATCGACCCTGCTATGCCATGTTATAATTGTGACCAGTGCAGACAAAAGAGGTTTCATACCTGCAGAAATATTAAATTTCTTGGATGTCCGTCTTGCACTGGCTTCAGAAATGGGAGCCACATGGACTGGTAATCCTGACACTTCAGATATTGTTAAAGGCATATTAAAAAATGAACCTTCAGGCCTGGATGTTTTATTTGAATGCTGTGGCCAGCAGGAGGCTGTCGATCAGGCAGTATCACTGCTAAAACCCGGTGGAATGTTACTGATCGTCGGAATCCCATCATTTGACAGGTGGAGTTTTGATGTCGACGATCTAAGAAGAAAAGAGATAACCGTTAAGAATGTCAGGCGTCAAAACGAAATGGCGGAAAAGACTGTTGAAATGATTACCAAAGGAAAGATAATTCCGGACAGGATGCTGACACACACCTATGAATTTGAACAGATCGGGGATGCTTTCGACCTGGTTGATAATTACAGGGATGGCGTTATGAAGGCCATGATCAGGTTCTGACAATGATTATTGTTAAATTATTAACACTAAGTTGGTTATAAAAACCCATTCACCTATTTAACCTGTATAAACATGTTCATAGTTAATTCCTATCCATTTGCTGTGGCCCTGTGCGTGATCACAATGATATGCTGGGGCTCATGGGCCAATACCATGAACCTCAAGCGGAAAACCTGGCCCAATCCTCTCTTCTACTGGGATTACTGTCTCGGTATAGTTCTTTTCACCCTCATCCTTGGTTTAACCCTTGGAAGCATCGGGACTGAAGGAAGAAGTCTGTTCGAAGACCTTGGTCAGGCTAATGCAAGATCACTTGGTTCAGCATTCCTTGGCGGCGCTGTATTTAACCTTTCAAATCTCCTCTGGGTTGCTGCTGCGGCAGTAGCCGGCATGTCGGTGGCTTTCCCTATTGCTGTTGGTCTGGCACTGGTAATAGGAGTCATTTATAATTATATCTCCGAATCAACAGGTGATCCTTTACTACTATTTTTGGGAGTGGGCTTTGTTGTTGTAGCAATTGTGGTAAACGCAATTGCTTACCAAACAATACCTTCAAAAGTGAAAGGAGATACGCGCAAAGGAGTTATCCTCTCAGTACTTGCCGGGATTATAATGGGATTCTTCTACGGGTTTGTTGCCGACAGCATCTCCCTGAACTTTGCGAATCCTGAGGCAGGGAAGCTTACACCCTATTCAGCAGTGCTGGTCTTCTCAATAGGTTGCTATCTTTCAGGATATATCTGGAACACATATTTTATGTATAAACCTGTTGAAGGAAGGGCTTCGACTTACGGAGAATATTTCAAAGAGACTTCCCCAAAGGTGCATATCAGCGGAATTATCGGTGGAATGATATGGGCAATGGGTCTCTCTTTCAGTATAATATCTGCTGAACAGGCAGGTCCTGCAATATCGTATGGACTGGGACAGGGCTCAACAATGGTTGGCGCCGCATGGGGGGTGTTCGTATGGAAGGAATTCAGGGATGCCCCGAAAAAGACAAACTGGCTCCTTGCAATAATGTTTATCTGCTTCATTGCTGGTCTTGCATTGATAACCATGGCAAGGAACTCATAAAGCATCAAGGATTAAATATCATAAACAATATAATAGCACATATATGAAATATTACACTATGACATTATTCCTGCATCCACAAACGTAACGAATGCCAGATATCCCAGGATAGAACCTGCCCGGAAACTGGTACAGACTTATAAAGATGAAGGATTGACGGTTGAGTTAGTAAAAGATTAATCTTGTTCTTTTTGGCTATTGCCAATATTGGGGATTAAAAGCTTTTAACGGTGATAATCGGAAGGACTGTATAAAAACCAGGATAAAACCTGAATGTTTTAAATGCTATTATTTCAATTCTTTATAAGAATATAATGACAATGTTTTGTTTGAAGTATTTTTTGTTTTTTTAACTTTTTTTAAAAAAAAATCAAATATTGTGCTTGTTTGATAAAAAAAAATTAAATTAGCCATTTATTTATTAAAAAGTATTAGTTTAAAAATTGGTTTGTTTCATCAAAACAGGATTAGAAACCAATCAATAATAAGTTAATAATACTTCCTGATCAAGAAAAGAAAT
>Ga0307419_10001454_pt1 | contig 12143 bp, 10 predicted proteins | sample SalMarWE160230MG_2_FD_202512 | JGI IMG/M metagenome (GOLD analysis project Ga0307419, IMG submission 202512) | Salt marsh sediment microbial communities from the Plum Island Ecosystem LTER, Massachusetts, United States - WE1602-30 | ecosystem: Environmental > Aquatic > Marine > Intertidal zone... | reverse complement strand
CGTCTGATTTAAACAAACTGCGGGAGCCTGAGCTATTCTTTGAAATGAATAAGGAAAAATTGGTTTGCCTCGATGAGATCCAAAGGGCACCCGAAATATTCTCAATTATGAGGAGTGTTCTTGATGGAAGGGGGAAAAACGGCCAGATAATGATCCTTGGTTCGGCCTCTAGAGACCTAATCAAACAGAGTTCAGAAACACTTGCAGGCAGGATAGCTTATCTTGAACTAACGCCATTTCTTTTGAACGAAATCATTGAAGATGAGCGGGATGAGGATGAACGACTGAATAAGTACTGGTTGAGAGGCGGATTTCCAAAAAGCTATCTCGCTAAAAATGAGAGAAGCAGTATGAGGTGGCGAGAAAATTTCATTCGAACATTCCTCGAGAGAGATATCCCTCAACTTGGTTTTCAAATTGGCGCTGAATCACTCAGGAGGCTTTGGATGATGTGTGCCCACAATCACGGTCAGCTCTTAAACTCCTCAAGGCTTGGGGAATCCATAGGTGTCACGCATCCAACCATTCGATCGTATATTGATTTACTGGCACAGACTTTTATGATCAGGGTACTACCTCCTTTTCAAGCAAACCTCAAAAAGAGATTAGTAAAATCTCCGAAGGTGTATATTAGAGATACCGGCATCCTACACACACTTCTTGACATCGAAACACTGGACGATCTCATGAGTCATCCGGTTTTCGGTTCTTCTTGGGAGGGGGTTGTTTTAGAAAATGTCATGGAGGTGTTTCAAGGTTGGAATGCGGGGTTTTATCGAACTTCAGCTGGGGCTGAGCTTGACCTTGTTCTTGAGAGAGGACGACAAAGAATCGGCGTGGAATGCAAAGCATCAGCCGCACCACAGGTTACAAAAGGCTTTTGGAATTCCCTGAGGGATCTTGGCATTCGGGAAGCCTGGATCATTGCCCCTATAAAAGAACCTTACCCAATCGAAAAAGGCGTAACAGTGACCCCCTTGCCTACCTTTCTTAAAACAGCCGCCAAAAGATAAATCGAGTTTGGAACTAAGGCCGTTTCTTGCGGGCAAATTTGTTAGTCAGCCAGGACCTTCAACCAGTCTTCTATTGTGATGCCGGGGGTTTCAATCCCTTTTTGTTTATAGATAGTGTTAAGAAAGGTTTCGACTTCGTCAAAGCCTATTCCGTTAAGACTTGATTCCAGCCAATCAATCGCCTCTGCAGGGTAGCAGAAAAAATCTCCGCTTAGGGACACGCGTCCCAGCCTTCCTTCAATAACCTCAATATCGGCCCGGACCAGTCCCCCGGGCGCCTTGTGAACTTTGTGCCTGAGGTTCGTACCCTGCCGGATTTTTATGTCTCTGCCCTTGGTCCATTTTTTCCCCTTTTGAAAAAGCCATTTATCATTCATCATGCGGGCACGGAGTTCATCTATTTCTTGTTCCAATTCCTTGTCCCTATCCGATGCCGACAGAGGCCCCAGTACTTTTTCGAATTCCTTTGCCATAAGGTCATTCAATGTGGGCTCATCCCAGCGGGAAGCTTTTTCCTCGCCGAGTTCCCGTTTAATTGTCGATAAATTGTCCCTTAAGGTCTTATGTACCTTATCGCGGAATTTTTCATCCGGGACCCTCAGGACCCGGCTCATGGTCTTGTAATCAAAGTCGACAATAAGATTGCCAACAAAAACAATACAGTCTCCTATTTCAGCGGCTCCTGTGCCGGAAATTTTTCGGGTTTCCACAATTACGTCATTGATGGGTTTGTACTCGGCCTCGATCCCGATATTACGGTAAACGTTGATGACCGGTTGGAGCATTTTTTTGTAAAAAAGCCCCTTGTTTTTGGTAACAGCAGGGTTATCCATGCGGAGGATCACCTGGTAAAACAGCTGGTTTCCGTCAAGATAAACTGCGCCACCCCCCACTTCTCTTCTGAAAACAGGTATATTGTTTTCTTCGCAATATTCAAGGTCCACCTCTTGTTCGGCATCCTGGTTATAGCCTATGCAGACATAGGGGGTTGCAGGTGAGACCAATGAGAGGGCTTCCTGACCGATATATCCAAGGGCGTGATAGATGAGCTGGGATTCTTCCCAGGGCACTTTTCCAAGATTATAAAGATTCATGTTTTTTTCCTGTCAGAACCCCAAGGCCTCGTTGATGAGAACGACCGAGACGTCGGACATCAAGGGCCTGCGGCGGAGGATCACCGTAATACGACAGATCCGTTGCGGGGAATTGCAGTCAGTGCAAACACCTGTTTCAGCACACGGTGTATCCAAGCCAAGGCTTTTGGCCCTCATAGGGCCGGCAATATCCCGAACCCTGTTAATCGCGGATTCAAGATCCGGTGTCACCTTGTTCATCCCGGCAACTATGACGACCTTTTTAGGACCAAAGCACATGGCATTTGTCCGGTTCCCGACCCCGTCCACATTTATCACCTCGCCGGTAACAGAGATGGCATTTGCGCTGCAGAAAAAGCAGTCACAGCGGCCTTGCTTAAGGCGGATATCCAGGTCTTCCTCTTTGCTAAGGTCCTTCTGCCAGTGATCATAGATCGTCTTTCCTTTGGACTTGAGTTCATCAATGATACCCAGTGCCCTGGTGGTATCTGATCCTGCAAAGCCAAAGCTTTCATGGCCAGTGACCATGTTTAGAATAAGCTCACGTGCAGCCTCCGAGGTTGCTACAAAATGGGCATCGAATTCATGTTTTTTCAGATTTTCGATACATTTTTCTCCCCATTTCTCCCACAGCCATGTTTGATAATCGTTTTCCATCATGTCTCCCCCATCTTCAATTCATGCCTGCCCTCACCTTTATCAGCTCGGCCACAACACTGACCGCAATCTCTTCAGGTGTCTCCGCCCCGATCTCAAGCCCTATCGGGGAGTGAACCCTGGAGAGTTCGTCCCGGGTGAACCCTTCTTCCAGTAGTTTTTCGTAGATAATGTTTCTCTTTCTGGTGCTTCCAATCATTCCGATGTAACTGGCGTCAGTTTTTAATGCCTGGGCAAGGACGTCTTTGTCCTGCACATGACCCCTTGTCACAATAACTAAATATGAGGACTCATCGACGCTTAGTCTTTCCATCACTCCGTCAAAGGGAAACTGATGTACATCTCTGGCGCCGGGAAAATTTTTTATGTCGGCAAATTCCTGGCGATCATCTATCACAACTACCTGAAAACCTATCCTGCTTGCCAGTGGAACGATCTGGGTAGATACATGACCACCGCCGAACACGTAGAGAAATGGATCGGCAATTATTGGTTCTGCAAAGATCTCGACCCGGTTTCCCGAATCGTCTCGCAGGGAAAAAACCAAAGGCAGCCTTGCATCGAGAATTCCGTCCATTTTTGCCATCAGGGAGTCCTCCATTTCGCGTCCCCCCGGAAGAGACCCTATTGGCTTTTTTTTCTTTTCCAGAAAAATTTTGGGGGCCACACCCTGTTGCCACCAGTTTTCATTGATTACTGTTGCCAAAAGACCTGCTCCGCCACGGCCGGTAATTTTCATGACTTTTTCAAGTATTGAAAGATGGCTTAAGTATTTTGGTGAGACCGGCTCCAAAAAGACCTCCACATCTCCGCCGCAGAGCATATCGGTATCTGCCACATCGGAACCCTTTAGAGAAAAGCTAAGGCGAAGAGGAATGCCGGTATCGAAAACCTTCATGGCCGCCTTAATGGTTTTTGCCTCAACAATTCCTCCACCTATTGTCCCAATAAACGAACCATCTTGCATGATCAGGCACTTTGTTCCAATACCTCTCGGGGACGGACCGGCCTGCTTGATTATGGTTGCAAGGACGGAAAGGGTGTCATTGCGAAACAATTCAACAATTTTCTGATATATTTCCTTCATGCTTTTTTCGGATTAACAGATATTCATTTTTTGCGATAGATCCAATCACAACTCGATCGACCGATGCAGCTTCTGATCGGAGAATTCGATCAGCCAGGTCTCTGGCGATTTGATCGTCGGGCAGAAGATCCGCCTTGTTTAAAAATGCAATGCGTCTGGCTGATACCGGTGCTCCCTTGTAAAGACCCTCGGACGATTCAAAAATCTTGACAAGACAGTCCCGGGTGATTGTCTCGCCTCGACCAAGCCCGGTCAGTTTTTCAAACAGACTGGTTCTGAATACAATTCTCTCGTCAAACGGTTTTTCCAGGGCCTCCAGACCTACCATAGCTATTACGAGTGTGGCTGTAGAAGGAACCACCGGTTCGTATTTTGCTGGTGCCTTAACTGGCTTGCCGGCCGCCCCATCGGCTTCCAGGATTAGGTGATCAACTCCCGGGCAAAGAAAAAGCTTATCAGCAAATTCGCGGCTGATCCCCTCCACCTTGCCTGAATCAAGGGGGCGTCTGGCCACGAAAACATGCCCGTATATTTTAAGCCCTTGTTTTACCTTTTGATGCCAGGCAGGATCGGAAAGCGAAGAGACCTCGCAGGGGGCCCTGGTTGCCTCCTGACGCCGTATTTTTGTGGTTGTTGTGGATATTACCTTTTGGCCTGCCTGGAGTATTTCCCCGGCCAGGGCAAACATAAGGGTTGTCTTACCTCCTCCGCCCACAAGGGCCACATGCTCCCTTTGGTCTATGGCTAAGGCGGAAACTAAATCCTTTTCTTCTGTTTCCAAAGTATGGTGTCTAATCTATAGGATTCAAGTTGTGTCTTTTATGTTAATAAGCCAGCGGGACAAGACAGAAGGCTGATTGCCGACTGCTTATAGTGCTTACATCATTTTTTCCTCAGGACCCTGCTGTCACCGACCCTGACCGTCAATTGAGCCCGGTCAAAGTACTCTATAAGAGGAATTGTGTACTTTCTTGAGGTGCCGGTCATCTCCTTGAATTGGGGGGTGGTTATAGTGCCGTGCGCCTTCAGGAAATTCACCAGCCTCCCTTCGAGTTCCTCTATGATCTTGCGATGAAAAAAAAGATCTTCCTTGATCTTCAACAGGACACCCTCCTTAACCATGACCTCAAGTACTTCACGTGCCACATTTCCAGGGAACTCTTCCTTCAATTCCTTGAAATAAGGGGGCTGGAGACTGCTCTTAAGGTAGCGCTCTTCCAGTTTCTGACGGGTTTTTTCCTGGTCCTGCGCAAGGGTTACCTGATGATCCTTGAGGCGTACGGCCTCTTTTTCCTGAACAATAATATTCTCCTGGGAGAGATGGTTCAAAAGGTAATTGAAAAGCTTAGGGTTTTTAGCTCCCGTTGATTTTGATCGCAGTTCCTCCTTGAGGAGGCCTGCCTTTAATGGAAAGTCCTTGTGATATTGAGTAATGGTTTTTAGGATTTCATCTTTTGCCCTGTTTAAAAAATCCGCATGAATGAGGGTATTTTTCTCCTTGTCGAATAAAACAATCCTCCGCTGAGCCTCGAGCGCCTTGATTAATTCGTCCAGCTTTTTCTTGCCAATGTTGGTCAGAAAAGGCAGTTCTGCCTGGTCAGTTCCACGAAAACGGCCCAACGATACAAACAACTCGATGATCTCATTAAGGTTGCCTGAATGGAGCATTTTCATTTCTGACAGGACAGCCTCGGAAAAACGCTTCTTTTTCACCGGGAGGGAATTGAGGATCTCACCTCCACCAATGGTGCGAACAGGGGAATAGCTTCTTAAAACAAAACGGTCGTTTCGCAGTACGGCTATGGGTTCGTCAAGCCTGATCTGGACAAAACAGGTGTCTCCAGGCTCCAACTCATCCCTGTCTAAAAGTACCACTGTAGAAATGATCTCAGATGTGCCCGTATGAAAGCGCACTTTTGCCCTGTTTTTCAGCTTGCGAGGGGCGCTGGGAAGGAGTTCAAAGATCACATCAACCATATATGTGGGCCTGAGGGAGCCTTTTGCGGCAAGAATATTTCCCCGGTGGATCGCGGCTTTTTCAAGACCCTGAAGGTTTATAGCGGTCCTGAGGCCGGCTCGCACTTCATTGACCTCCTTATTATGGACCTGCATGCCCCTGATCCGGGAAGGTATTTTCTGCGGATAAATGGTGACCTCGTCACCGGTTTGGATTTTCCCGGAGACGGTTGTTCCTGTAATTACCGTGCCGAAGCCTTTCATGGTAAAAACCCTGTCAATGGGCAGCCGGAAAATATTTCCCAGGTCCCTTTCAGGGACCTTAAGGACCAGCTCTTCAAGAACCTGCACAAATTCTTTCAGACCTTTCCCGGTAACGGATGAGACCTCGACGATGGGCGCTTTGGCCAGAAAAGTATCCGAAAGATATTCAGCAATATCGTCTTTTACCATCGCAAGCCAATCGGATTCCACCATATCAATTTTGGTTAACACCACCAGTCCGTGCTCGATCTTCAGCAGTCCACAGATCTCAAGGTGTTCCCTGGTCTGGGGCATGATCCCCTCATCTGCAGCGATTACAAGGGCCACAAGGTCAATTCCTGTGGCCCCTGCCACCATGTTCTTGACAAATTTCTCGTGGCCGGGCACGTCCACAATGCCTACACGCTTCCCACCAGGCAATTCAATGTGGGCAAAGCCGAGCTCGATGGTTATCCCTCGCTCTTTTTCTTCCTTTAGACGATCCGTATCAATACCTGTCAACGCCTTTATCAAGGATGTCTTGCCATGATCAATGTGGCCGGCTGTTCCAAGGATGATCTGTTTCATTGAGAATTCCTTGTTTTTACAATTTTACAATGTAAGTTAACTAAATAGAGGGAATATTTGTAAGTGTCAAGGTGGTTGCGGGTCTTAACGGTTTAAAAATGTTGACCGGGAGACATAATTTTGTTAGACATTCGCCTCTGCTTAACCTATTATATTAGCCTATTCCCCAGTAGCTCAGTTGGCAGAGCAAGTGGCTGTTAACCACTGGGTCCGCGGTTCGAGTCCGTGCTGGGGAGCCATTTCGACTCAAAAGGCACCGAGAAAGGATATCTCGGTGCCTTTTTCGCTCAAGGTTTCCGACCGGGGAAATCTAAAATTATGTAACAAAATATGCCCGGATGATTCTCATATGGCAAGGAATCGGCCAAGATTCCGAGGGCAAACTCGCTTCATACTCAGTTGATATGGAGTAAATTCATCCTCAAAAATCAAAATGGGCTCGAAACAAATAAATGTCTTGACAGTTTATTAATTCAAGTTATAAATTCAGCTATACTGAACACAGTACAGTAAGAAAATACTCTAAGCCTGAAGATGGGAGGTCTGATGACCGTTCAGTCGATCCAGCGCGCGCTTACGATTATGTCTCTTTTCACACGTCAACGAACCCAAATCGGAATAACCGAGATTAGCAGGGCGCTGGGCGTGACCAAGGGGGCGGCTCATAACCTGGTCTCGACCCTTGTTGAGGGTGGATTTCTTCGTCAGGATCCAAACACCAAGAAATATGCCTTGGGCTTTAAAGTATTAGAAATCGGGATGCTTCAGCCACAAGCGCAGGATCTCAACCAGAACGCTATGGGTCCTTCTATGACACTGTCTCGATCCCTTCGGTTCGTCACCCGGGTGGGGATCTGGGACGGTGGAGCAGTCCTGGTCACCTTGACCAATTATCCCAAAAACCGGCCGGAGCTTTCCAACTCGGTCGGTCCTCGGCTGCATGCATATTGTACTTCTTTAGGTAAAGCCATACTGGCAAACCTGCCCCCTGAGGAATTCGAAAGATACCTGGCCGAGACCGAATTAGTCGCCTTTACACCGGCTACTATCACTGAGAGAGAGATTCTCATGCAGGATATCAGGGCGATTCGGGAGAGACGCTTTTCCATCGATAGGGAGGAATCCCTGGTGGGCATAGCTTGTATGGGTGCGCCGATTTTTGATGGCAACAACGAGATCCTTGGCGCCTTGAGTTTATCCGGTCTGTCGAAGCGCCTCTTGGATAAGGATCGCCTTGACGACCTGACCGGTGACCTGTTGAGGACAGCTGATGAAATATCTCGGAGTCTTGGATACCTGCCCAAGTTAGCCGACTTTCGATAATGAATATGCCCCGGTATGCTCGAGATCGACAGCTGTAGGTAGCCCGGATGCCTTTTTTCGCTAACGATTTTTACGTTTGAGAGGTAACCCATGAGAGTTTACGGATCTAAGGAATTGACAGCAGATGTGCTCGGCGGAGACCTTTGTATCGGCTGCGGGGCCTGCGTGGAGCTGTGCCCCTATTTTCGCAACCATCGGGGTAGGACCGTGCAGCTTTTCAAGTGCGACCTTGAGCAGGGCCGCTGTTATGTAGCCTGCCCCAAGGCCGAGGTGGACCTGGATGAACTTTCTCATCTTTATTGGAATGAGCCCTATCAGGGTACACCAATAGGAAAATATGAAAAGGCTTTTGCCTCCCGGGCCAGTGACAGGATGCCTGCCGGTCGCTTCCAGGGTGGCGGCACGGTTTCGGCCCTGCTGTTCCAGGCCATGAAACAGGGTTTAATAGAAAGGGCTGTGCTAACCGGACAGGACCAAGGCGGTCCTCGTCCAATCATTGCCACCACCCCGGGGGAGATCATATCCTGCGCCGGTTCCAAGTTTGGTGCAGCCCCTACGCTTACGGCCCTGAACCGGGCCGTGGCAGAAGGATGCCGTAACCTCGGCGTAGTAGGCACCCCCTGCCAGGTTACTGCGATCGCCAAGATACGCAGCAACCCCATGGAAATAGACGATTTTGAGGATGCCGTCTCGCTGGTTATCGGACTTTTCTGCAACTGGGCCCTGGACCAGAGGTCTCTTCGAGCATTTTTGACCACTCGCTTAGACATTTCCCGGGTCAAATCCATGGACATTCCACCTCCTCCGGCCAATACCCTGGTAGTCGAGTTGGATGGAGAGACCATCGAGTTCCCCCTTGATGAGATTCGATCTTTTATCCCGGAAAGTTGTGGATTTTGCCCGGATATGACCTCGGAGTGGGCCGATCTTTCAGTAGGAATGTTCGAGGGAAGGCCCGGGTGGAACACCCTTTTGGTGCGTACCGAAAGGGGGCGCGAACTGGTGAAAAGTGCAGAAGCGGCCGGGCTCCTTAAGACGCAGCCCATGCCGGAGGAGAACCTGGAGCACCTGAAGGGAGCCGCCGCCGATAAGAAGCGCCGGGCCTTTCAGGCAATGGATCATAAGGGGATTTTAAATTCGTGCGATGAAGGGGTCCATGCCCTGATGCGGGTGGGCCAGGATGTAGCCAATAAAATAATAAGAGAATAAACCGGAGGAGATATGTCTACGATTGATGAAGGCCGTTCTGGAGAGATTCGTTTTCTCCAGGGAAACGAGGCCATAGCCCGCGGCGCTTTGGAGGCGGGCATAAAAGTGGCAGCCGCATATCCCGGCACCCCCTCTTCGGAGATTCCGGAGAGGCTGGCCGAGGTGGCCGCGGAGCAAGGTCTGTATATGGAGTGGTCGGTGAATGAAAAGGTTGCCCTGGAAGTGGCGGCCGCGGCAAGCTTGGCCGGGCTGCGTTCACTGTCCGCCATGAAGCAGGTGGGGGTAAACGTGGCCTCCGACTTTCTGCTTCCCCTTGCCCAGTATGGTACCAGGGCCGGCATGGTTTTGGTCACCTGCGAGGACCCGGGAGCGCTTTCCAGTGCCAATGAAGGCGATTCGCGTCAATATGCCCGTATGATGGAATTTCCTTTGGTGGAGCCCGGCGACTTCCAGGAGGCAAAGGACATCACCAAATGGGCCTTTGAACTCTCAGAGGAACTACGCAATGTCGTTATGGTCCGCAGCGTCACCCGGATGTCTCACGCAAGCGGCAACGTCGTCCTCGGTGATATTCCCAAAAGTGAGGTTGTGGCCCGGTTCAACTATGAAGGCTCTCCATTTGGTCAAATGGAAGGAGTCATCGACAGTGCCCCCCCCCTGGCTGCCTATTACCATAGGCGCCAACAAGAGAAACTGAAGCGGGCGGCGGAAATATTCGAGGACTCGCCCTTCAATGCTTACTCCGGTCCGGATTATCCGGAATTGCTGATCATTACCAGCTCGATTTGTCATCTATACTGCAAAGAGGCGATTCACGTGCTTGGGATCTCGGACAGGGTGGGTCTGCTCAAGCTGGGCACGACATGGCCGCTTCCAGCCCGTTTGTTGGAAAAGCACCTGGGAAAAAGCGACCGGGTCCTTGTGGTCGAGGATCTGCTTCCCTTTTTGGAGGACAACATCAAGGTCATGGCGGCCGAATTGGGTCAAAAGATCGGGTTCAAGAGGTTTTATGGCAAGAAGGATGGAAGCCTGCCGTCGGTCGATGAACTCAACCCGGATCTTGTGGAGGCCGCGCTGACAAAAATTCTTGGAGTTGAGGGGCCGGCAGGGCCGGAAGAGTATCGTAAACAGATGGAAGAAGTAGTGAAAATAGGCGCACCTGCCAGAATGATGACATTCTGTCCCGGTTGCCCGCACCGAGCCTCCTTCTGGTCGATTCATAACGCCTTGACCCTGGACGGCCGCAAGGGTTTTGCCTGTGGTGACATTGGCTGTTACGCCCTGGGTACAACCGCGGTGGGTTTTGAAACATTAAAGACGGTTCATGCCATGGGTTCCGGGGCCGGCTTGGCCTCCGGTTTCGGACAATTCAAGCCCTTTGGATTTAATCAACCGGTCGTCGCCGTGTGCGGCGATTCCACTTTCTTCCATGCCGTCATGCCGGCTCTGGTCAACGCGGTTCACCTCCAATCCAATATCATTTTGGTGATTTTGGACAACGGAGGAACCGCAATGACCGGCTTCCAACCTCATCCCGGGGTCGCAGTGAAGGCCATAGGGAAAGAGTCGTCTGCTATTGATATGGCCGATGTATGTCGAGGCATTGGGGCAGAGGTGAAAGTCTGCGATCCCTTTGACTTGGAACAGACCCAGGCGAACCTTTTGGAGATGATTGAGGGCGAAAAGGGGGCAAAAGTACTTGTCCTGAGACAGAGCTGCGCCCTGAGCCCCGAAAAGAAGCACAAAAAGATGTTCGACATGTCGGTTGACCAAACACTCTGCCTGGGTGATGCTTGTGGCTGTAATCGGCTGTGCACACGTATTTTTCGCTGTCCGGGCCTGGTCTGGGATAAACAGAACAAAAAGGCCAGGATCGATTCGGTATTGTGCGTCGGCTGTGGTGTCTGCGCTTCAATCTGCCCCAGGGGGGCCATCAAAAAAGAGGAGGCCGTTTAAGATGGGAAAAACGACACTCATCCAAGACCCGTTCAATCTGATCATCACAGGCGTTGGGGGCCAAGGCAATGTGCTGGCCTCCAAGGTTTTAGCAAATATGCTTGTAAACAAGGGGCTGCAGGTTACAGTCGGCGAGACATTCGGCGCCTCCCAGCGGGGAGGTTCAGTGATGAGTCACATGCGCATCTCCGGCGTTTCAGGCTGGTCTCCCCAAATACCCAAAGGGCGGGCCCACATGATCATTGCCCTGGAACCCATCGAGGCCCTGCGCGTGCTATCCATTTACGGCAACCCGGAAACGGATGCTGTCGTCAACTCGCGACCGGTTTATCCTGTCGGCGTAATCAGCGGAGAGCAGGAATACCCCGAGCTGGAAAAGATCAGCCAATGGCTGGAAGAATTCAGTAGGAATCACTGGATTTTGCCAGCCACGGACGAAGCCGTGAAACTCGGTGCGCCGATCCTGGGCAATATAATTCTGATAGGAGCCCTGGCAGGAATTGGAGTCCTGCCGGTTGAGCGGGAGGGATTTGCAAAGGTGATCTCCAAAATAATGCCGGGAGGCAAGCTGGAGATAAATCTGGAAGCCTTTGATATTGGGAGAGAAATGGTCAACGGATTACATCCAGCAGCCTAGAGACAGACCGGTGGTGACAAAGAAAAGATACATTAAGGCATGACATCATTTGACCATAATGGACCGCAGAATATGTATCCATAATGATACTCAAAGAAACCCTCTTCCAATTCCTTAATATGGGCAACTTTCATGAAGACGGTGATGCCCTCCTTAGAATAGATGGATTTGGGAAGCCCCACTGAGGGATGTTCGCCTTGCTGTTTTTCCACTGGCATAACCACTTTCAACGCCTTAATCATTTATATAAAAACCAAGACTAATCGCTTAAATTTCAGTTTCTTGGGATTTTGCGGCCAGGGATATTTTTCCTTGACAGCTGAAAACATACTATAATAATATCATAATATGTTAATATGTATTCTGAAATGCAGGTAATT
>Ga0307419_10001451_pt1 | contig 12154 bp, 13 predicted proteins | sample SalMarWE160230MG_2_FD_202512 | JGI IMG/M metagenome (GOLD analysis project Ga0307419, IMG submission 202512) | Salt marsh sediment microbial communities from the Plum Island Ecosystem LTER, Massachusetts, United States - WE1602-30 | ecosystem: Environmental > Aquatic > Marine > Intertidal zone... | reverse complement strand
CCCTCATTTCGTTCACTGTATGGTTTGTAAAGACCAATCATGATAATATCAATATCTTTAATGCCATATGGCACAATTATAGGCGGGCCTTGAAACAAGGTCCCGTGCTTTGGCCCTGATAATCGGGATTTATTGCAACTTGACAATAACTATTATACGCTCCGTCTATCAAATCTCAATTATCAGGGCCACTCCTGTGCATTTATAAGGGCATAACAAAAAAAGACATCTCCATGCTCTTTTATGCATTTAATTTCTTGCTGGTTTTCAATGCTCTGTTGCGTGTCGATCATTGATTATCTTTGAGTCATTGATTTTTCAATTTCTTTACTCTCTAACCATTCAACTGATTGATCAATAAACGTATAGCCATTGCTATCAATCTTTTTGGGAAGTGAGAGGTAAAAATTTCCCTCTTGTATTTTTCCTCTTTTAACACATCCCTCTCCATATATCCCACATTTGATAGATAATTCCTCCATAGCTTGGCTTGTTTGATTGTGAGAAAGTATTCCACTTTCGATCAATTGAGCTATAGCCTTAATCCTAAAGCGGTCCATGCCCGAGAACTGCCGGGAGAGTTGATCTTCATGTCCTCCTTCTTTAACAACGAGCCCCTTGTCAATTAAGTAAATTGGGTATCGGCACGATATCCTCAACCACAGATCAAAGTCTTCAGCTGCTGGAAGGGCTTCATCAAAAAGACCAACATCTTCAAAAAGAGACCTCTTTATCATAACGCTTGATGGGCTAACCAGGCATAATTTTAACGATTGCGCAAATATATTTCCTGATGGTTTTTTATGTTTTTTCTTTGGATTGACACGTCTACCATTTTTTATCCATATTTCTTCTGTCTGGCAGGCTACGGTATGAGGATTTTGATCAACAAATTCTATCTGAACAGATAACTTTTCCTTAAGCCAGTAATCATCAGAGTCTAAAAATGCAATCCAAGGTGCTACTGAACTCTTTATTCCTCTGTTTCTGGCTGCTGATACGCCCATGTTATCCGACTGTTGTATATATTCTATCGCAGACATATATTTGGACAGAGCTTCATGGGTGTTATCAGTTGATCCATCATCAACTACTAGTATCTCGAGATCCTTAAAGCCTTGGTTAAGAACAGATGACACTGCTCTCACCACCTTCTCAGACCTGTTAAATGTCGGAATTATTACACTAACTTTGGGCATTTTTTAAAGCAATTCCCATATGAATGCAAACACTCCTGCCAAAAGCAGATTGACTTCAGCAATAGATTGCAGAAGATATCCGTCCCTCATCCAACCCTTATAGTATGCCTCAAGATAAAAAAACGAAATCATGAAACACACAATATAGAAATAACCTAAATTTGAAACCATCCCTATAGCCGTTGATAATAGTATCAATATACCAAAAAGGCTGTTTAATAATAGTAAAAGCTTGAGAGCCCTTTCTTCTCCAAGGGCAATTGGAAGGGTCTCCTTGCCAACTATTAAATCACCTTGGATATTGAGGATGTCAAAGATGCCAGAACGTATATAACACATAGATGAGACAAAAAAGAATGAGACCAAAACACCAGGCCAAAAAGGCTTAGGCCATCCAATAATGGGAAGCAACGAGCTGATTGTACCCCACGCCAATGCCTCTGCTATGCTTTTTGACCCAGGAAGGTCCTTTATTTTTCCATAACGACCGAGATATCCAAGTCTCCATGGTATTATCGGAATGCTATAGACTAAGCCAAGGATAGTCAGAGCGAGAAAAAGCAGAAACTGGGCTATTCCCAAAGAAAGTGAAAGAATTAAACCTGCACATATTCCTATCAGAGAGGCAATTATAAGAAAAGTTTTGTGCTGTGTATAGAAACGGGCTGTACTTGGATCGTTATATGCACTGGCCTCTTTGTCAAGAAAACGGTTCAAGACATGCATGCTAAAAACATACAACAGGGCAAGAAATGGATGGATAAAATCAGCATTTCCTCTTGATAGAATAAGCCCGGCATAGGTAAGAAAAAACGCCCCTATTGCCTCAGGAAGAGTTATCTTCACTAAAAATTGAAAAACCTTTTTGAATATACTTCCCAGTGGATATTGCCTGGTTTTCCCCATTGTTTTCAATCTATCAGTCACACTTTTAATCATCCAATTTGGTGTTGAGGCACCACCTGTAACGCCAGCTGTTTCTGTTGATGAAAACCAGGAGTTCTGCAGCTCCTTCTCTGTTTCAATATGAAACGTAGGTTTGCCTGTTGACTGTGATATCTGAGAGAGCCGCTCGGTATTACCACTGTTATATCCACCAACTATTACCATGCTATCAACCTCAGAGGCTAATGATCTGACTTCTCTCTGCCTTTTATATGTTTCATCGCAGATAGTATCAGATATTATGGCATCCGGATAACGACCCTTGATAGCATCTATTATTTTTCTGTAGGCATCTACGTCCTGTGTTGTTTGAGATACCAGAATTAATTTTTTCTTGTCAGGAAGTTTTTTGACCTCTTCAACAGAACGTATAACAATACCCTGACCTTTGCTATACCCCATCAAACCAATAACCTCTGGATGTTTGGCATCTCCAAATATGACGGGAGTATAGCCTTTATTGCTATATTTTCTTATTATTGCGTGTACCTTTGCCACCCGCGGACATGTTGCGTCAATTAACGTGAGATTTGAAGATCGTATCTTTTCTCTTTCGGTCGGTGTAATACCATGAGCCCTGATAATTATCCTTCCTTTGTCATGCGTATCAATATTGTCTTTGACATCCACCCCTTTCGATCGAAGGAGATCTAAGACCTGCTGATTATGGATTATAGGACCATATGTGAAAAGCTCTCCGTCACCTTTGTTTGCCTCGGATAGGACAATTTCCATTGCCCTTCTCACTCCCATGCAAAATCCAGCAGTTTTTGCTAATTTAACCTTCACCAGCCATCTCCTCCCTGATGTATCCAAAATATTTGTCTACAATAGAGATCAATTTTTCTCTTCCATCTATCTCTGGAATAAACCCTCGTAATAGTTTTCTATTTGGAAGGCCTTTTGCGTATAAAAGCAGTAAGCCTTTTATTATCTGTGTTGCCCTATTTTCTCTAAAGTATTCTATAAGAAGCGAATAATGATCCATGATCAACTGATATCTTTCATCAAGGTTTGGGATTTCATAACTTCCCTTATTTTCCATATCTAAGATCTGCTTGAAAATCCATGGATTAGTTAACGCTGCCCTACCAATCATAACACCATCACAGTTCGTTTCAGAGCGCATCTTTAGGGCTAAAGAAGGTCTTGTTATATCACCATTACCTATCACAGGGATTTTCACTGCCTTCTTTATCTTAGCAATTAAGGCCCAGTCAGCATTTCCGAAAAATCCTTGACTGGCAAAGCGTGGATGAATGGTAATCCCATCAGCTCCACTGTCTTCAATTATACTCGCAATCTCAAGGGCATTCGCCTCTTCTGGTGACCAGCCAGCCCTAATCTTTACCGTTAATGGGAGTGGGCTGCTTTTTCGTACAGCAGCGAGAATCTTTGCCACCCTTTTCGGATCGCGCATAAGAGCTGCTCCTGATCCTGTCTTAATAACTTTTTTTACTGGACACCCCATATTAATATCAACGATATCCAGCCCTTTTTCACCTACCATCTGCGCCGATAGGGCCAGAGTATCCGGCTCAGATCCAAATAGCTGAGCACCAACAGGCCTTTCAGAAGGATGACTTTCAAGATAGGCATGGGTTTTTGCCTGCCCCCTGGAAAGACCAGCAGCGCTGATCATCTCTGTAATAACAAGACCAGCCCCCATTTTTTTAACAATAAGGCGAAATGGGAGGTTTGTTTTTCCTGACATGGGGGCCATTATAAGCCAGTTTTTTATTTGTAATGTGCCAATAGGTACCATAATTTTATTTTAATTGAATCTGTCTTCCATTACAATCTAATAAAAGATCTTGCTTCTTCCTCTTGACTTCAAAAGGGCTTTAAAATATTTCTATCTAGAAAACCCTACTACTGGAGGAAATAGATGGAAAAAGATTTGAAGGATACAATAGAGATTATTGAAGGGGATATTACAAAGATGGAGGTAGACGCCATTGTAAATGCTGCTAACACATCGCTTTTAGGTGGTGGAGGTGTTGATGGGGCGATACACAGGGCAGCTGGCCCGGAACTCCTTGCTGAAACGAGAACAGTAGGTGGGTGCCCAACTGGTGAGGCCCGCGTAACAAAGGGATATCTGTTGCCTGCCAGATGGGTTATCCATACAGTCGGTCCAATCTGGTCCGGTGGGTATGGAGATGAGGATGAGTTGCTGGCCAACTGCTATATACATTCCTATGAAGCAGCATTAGAGGTAGGTGCAGTAACGCTTGCTTTTCCATCCATAAGTACCGGTGCCTACCGATTTCCCCTGAAAAGAGCAGTAAATATTGCCTTAAGAGAAACTAAATTCTTCCTTCAACACAACCAATCCATTAAAAAAGTTATTTTTGTCTGTTTTGGTGGTGACGTGTATAAAAAATATCATGAAGTGTTTAAAGAGATCTTTGAGTAAGGAGCCGTAAAGCTTTGTGTGTGCAGCATAATTAAAAAATCGGAATTTTCAAAGCTTCCCAAAGTGGGCAATACTATGTTCAGAACATATAGTAGGATCTGCCCTTTTGGGCGTTAACGCCTTTATTTTATTGCTATACTTCACCTTTTGTATTAGAGATACCAACCAATCATAACCCACTTTTAACCAAAAAATAATAGTGACCAAGAAATATAATAATATTTTAGATACGATTGGTAATACACCTATTGTTCCTATAAGACATCTTAACAAAAAAAATAAAGTTAAGATTTTTGCCAAACTTGAGTCTTTTAATCCTGGTGGCTCTATTAAAGACAGAGTGGCTCTCTCTATGATAGAGGAGGCAGAAAGAAATGGTCAATTAACCAAGGATAAAATAATTGTAGAGGCAACAAGTGGTAATACAGGAATAGGCCTCGCGCTTGTTGCTGCTATTAAAGGTTACCGCCTTGTGCTCACCATGTCTGATTCAGTGAGTGAGGAAAGAAGAAAGATACTGAAGGCATTAGGTGCAGATCTTCGGTATACATCATCCCGTTTAGGCACTGATGGCGCTATTGAAGAGGCATATAATCTGGTTAGAGAAAGCTCCGATAAATACTGGCTGGCAGATCAATTTAACAATGAAAGTAACTGGATGGCCCATTATAACGGAACTGCTGTCGAGATTTGGGAACAGACTGGTGAAAAAACGACCATGGTAGTGGCTGCCATGGGTACTACAGGCACAGCAATGGGCCTTTCTAAGAGATTGAAGGAGTACAACCCAAAAATCAAGATAGTGGGAGTCGAGCCCTATCTGGGCCATAATATCCAGGGAATGAAAAATATGAAGGAATCCTATCGGCCTGAAATATTTAATAAAGATTTTCTGGATCGTATTGTCTATATTGAAGATGAAGAGGCCTTCCAGATGACAAGGAGGCTTGCCAAAGAAGAAGGCATTTTTGTTGGTATGAGTTCAGGGGCAGCCATGGCCGCTACTCTTAAGGTAGCGCAGGAGATACAAGAGGGTGTCTTTGTGGTTATCTTTCCAGATGGTGGTGAACGATACCTGAGTACCAATCTTTTTATGGACAAAAAAAAGACCGACATCAAATTCTATAATACATTGACGAGGCAAAAAGATGTCTTCATCCCCATAAAAGAAAATGAGGTCTCTATCTATTCCTGCGGACCCACAGTATCAAAATTAATAGATCTTGCTAATTGCAGAAGATATGTCGTCGCTGACCTCCTGAGACGCTACCTTGAGTTTAAAGGTTTTGCTGTAACACATATAATAAATATTACTGATCTGGATGATACAACCATTCAGGGAGCAGAAGCTGCGGGTGAAAAAGTAACCGCGTTCACGCAGAGATATTACAAAGAATTCCTTAAAGATATGACTACCCTCAATATCAAACGGGCAACCAATTACCCATTGGCCAGCGATCACGTCGAAGAGATGATCAATATTACTCAAAAACTTTTAGAAAAAGGTTTTGCCTATGAAAGATTACGCTCTGTCTACTTCGACATCTCCCGTTTTAGGGATTATGGTAAACTTTCAAGGGTGGATTTAAACAAAATCAGGATCGGCAAAACAGTTGACCTTGACAGTTACGAAAAAGATAACCCAAGAGACTTTACCCTGCTTAAGAGATCAACGTTGAATGAACTTAAAAGAGGGGTATTCTTTTCTACCAAGTGGGGAAATGTACGACCCAGCTGGCATATAGAATGTGCTGCCATGGGTACGAAATATCTTGGCGAAACCTTTGACATTCAAACTGGTAGCACCGACATGATCTTTCCACATCACGAAAACAATATAGCTATCTTAGAATCCCTTACTGGTAAGCCAGCAGTGAACCACTGGATCCATAATGAGTTGGTGAAGGAAAAAACTATCTCCCTTAGAGATGCAATTAATAAAGGCTATACTGGAAGGGAAATCAGATACTGGCTTATTACCATGCATTATAGAAAAGCTATTGATTTTTCATGGTCAAAACTCACCATAGCAAAAAATACCGTCTCCCGCTTAAATAGATTTGTACTTAAACTCCGCTCCTGCCAAACAGGCCCACATAATAGCGAAATTGATCAATTGATCTATGATCTTAGGCATACGTTTACAGAGAAAATGGATGATGATCTAAATATTGCACCTGCCTTGGCTGCGCTTTTTGAATTTATGCATCATATCAACCGTATAATGGATTCCCAAGGCTTGGACCCATCTGATCGAGACAAGATTGAAGCTATTCTATCTAAGCTTAACTCAGTGCTTATGGTCATGGACCTTGAAGAGCCAGAAGCTTCTAAACAAATAGAGAACTTAATAAAAGAAAGGACCGATGCTCGACAAAAAGAGAATTGGGCAAAGTCTGATGCAATAAGGAATGAACTAAAGGGATTGGGGGTTGAGATTATTGACACGAAAGATGGAACAAGATGGAGAAAGATTACATGAATACCACAAATGAGAAAATGATATCTTGTGGCGGAGAGAGAGGGATTCGAACCCTCGGTAGAGCTTTCGCCCCACACTCGCTTAGCAGGCGAGCGCCTTCAGCCGACTCGGCCATCTCTCCGCAATCCCGATAAATCGGGATACTACTAGCTATTAATTGACAAGCTACTGGTGAAATTTAGTCCCGATAAATCGGGATTAAATTTCCTGGCGGAGGGAGTAGGATTCGAACCCACGGTCCACCTTAAGCAGACAACGGTTTTCAAGACCGCCTCCTTAAACCACTCGGACATCCCTCCATTGCCTTTGTGTATAGCATACTATAAAAACACCGTCAAAAATTTTCCTAAGTAATATCCAATCCAATTTCCCTAAAAAAACCATGATATTATTTTTATATGTAATAAAATATAACATTTGCTTGACAAATTATCTTACATGATGTATATTCTTTACATAAAGATATTTTATAGGGAGAAGACGATGATTAAGCTTGGCTATAGGATAAAAAAATTAAGAGGACAATTGGGAATTAGTCAGCAAAGGCTTGCGGATCTATTAGGAGTTGCACGACCGACTGTATCCCAAATCGAGAATGGCGAAAGAAAAATTTCTGCTGATGAATTGATAAAACTATCTGAAATATTTAATCTTTCTGTAGAAAGTCTACTAAATGTAAAAAAAGAACCAAAGGTTGTTTTAAGTGAACAAAAAAAAAGTAAAGAACAGAAGTCTCAAATTAGAATCAATGTTCCCCAAAAGAATCTAAAAAAATTCAAAGAGACCTTTCTTTATATTCTTAACAAGGTTGGCTCAAAACCAAATATTGGAGAAACTGTAATTTATAAGCTTCTCTATTTTATCGACTTTAATTTCTATGAAAAATATGAGGAACAGTTAATTGGTGCCACGTATATCAAAAATCGTTATGGACCAACTCCTATAGAATTTAAAAAAATCACTGACAAAATGATTAAGGATGAGGAAATTGAAAAAATTGAAAGCAAATATTTTGAATACCCGCAGACAAAGTACTTGCCTTTGAAAAAAGCAGATCTCTCTAAATTAAAAGCCAACGAAATTGAGGTAATTGACGATGTTCTAAATAGGCTTTCTGACATGACGGCTACTCAGATCAGTGGATATTCTCATAATGATGTCCCATGGTTAACAACAGCGGATGGAGAAACAATTGAATATGAGTCTGCTTTTTACAGAACACCTCCCTATTCGGTAAGAGCATACGATGAAGATATTTCATGAGGTCTCCCGTCTTCCTGAATTTGAAAAGGATATAAAAAAACTTCTCAAGAGATTTAAGACGCTTGAAGATGATTTAGAAATCTTTATTAAAAACGAGTTGAATCTTTACCATAAACTTAAAATAGATAATAGGGGTGTCTTTCAGCTTCCAGCCTTAAAGATTGAAATCCCAAAAATTTACAAAGCTAAGAAATTTGCATGTCGCTCTCTTAAAGGTAAGGGAGTCAATTCTAGTATCAGGGTAATTTACGCTCATTTTGAGGAAAAAGATAAAATTGAGTTAATTGAAATCTATTATAAAGGCGATAAGGAAAATGAAGATAGAGAAAGGATAATGAAATATTACGCCCGCTGACCAAAAGAGACAGAAAGCCGTATTTGCCTATGTACAATTCTCTCTACGAAATTTATAACTATTTCATTTCTCAATCGATTTTGGGTATATTACTTTCGAGAACTGTAAAACATTATGCCTTTTAGGGCGTATAATATTAATGTTGGAATGAGGAACTATGGCTACTAGGACTATCGCGCAGGGATTCAGTACGTTTCACGCTCGTATTACACCGAGCAGCCATGAATCAGGAAAAGCAGCTTCTCATAAAGCTTCTATCACCACTCGCTTAGAAACGTATTATGGTCTGAAGCAGCTGTTCTACTCCGGTTCTGCATACAACGGAACGAGTATTTCAAAGCACAGCGATGTCGATTTCTTCGCATGGATTCCCACCAACAAATCCAAGCAGAACTCAGCCACATCGCTCCGAAAAATCAAGGAATGTTTGCAAGGCAGATTCACAAACACCCCAATCTATGTTGATTCACCTGCTGTTGTCCTAAATTTCGGGGCAGGCGACTGGGATACCGCCGAAGTCATTCCTGCTGACTATGTCGAGCAGAAAGGGAGGAAAAACGTTTATGACATGCCGAACGGCTCGGGCGGGTGGTTGAAATCCAGCCCCTCTACTCACAATTCCTACGTTTCGGCTGAGAACATGCGTCTAAACAAGAAACTAAAGCCACTGATCCGTTTCCTGAAGGCGTGGAAGTATTATTGCAATGTCCCTATTTCTTCCTTTTATCTTGAATTGAGAGCTACCAAATGGATGGAGGAGGAAAACTCTATCGTGTATGACATCGATCTTTATACAATATTTAGAAAACTCCATACATGCGGACTTGCAGCTATGCAAGACCCCAAGGGGGTTTCCGGCTACGTGTATGCGTGTGCATCCGAAACTAAGAAAGCGGATGCCCTTTCAAAGCTTGCTACTGCCAAAACGCGCGCGGAAAAAGCACGAGACGCCGAAATCTCGGATAATACGAGAGATGCGTTTTACTGGTGGGACAAATTATTCTCAGACCATTTTCCGAGTTACTATTATTAAGCATGAGAACTGATGTACTATTTTGGTGACATCACGAAAGGTTGTATGAAGTTTTATGGATATTGAAACAAAGGAAAGAGTCGATGGCGTCGACACGTATTACAAGCCGATCAAGCGGCTTGAGGGATGGACTTCACGCCTGTTTTGGTTTTCGGCTGTCTTTTCGGTTGCGGTTCTTTACTCGGACCTGATCCCGTGGCGGTCAGTCCAAGATGTGCCAACAGTCGCATTCGTTGCGGGTGTCATTCTACATCTCGGCCTGTCGCTTTATCTTCGTTTGTACCTGATTCCCTTAGCTGAGAGAAAACGGCGGAAACAACTTCTGTCAGACTCGTTTGGCGTTCCTTTGACTCCCGAGCAGACACGAGCTTACTACAATAACCGACTTGCCCCCTCCATCGAGCGACTCGGGGCCAATGTTTTGGAGAACGCCTTCTTTTCGAAATCGATCTGCGGGAGGATGGCGGTTAATGAACGGATAAGGGCGGTATGCTATTTCATCTTCTGGTTTCTTGTAGTTTTTTGGCGTAGCACGCCTTTGGGGCTTCTTGTGATCATTACGGAAACAGTCTTCTCTGGACAGATTATCGAGAAGCTTGTTAGCCTTGAGCTACTGCGTCATCGGAATGAGGATCTGTTTGACGAACTTTACCATGAATTCCTCCACAAGATCGACTTCAATAGCCAAACCGGTACGGCGTGTGTCCTTGACGCTTTCTCGGCTTATGAAGCCACGAAGGCTGCTGCTGCCTTGAAACTATCCACCAAGATTTTCAAGCAGTATAACTCTGAACTCAGTAGTGAATGGGACGAGATCCGCAGACAATTGGCCATTGATACGGAAAATTCCAACCAGCCAATGGAGTAGACTGCCAGCACTTTCGCTCTGGCAGTCCTCTCGGCTACTCATCGGCACCGTTAGGTTTCGATAAAAATGAAAAGATCAGTCACCATAAAAGCAGCTTGGATAGGAGCAGCAGCGGTAATAATCGCTGCTGTAATTGCGGGCTTGTTTTCCCTTAGTACAAGAAGCGATAAAAGCCAGGCACCAAGTATTATAGCCAATGGGAATGTAGATGGTACTATTTCAGTCTTACAGGAAACTGGCATGGTAACCATCAATTATAATGTGCCAAAGTCAGATACCAAGAATGCAATTGATGAACTTGAAAAGAAACTCAATGCAACAGATGAAAAGGTCGAACTATCCAGAAAAGAAATTGCTCTATTGGCTAAGGCACTAAGGGACCTTGATCAAAGAACATCGGGCATAGAAAAACTGCCTGATGGTCGCACTAAATTAGGCCATTTTGTTAGTGGGCAACCGAGAATTGTAATTGAAGAACATGATGCTGCCATTCAATTTTTTAAATCGCATGAGTATGAAAAAGCTTTTTTACATTCACAAAATGCTATAAAGGCATATGAAGATACGGAGAAAATGAACTTCTCTATGTCAACTGGAGGATTAACGAATAAAGGTATAGGATCGCTCTATCGTTTAGCCGCGTTATCTGCCCAAAGGGTAGATAAAAAGCAGCTTGCCTATCAATATGCCAAAAAATCATTAGATGCGGAAAGCAGCGCACAGAATAAGGCACTTCTTTCAACAACCTTAGCAAATATAGGTAAAAAAGAAGAGGCTATAAATTATATCCAACAAGCCTTAGAAGAAGACCCCAATAATCCTGATTTTGTAAGATTAAAAGAGGAGTACTCCCGAAATAGGTAAAACCTGAACATCGCCATCCACCTGACCAGCTTCAGCCTGCGGCTTCCGCTTGCCGTTGATAGCGGGGTTAGGTGGGGATGGAAGGATGAATAAGCCATCAATTTCGTAGACGACTTAAAAGGATTAGACCCCTTTTCGCAGAAAAACAGAGGAAGATTAAACTATGAGGTTAAAAAATGGATTCATCATCTCAAAAATGGAGGCACCCTGGGGGTAAGCTCCGAGAACTAGGTCCAGAAAGCCTGAACGATGCCGAACTTCTTGCCATCTTGATTTCTTCCGGCATCAAGGACAAACCTGCTGAAGAGACTGCTGAAGAGATTCTTGCAAACTTTGGCTCATTGAACGGAATGGTAAATCAACCTCTACAAAAATTCTTTACGATAAAAGGGCTCGAAAATGTGAAATCTATAAGAATTGCTGCTGCCTTTGAAATTGCACGAAGGTTATGATGCGATATTTTCCCTCATCAAAGCAATTGTTTCAGCATAGTCCTGGCTCCCAAATACGGCATTGCCTGCCACAAATACATTGGCGCCAGCCCGGGCTACCTGAGCTATATTTTCAACATTGATTCCCCCATCTACCTCTATATCTACCTCTATGCCATTTTGATCCATCATTCTCTTGAGGTCCTCTATTTTTGGCAAAATCTCCGGAATAAAACTCTGACCACCAAAACCAGGATTAACAGTCATCACAACTACCATATCCAGATTATGAAGC
>Ga0307419_10001449_pt1 | contig 12169 bp, 11 predicted proteins | sample SalMarWE160230MG_2_FD_202512 | JGI IMG/M metagenome (GOLD analysis project Ga0307419, IMG submission 202512) | Salt marsh sediment microbial communities from the Plum Island Ecosystem LTER, Massachusetts, United States - WE1602-30 | ecosystem: Environmental > Aquatic > Marine > Intertidal zone... | reverse complement strand
CATGCGGGGCCGATTTCAGGGAAGGGGCACTGGTACTGTTCTGCCCCGCATGTCAGGAAGGATGGAGGCAGACATGCGGGGCCGATTTCAGGGAAGGCTGTAGAGGGAAATCGGAGGTGTCATGTTTGTCGCAAGCAATCTCGTCTCGGCCGTGGCGCAGGTGCTGGATATCGTTCTGAACGCCCTCTCGTGGCTCATCATCATCCGGGCCTTGATCAGCTGGGTGAGTCCGGATCCCTTGAACCCCATCGTCCAATTCCTCCAGCGCGTGACCGAGCCGGTCCTGTATCCCATCCGAAAGGCCTTGCCCTTTACCTGGCGTCTGGGGTTGGACCTGTCCCCGCTCTTGGCCATCCTGGCTATTTATTTCCTGCGTGCGTTCCTTGTCCGCACCCTTTATGATTTGAGTCTGCGCCTGCAGTGAAAAGAATATGTTGACCGGCATCATCATCTCGAAGATCGCCCTCCTGTTCCTCTTTCTGGGTCTGTCGGCGTTTTTCTCGGCCTCCGAGACGGCCCTCTTTTCCCTTGATTCGATAAAGCTCAAGCGCATCATCCAGCGCGGCCGCCACGCCGAGGTCATCGCGCGGCTCCTGGAGAACCCGCTGCGGTGCCTGACGACGATCCTAGCGGGCAATCAGTTCGTCAACATCGCGGTCTCCTCGCTCGTGACGACGCTCCTGATCGATCTCTTGGGCGACAAGGGGCTGGGCGTTGCCATGGGGGTGACGACGCTGCTCTTGTTGACCTTCGGCGAGGTGACGCCCAAGACGATCGCCATCCACAACAACGAGCGCCTGGCCGACGCCTTCGTGGGCCCCCTGTATTTCTTCAGCCGCCTCATCAAGCCGTTCCTCTTCGTGGCGACGAACCTCTGCGACAAGATCATAAGCCTCTTCCACCTGAACCTCAAGCGCGAGCCGACCCTGACGGAAGAAGAGTTCAAGACCGTCATCGAGCTGGGTCAGCGCCACGGCGTCGTGGGCAAGAGCGAAAAGGAGATGGTGATGTCGATCCTCGAGCTCACCACGACGACCGTCGATGAGATCATGATACCCCGCACCGACGTCCAGGCCCTGGACAACGATTGGACGCAGGAACAGGTCTGGGAGTTCGTCCGGCGCGTGCGCCACTCGAGGCTGCCCGTCTTCAAGGAGTCGCTCGACGGCATCACCGGCGTCCTGTACACCAAGGACCTCTTTCTCTATTCGCACGAGAGGCCGTGGCGCGAGCTGGTCAAGCCCGTGATGTTCATCCCCGAGACCAAACGCATCGACGACCTCATCAAGGATTTCTACAAGGGCAAGGCCGAGATCGCGATGGTCGTCGACGAATACGGCGGCACGAACGGCCTCGTCACCCTGCACGATATCCTCGAGGAGATCTTCGGCGAGGTCCGCGACGAGTTCGCGCCGCGCGAGAGCCTGATTCGGCAGGTCGACGGACAGACCTTCCATATCAGCGGCAAGACCCCGGTCGACGACGTGCAGGAGGACTGCGGGGTCGTCCTCGAGCCCGGCGAGTACGATACGATCGCCGGTTACCTCTTGAACGTCCTGGGGCGCATCCCGGCCGAAGGGGAGAAGGTCCCCACGCCGATCGGCCTCTTCGTCATCGAAAAGGTGTCGCGCCGCCGCATCAAGAGCGTCATCTTTAACAAGCTATGATCTCATTCTGGGTCCCCGTTCTATTGCTGATCATCGTCCTCGCCTGGCTGCTGGAGGCGTTCTTCTCCGGCGCCGAGACGGCCTTCGTGTCGGTGAATTTTTTGAAGCTGATGCACCTGGTCGAGCGGCGCAACAAGCGGGCCCTGCGCGTGCACGACCTGATCAAGAAGCCGGACCGGCTCCTGACGACCACGCTGATCGGCACGAACCTCGCCGTCGTCCTCTCCTCGTCGAGCGCGGCGGCCCTGCTCTTTCACCTGGGGCCGGTCTACGGCCCGCTGGTGACGACCCTCGTGATGGCCCCTATCTCGTTCGTCTTCTGCCAGCTTTTGCCCAAGACCGTCTGCCGCTACCGGGCGAACCGCTTCGTCCTGATCCTGGCTGCGCCGTTATCGTGGAGCGAGCGGTTCTTCGGCCCGCTGGTGGACCTCTTCACTTTTTTCGCGAACTCCATGGCACGCATCATCAACCCGCGGGGCCTGAGGAAGAACCCCTTCCTCACAAAAGACGAGATCAAATCGCTCATCAAGGACATCTCGCGCGAGGGGATCCTTGAGCCCCAGGAGAAAGAGGCGATCGACAAGATCTTCGAGATGACCCTGACCAAGGCCGTGGACATCATGGTCCCCCTGAAAGACGTCGTCACGTTTGACGTGCAGGAATCCTTTGAGGGCATCAAGGAAAAGATCCGCGTGCATCCGTTCAACCGTTTTCCCGTGACGGAGGCAAAGGTCTTCAAGGGTATGGTCCATATCTTTGACCTGTTTTACGCGCCGGCCGCGGACTGGCGCACCCACATCCGGCCCCTCCTGCGCGTCGATCAGGAAGAGAGCCTGGACCACGTCTTCTCCAAGCTCCAGCCCCAGAAAGAGCGCATGGCCGCCGTCTACAAGGGCGACAGCGTCGTCGGCATCCTGACGATAGAGGACCTGATGGAGGAGATCACCCTGCGGCTGACCGCCGCCAAAGACAAGGACAAAAAATGAGACAAACAGCCAGGCTCTTTGTCTCAAATTCACGGTTCAAAAATGAGACAAAGAGCCTGGCTGTTTGTCTCAAGTTTGGCGTAACTGCATGATAAGTAGGATGATATGAGAAAATTGCTGATTTTGGTGGTAGGGGTGTTGGTACTGGCGGGGGGCGCGGCCTTTGCGCAGGAGAAGGCGCCGGGGCCGGCCGCGAAGGCGCCGGTCCATGTGCAGGTCTTTTACTCTTCGCACTGCATGGCGTGTCATGTCGTGATGGAGCGCGTGTTGCCGCCGTTGAAGAGCAAGTACGGGTCACGGGTCAGCTGGGAGGAGCATGATATCGGCGAGGAAGAAAATTATAAGAAATACATCGAGCTTCAGCTCCTGAGCAACCGCAACCTCGCCGTGCCGGCCGTGCTGGTGGGGAACGTGATCCTGGTGGGTATAGAGGAGACCGCGGACAAGCTCGACGACCTCCTGGCCCAGGCGCTCCTGAGTTCGCCGGAGTTCATCTCCTTGGGGGGCGGCGGCGTTGACCTCTTGGAGCACTTCCGGTCCTTCGGCGTCTGGGCGGTGCTCGGCGCGGGGTTCGTGGACGGTTTCAACCCGTGCGCCTTCACCGTGATCGTCTTCTTCGTGTCGTTCCTGACCGTCATGGGGTACCGTCGGCGCGAACGGTTCCTCATCGGCCTCGTCTATATCGCGGCGGTCTTCCTGACGTATGTCGCGATCGGCCTGGGGTTTTTCAAGTTTTTGTACACGCTCAAAGGGTTTCTTTTCGTTTCGCAGGCGGTCTACGGCCTTATCGGCGCGTTCAGCATCGTCCTGGGCGGCTATGCCATAAAGGACTATATCGTTTATAAGCGCACCGGCCGCACCGACGCGATGTCGCTTCAGCTGCCGCGCGCGGTCAAGAACAAGATCCACGCCCTCATCGGCGACCACTACCGCAAGGATAAAAAGGCGCAGGACAAAGCGCTCTGGGGGCTTTTGGGCAGCGCCTTTGTCGTCGGGTTCCTGATCTCGATCCTCGAGGCGGTGTGCACGGGCCAGTTTTATCTGCCGACGATCGTCTTCGTCCTGAAGGAGCCCTCGCTGCGGTTGCGGGCGCTGCGGTATCTCATCGGCTATAATCTGATGTTCATCGCGCCGCTCTTGTTCATCCTCGTTTTGGCGGTCCTGGGCGTCTCCTCGAAGGATTTTGAGGAGATGGCCCGGCGGCACCTGGGCTCCATCAAGCTCATGATGGCGCTCGTCTTCTTTGTGCTCGGATACGTGCTTTTGCACGGGCTGGTCTTTTAAAAAAATGTTGCGCAGGGCGGCCGGTTATAATATAGGTACTGCCTGATTTATCACAACAACCATCGAGGAGGGGGTCCTTGTGTTTAACTTGTTGTATCTGGCGCCGATAGGTTCGTTGATGGCATTGGCGTTCGCCGCGTATCTGGCGTGGTTCATCATGCGTCAGGACGAGGGGACGCCGAAGATGCGCGAGATCGCCCAGGCGGTCAGGGAAGGCGCGGCAGCGTACCTGAAGCGCCAGTACACGACCGTGTTCCTCTTTTTTGCCGTCGTCTTCGTGGTCCTCCTTGTCCTGGTGAAGAGCGGCAACCTGGCGCCGGCAGTGCCGTTCGCCTTTTTGACTGGCGGTTTCTTCTCGGGTCTGTGCGGTTTCCTGGGCATGAAGATGGCGACCCACTCGGGCGCCCGCACGGCCTTCGCGGCCCAGAAGAGCCTCAACAGCGGCCTGCGCGTGGCCTTCTCCGGCGGCGCGGTCATGGGGTTGATGGTCGTCGGTTTCGGTCTGCTCGATCTGAGCATCTGGTATTTCGGGCTGGACTGGTGGTACGGGAACCACTCCTTGCCGCCGGGCATGGACAAGATCACGGTCATCACCTCGACGATGCTCTGCTTCGGCATGGGCGCCAGCTCCCAGGCGCTCTTTGCCAGGGTCGGCGGCGGCATCTTCACGAAGGCCGCGGACGTCGGCGCGGACCTCGTCGGCAAGGTCGAGGCCGGCATCCCCGAGGACGACCCGCGCAACCCCGCCGTCATCGCGGATAACGTCGGCGACAACGTCGGTGACGTCGCGGGCATGGGCGCGGACCTCTATGAGTCTTACGTCGGTTCCATCGTTGCGACGAGCGCGCTCGGTGTCGCGGCGGGTCTGGGCGTCGGCGGCGTGACCGTGCCCATGGCGATGGCGGCGATCGGCGTCCTGGCCTCGGTCATCGGCACATTCTTCGTCAAGAGCAGGGAAGACGCTTCGCAGGCCACGCTCTTGTGGGCCCTGCGCAAAGGGGTCTTTTCCAGCGCCATCCTTATTTTATTGGCCGCGTATCCGCTGGTCCGCTTCACGCTGGGCGCCGGGCACATGGGTGTCTATTGGGCGGTCCTCTCGGGCCTCATCGCGGGTGTCCTCCTGGGCGTCTCCACGGAGTTCTATACCTCGAGCGGCTACGGCCCGACGCGGCGCGTCGCCGAGGCGTCCCTCACGGGCCCGGCGACCGTCATCATCGGCGGCCTGTCCGTGGGGATGCTGTCGACCGCCGTGCCGATCGTCGTCGTCACCGGCGCGGTCATGGCGAGTTACTTTTTGGCGGGCGGAGCGGTCAATCCCAACTTGGGGCTCTACGGTGTCGCCATCTCGGCCGTCGGGATGCTTTCGACGCTGGGGATCACGCTCGCGACCGACGCCTATGGCCCTATCGCGGACAATGCCGGCGGCAACGCCGAGATGTCCGGCCTGGGACCCGAGGTGCGCAAGCGCACCGATGCCCTGGATGCCTTGGGCAACACCACGGCCGCGACCGGCAAGGGCTTTGCCATCGGCTCGGCGGGCCTGACGGCCCTGGCCCTGATCGCCGCCTTTAACGAGCAGGTCGTCCTGGCCGGCAAGACGTTGGACCTGTCTTTGATGAACCCGCGCGTCATCGCGGGCCTCTTTATCGGCGGCATGCTGCCTTTCGTCTTCTGCGCCTTGACGATGCAGGCCGTCGGCCGCGCGGCCTCCCTGATTGTCGTCGAGGTGCGCCGCCAGTTCCGGGAGATCGTCGGCCTGATGGAGGGCAAGGCCAAGCCCGATTACGCGGGCTGCGTCGGCATCGCGACCAAGGCCGCCCAGCGCGAGATGATCCTTCCGGCGATGGTGGCGATCGGCTCGCCCATCGCCATCGGCCTCTTGGTCGGCGTGGAGGCCCAGGCGGGCCTCTTGATCGGCGCCACGGTCTGCGGCTTCGTGCTCGCCATCATGATGGCGAACGCCGGCGGCACCTGGGACAACGCCAAGAAGTACATCGAAGAGGGCCACCACGGCGGCAAGGGCTCTGCCGCCCACAAGGCCGCGGTCGTGGGCGATACCGTCGGCGACCCCTGCAAGGACACCTCGGGACCATCGCTCAACATCTTGATCAAGCTCATGTCCATGGTCTCGATCGTCTTCATCTCCTTCATCCTCTCCTGCAGCCTCTCGAAATGAGGCCAAAGTGAGACAAAAGGTCAGACCTGTTTGTCTCAAAAAATGAGACAAACAGCCAGGCTCTTTGTCTCATTTTCGTCCCGCCCGCCAGGGGGCCGGGAGGGGGTATTCCCTTGACTCCGGCGGCGGTTCGTTTATAATCAATACAGTATGCATAAGACGTCCCTGAACAAGGTAAAGAAGAACGTCAAGGCGAAGATCCTGGAGATCGCGGCGGGCCGGATGGCCATGGCCCGCCTGGCGGCCCTCGGCTTAAGGCCGGGGGTCACGGTCATCAAGATCAGCTCCTTTGCCCTTCGCGGGCCGGTGGCGCTGAAGGTAGGGCGGTCCACGATCGCCATCGGCCACGGCATGGCGGAGAAGATCGTCGTCGACAGCCCGCCGGTCTCCTCATAGACCGCTTTCCATGGACAAGATCCTCCTCGTCGGCAATCCCAATGTCGGAAAGAGCGTCGTCTTTGCGCGCCTGACAGGCGTGCACGTCATCACGTCCAACTACGCGGGCACGACGGTGGAGTTCCGCAAGGGCTTCACGACCGTCGAGGGCGAGAAGCGGGAGGTCATCGACCTGCCCGGGACGTACAGCCTCGAGCCGGGCTCCAAGGCCGAAGAGGTCGCCCGCCAGCTCTTGAAGGACACCTTCCGGCGCGACCAGGGCGCCGTCGTCCTCAACATCGTCGACGCGACCAACCTCGAGCGCAACCTCCACCTGACCCTCGACCTGATCGACCAGGGCTATCCCGTCATCGTCGTCCTGAACATGTGCGACGACCTGACGCACCGCGGCATCGAGATCGACGTCGCCAAGATGCAGGCGTTGCTGGGCGTGCCGGTTATCGCGACCTGCGCCGTCACGGGGCTGGGCATCAAGGTCATCAAGGAGCGCTTCCTGGAGGCCAAGGCCCGCGCCGTGCGCAACCGCACCCACGACGAGCTCTGGCAGGAAGTGGGCGCGATCGTCAGCCAGGTCCAGAAGCTCACCCACCGCCACCACACCTGGAAGGAGGTCCTGGAGGACGCGTCCGTCAGGCCCTTCACCGGCCTCCTGATGGGGATCGGCGTCATCGCCGTCATGTTCAAGGTCGTGCGCTTCATCGGCGAGGGGCTCATCACGTATGTCTTTGATCCCGTTTTCCACAACCTGTACGCGCCGGTCCTCCTGCGGCTGAGCGGGTTTTTGAAAGAGGGGACCTTCGGGCACCATATCCTGCTGGGTTCCTTGACGAACGGACAGATCGATTTTAAGAACTCGATCGGCCTGTTGACGACGGCGCCGTACGTCGAGTTCGACATGGTCCTGCCGTATATCATCGCGTTCTATCTTGTCTTGGGCATCTTGGAGGACGTCGGCTACCTGCCGCGTTTTGCGTTGTTGCTCGATACCTTCATGCACAAGATCGGCCTTCACGGCTTTGCCATCATCCCCATCCTCTTGGGCTTCGGCTGTAACGTCCCCGGCATCATGGCGACCCGGGTCCTGGAGAGCCGGCGCGAGCGCTTCATCGCCTCGACGCTGATATCGATCGGCGTGCCGTGCGCGGCCCTGCAGGCGATGATCATCAAGCTCCTGGGCGATCACGGCCCTGCGCCCCTCGTCGTCGTCGCTGCGACGCTCTTCATGTCGTGGGTCGTGATCGGCTTCATCCTCAACAGGACGCTCAAGGGTTACAGCCAGGAGCTCGTCCTCGAGATCCCGCCGTACCGCTGGCCGCCGTTTTCCGTCATCTTCACGAAGCTTTGGATCCGCGTCAAGGAGTTCATCGTGGACGCGCTTCCCTATGTCATCCTGGGTGTCCTCGTCGTCAACTTGCTGCAATACGTCAATGTCTTGCGCTGGGTCAGTGACTTCTTCGGGCCGGTGATGGTGAAGGTCCTGGGCCTTCCCAAAGAGGCGGTCTTTCCCCTGATCATCGGCTTCCTGCGCAAGGACATCGCCGCGGGGCTCCTGGTGCCGCTTAACCTGACGCTCAAACAGCTCATCATCGCGTGCGTGGTCCTGGCGATGTCGTTCCCCTGCATCGCGACCTTCGTCATCTTCTTCAAGGAGCTCGGCGGCAGGTCTCTCGCGACCGCGACCGCCCTCATGCTGGCCGCGACCCTCCTCGTCGGCGGGATGCTCAACTTAATATTATGAAGGCCTTGTCCCTTATCTCAGGCGGTCTTGACAGCACCCTCGCGACCAAGGTCATCATGGAGCAAGGGGTGGAAGTCTGCGCCGTCAACTTCGTCTCGCCCTTCTGCCGGTGCGACCGCAAGCACAGCGGCGACCCAAAGGGGTCTGCGGCGGGTTCCAGGGGCTGCCGCCATGAAGCGACGTTCGTCAGCGAACAGCTGAACATCCCCCTGAAGGTCATCAACGTGACGCAGGATTTTTTGGAGATGCTCAAGGCCCCCCGCCACGGCTACGGCAGCAACATGAACCCCTGCATCGACTGCCGCATCATGATGCTCAGGAAGGCCCGCCAGCTCATGCAGGAGCTCGGCGCTTCGTTCATCATCACCGGCGAGGTCCTCGGCCAGCGCCCCATGTCCCAGCACAGCCGCGCCATGCAGACGGTCGAGAAAGAGGCGGGGGTGGAGGGCATCCTGTTAAGGCCCTTGAGCGCGAAGCTCATGGAGCCGACCGTTCCGGAGAAAAACGGCTGGGTGGACCGCGAGAAGCTCCTGGAGATCTCGGGCCGCAGCCGCAAGGCGCAGATCCAGCTCGCCGAACAGCTGCACATCAAGGATTATCCGTGCGCAGCCGGCGGGTGCCTCTTGACCGACCCCAACTTTGCGCGCCGCGTCCGCGACCTGATCGACCACGACCTCTTGACCCTTGAAGACGTCAAGGTCCTCAACCACGGCCGTCACTTCCGCCTGACACCCGGCGCCAAGCTCGTGGTCGGCCGCGACGAACGCGACAACGCCATGATCGAGGCCTGCGTCCGGGAGGGGGATCACTTGTTTCAGCCATTGCCGGAGGCATCCGGCCCCTCGGCCCTGGGCCGCGGCGCTGATCTTGACACAGAGGAGACCCGGCTCCTGGCCGGCCGCCTCGTGGCGCGCTACTTCGACCAGAAGGAGAAGGCGGTGACCGTCCGCGTGACGCACGGGGGGCAGACGCAAGAGGTGCCCGTCACCCCCCTGACCCCGGACGAGACCAAGCAATACCTTATATAATTAACCTGAGGCAAAAAATGAGACAAACAGCCAGGCTCTTTGTCTCAAATTCGCGGTTCAAAAATGAGACAAAGAGCCTGGCTGTTTGTCTCAATTTCCGGAAACGAGTATGTTCACCCAGTGCCCCGGAAGGGACAAGGGGCTTAAGGTCCGTTATATCAAGTGTCCGCACTGCGGGGCACAGGTCGAGTTCTTCTCGGACGAGGCCAAGCGGCCCTGCCCTGAGTGCAAGAAGTCCGTCGCCTACACTGCGAAGGACTCCTGCATCTACTGGTGCAAGGCCGCCAAGGACTGCCTGATGCGTTTTTGAGGGGGGTGCCATGAGCCTCAAAAATAAGATTTTTATGTTGGCGGGGGTCGCCGCCTTGGCGGTCTTTGCCGCCGGATCTGGTCTGCGGGCACAGACGGTGGAGGTGGTCGTGGAGGATGTCCCCGAAGACGAGGCGGAAGACGTGAAGTCAGCCATCGCCCCGCCGGTCTATCTCGGTTGCAGCCGACACGACTTTGCGGTCCAGGAAGAGACCGGTATCGAGCGCTGCGTTGTCTGCGGCGAGGAACTGAAATCCCTTCCTCCCGATACGGCCGTCAGGCTTTCCAGGGTACTCGGTCGCTTGAGCCTTCGGGGTGGCCTATCGGCCGCGTCGGGCGTCCTCAGCGAGCCCGTCCAAAAGCGCGCGCTCTTCGCGCAGGCCCGCGCGGTCGGCAGAGTCACTCCTGGTACGGCGGCGGCCGCGGCCGAAGAGCAACCCTCCAGCGTATACATCTACGCTGAAGTGGGCATGCCTGAGAGCCGGTGGATCAGACCAGGCTCCGGGCTCAGGATGACGGCCGAGGGCGTGCCGGAGTGGACGTGGGAAGGCAAGATGAGTCTTGTCCAGTCCCGCTATGATGCCGCGACACAGACTTTGCGTTTCCAGGTGGAAGTCGAAGACCCCGATCATCGATTGAAGCCCGACACGCAGATAGAAGTGGCCATCCGTTCGCAGTACGTGAGCCCCTTTTTGGCCATGATGGTCCTGGCCGTGCCCCAAGAAGCGCTTTGGGATACCGGCACACAGCACTTCGTGTGGGTCGATCAGGGGGCAGGGGATTTCGAGCTGCGCAAGGTCGAGCTCGATCTCCCCGCCAAGGGGCGGACAGCGGACGAGACCGGCCGGTTGTATTGTCCGGTGCTCAGGGCCTTGTCCGAAGGCGAACGGGTCGTGACCCAGGCCGCCTTCAAAAACTGAGACAAAAGGTCCGACCTGTTTGTCTCAAAAAATGAGACAAACAGGTCGGACCTTAGTCTCACTCTGTGGGTGCACGGATGGAATATCGTTACGTGGTCCTGTTGGTGTTCGTGGTCTGCTACGCGCTTTTCGTCGTCTGGCCCAGGCGCAGGCCGTGGGTGGCGGCGGCCGGCGCCGCGCTCCTCATGCTGAGCGGGGCCATGCCGCTCCAGGAGGCCTTGCGGGCGGTCAACTGGAACGTGATGGGCATCTTCGTCGGGACGCTCGCCGTGGCGGACATCTTCATGGAGTCCCGCGTGCCGGCGTATCTCGCGGAGGGGATCGTCAACCGGGCCCGCAGCTCCGCCTGGGCGATCCTCCTCGTCTGCCTGTTGACCGGCTTTATCTCGGCCTTTGTCGAGAACGTCGCCACCGTCCTCATCGTCGCGCCCATCGCGCTGACGCTCGCCTATAAGCTCGATATCCACCCGTCCGCCATGATGATCTCGATCGCCATCTCGAGCAACCTCCAGGGCGCCGCGACGCTGATCGGCGACCCGCCGAGCATGCTCCTGGCGGGTTTTGCCAGGATGAACTTCATGGATTTTTTCTTCTATAAAGGCCGGCCAAGCATCTTTTTTGCCGTGGAGATCGGCGCGCTCGCTTCCCTGGTCGTCCTTTATTTCATCTTCCGCCGCCACCAGCGGAAGGTTACCATCGTGGCATCGGAGCGGGTCATTTCGTGGGTCCCCACCGGCATCCTGGTGGTCCTCATCGCGCTCTTGGCGCTCTCGTCGTTCATCGACAAGGAGTTCTCTTATCTGGCAGGACTTATGTGCATCGTGGCCGGTATCGTGAGCCTCGTGTGGGCCAAGGTGCGGCTCAAAAAGCCCCTCGTGCCCGGCCTCAAGTCCCTGGACTGGGAGACCGCGCTCTTCCTCGTCTCGGTCTTCATCCTGGTGGGGGGCCTGACGGCCACGGGCTGGATCCAGGTCATCGCGGACGGCCTCGCGGACGCGGTCAAGGGCAATGCTTTTTACGGTTACACGCTCCTCGTCCTCCTGGCCATGGTGGCGTCGGCCTTCGTGGACAATGTTCCGTTCCTGGCGGCCATGCTGCCGGTCGCCCTTATCATGGGAGAGCGGCTCTCCATGCCCCCGCACCTCTTTTTATTCGGGCTCTTGATTGGCGCGAGCCTTGGTGGTAATATCACCCCTATCGGCGCCTCGGCCAATATCGTGGCCTGCGGCATCCTTAAGAAACACGGCATCGCCGTTTCCTTCAAAGAGTTCATGAAGATAGGCATTCCCTTTACGCTGGCGGCGGTCGCCGCGGCGTATGCGTTTGGCTGGCTGATCTGGTCTCGGTAAGAGGCGCAGACAGAAAAAAGAGGAGGGTAACATGGCAAGAAAGGCAATGCTGCTGTTGGCCGTCGCCGCTTTTGTCGGCATGGCGACCGCGGCAGCGGCCCAGGAAGCGGAGACCCACGCGACGGCGATGGCCGAGGAAGTCGGCAACGTCGTGTGTCCGGTCTGCAACTCGATGATCGATGAAAACGACATGGTAACGGTCGAGTATGCCGGCAAGGTCTATAACGTCTGCTGCCCGGGCTGTGAAGAGGAGTTCATGAACGATCCCGACACCTATGCGGCGCTCGCGGATGCGCAGATCGCGGCCATGGTGGCT
>Ga0307419_10001446_pt1 | contig 12178 bp, 14 predicted proteins | sample SalMarWE160230MG_2_FD_202512 | JGI IMG/M metagenome (GOLD analysis project Ga0307419, IMG submission 202512) | Salt marsh sediment microbial communities from the Plum Island Ecosystem LTER, Massachusetts, United States - WE1602-30 | ecosystem: Environmental > Aquatic > Marine > Intertidal zone... | reverse complement strand
GGTATAATAAATCCTTGGCACGAAGTCGGTTCTTGTCGTTCTAAGACATGTTGTTATAAAGGTTATTTGGGATTCAAGAAATAGTGTTGCTTCTTCAAAAAAGATAACATCACACTCTGACCCTTGGTATTGTATAGCATCATGTTCATTCTTGCAGTAACCTAATTGGATATATGAACCATTAGGAAATATAAATTTTTTCTTAGATACGACATAATGTGCAATGCCTTTTAGCATAATTTGTAATGGCATAATATGGTTAGCCTCTAGTTCTGGGAATGTACGACGGAGCAAAAGCACCCTGAGATTCTTATATCTAAGGCACAATAGGACAGCTTTTATCCTGGCAGCCCAAGACTTACCGCCTCCCCTGGCTCCTCCATATGCTGTGTACTTAGTTTGAGACTTGAGAAAAAGTTTCTGTTTTTTATTGGGATAGCACTCGATTGCAACTTTCATAATTCCTCCTTTTTCTTACATTTAAAAAAAAGTTGTAAATAAATCTGTTATAATGGTATAATTAGATTAGAGGTTTTTTTACTTCTTGTTTTGACCTCTAAACCAATATATTAGTTTTTCCTTTCGCCTCCCATGAGGCATCTTTTTTTGTGTTATTCAGAATACTCTAATAGTTCTTTAGGCAGGATTATCTCTATTTCATTACTTACTTTGTCAATGTTTGTCCATCTTCTATTGTGGACAACTTCTAATGCTCTTATTGCAGCAGGGACAGACTGTACAAATTTCTTTTTTACTTTTGTAATAGTGCTTTTTTGCCCTTTAAAATTTGTAGTTTCAATTATTTCTTCCTCTTCTACCATATGGCCCATAGCTGCCCTATATAAAGCATTCTCTAAAAGTTCAATTAGATATGATTCCCCTTTATACCAAGCGTTATAGAGTTCATCCTTTTCTTGGATAGCTAAGGTAAGATCATGTTCCTCTATACCCAGATGGCTTGCTATCTCTTTAGTAGTAAGCTTTTTTGCCCGAAGTTTAACGATGTCATTGAGATATGGCCTTATTTTTTCCTCATACATGTATTATGGCACCTCCTTGTACAATTTTTCTATAAGCCCCTTAAGATTGACCTCTGGATGCTCTTTCACAAATTTTATCCAGGTATTGGCCCAGGGAGATACTTTTCTTAAGATATCTGCCCATTCGCCATCAGATGGGTTTATTAAAGGTTTATATGGTATCATGAAATACTTTAGAATACCTTGTGCTATTTCCTCAGCGCATTCATCCCTATACTCTTCTGATTCCATAAGGAGCCTGTCGATCTTGTTGTCCATGAATCCACACTCAACAAGGGCTGCTGGCATGGCTGTTTTGACAAGGACTGTATATTTTGCCTTTTTTACACCCCTATTTGGCATAGGTTGCCCTAGAATTAAATATTTATGAATACACTTTGCTAGGGCTTGCCCAGTCTTGTAATAGAAGGTTTCAAGCCCTCTGACATTAGACCAATTATCGCCCATTGCATTAAAGTGAACAGATACAAATACGTCGGCCTTAGCTGCATTGGCTATGGATGCTATTTTGGTAAGAGAGTACTCTTTATTTGGGTCAGTAGGATTACAGATCACTACTTTAACCCCATGTCTTTTTAGAATTGTTTCGATCTTAAGAACAACAGGCATATTGAAATTTGTTTCTTTATACCCATCAGGAGCCTGTTTACCTGGTGTAGTAAAACAATGCCCCCAGTTTAAAGCTACAATTTTATCTGGCATACAATATCCCCCTTTTATATTATAACACATAAAAGGATAAAATTGGTATATATAAGCAAAAAAAAAGGCCTCATAGAAGAGGACAATATATTTATTAATTTTAGTTTAACAATAAAGTATGTTTATGTTATCATAATTTATTGTTATTGTCAACTGTAGGTAGACAAATCCAGTTTAGAACGCAAATTTTTATTATAGTCACAAAGCATTGCAAGCGCATAGTGTTTGTCCATTGTGCCTTGTGTATTGTATACTCTATTTGCTTGAGCTATTGTCAAATATCGTTTTGCCCTACCTGTTCCACCACATGTAGTAATAAGTCTTTTTTTATCGAACCACCGATTTTTTTCTGCATAAAATAAGAAAAAAGACAACCCACCTATTACCTGTTGCCTTAAAGCATCATGATCCCATTTTCCTGCTATTTTATCATACCAAAGCTTTTCTAATGTATCTATAGTACTTTCAAAGTGTTTTTCTCCTTTACTGTAACACTTAAGGATTGAACTAAAACAGTGGCAATATCCCTTTTGCCTCTGATCTTTCATGCCTTTCCTTCGCCCTTCTAGTCCTAATAATATTTTATGTTGTGCTAATATGTTTACTATGGACAGGATTTTTTCATCACCAGCAATAAGACTGGCTTTGAGATTTTCGGCAATATTTGGTGGTTTTCTATTTTTCAACATATAAGTGCATATTTTAGCTTCTTCTTCTCGTGTTAACCCTTTCATAAGTCTTGTTGGGGCTTCTTTTATACTTTTACGTTTTAGGGATTCTACCCTATGCCATCCATCCACGATATAGATTTTGCCATCAATTCTTTTGTTCGCTAATATAAAATTGAAAGCAAACCAATTAAAATTAGAAATAATTGCTTTTATAGTTGGTTCTGACAAAGAGTTCCTTTGGTATGATTGGTCAATATGTAATTGGTCAACAGGTATCATTTTTTCTTCAAAATTATAGTTGTTTAACATTATTAAGACCCCTTTCTATATAGTATTTTTCCATTCTTTTTTTTATGGTACATTTTTTACATGACCCTCTTCTATATACTTTCTTGCGCCCTTTACCTGGACTTATTAAATAAAAAGCATCTAAAGGTTTTTCTTCTTTGCATGTTTTGCATATCTTTGTTTTCCTTTCCATAACGACTCCTTTCTATGTTGCACCATTTTATCATTTTAAATATAATAGTGCAACATAAAAAAAAGAGAGATTATCTCTCTTTTGAGTATACTAAATTGTTTTAATATGCATTAATATTTGGAACAGCCCATTACGGGCTGTTGGAGTAAGACACTAAATACATAAGGAAAATTTTATTCTATATCTACTTAATAAGTATACCATTTTAAAGAGAAAACGTCAAGATGCGAAAAGGGCACCTAGCCTTGTGCCCTTTTCCTGTAAGATCAACTAGAATTACCCAGTCACCTTAATTTTACGATTACCTGGACTTGAACCAGGGACAATAACCTTACGAGGGTTACGCTCTGCCAACTGAGCTATAATCTTCTTAGAATGTAATATATAACTTTAGATTTTATAATCCCTGTTCTACCGCTGAACTATTCTGGTACGACACCAGAAACGGGGTTTGAACCCGTGCATAGAATTATATTATATATTACACATATAAATAATTATAAAAATAAACTTATTGAGTAATAGCTTAATAATAATATTAACTATCAAATTGACAATAAGCTTATCTCATTTTTTATTATATCATGTAGTATAAAAATGTCAACTATTGATATATTGGAATATTTTCATTCCTACTTCTTTTTTGACTATATCAATCCCATTAGCTTGTGCCCGTGCAGACCTGACAGAAGCTATTAAATTGTCAATTTTTTCCAAGTAAGTAGCCTTATCACTACTACTGATTTTCCCTGACCTATTTATTATTTTATATAGGCCAACTGCAACAGGTTCTTTTATTAGCTGTACTTGTGCAGCATGTCTGTCGGTTGCTGGGTAAAGAACAATAGGAATATCTTTTTTAATACTTCTATATTGTTCTTCCTCTGCTGTGCATTTTATATTTTTACCAGTAGTCTTATCATCTTCCCAAATTTTGCTATTATCTAAAGTTGGTATACTGGAATATATGGCTAGTATTTTTAATAAATATTTTTCTATATCCAATAGGGCTGTTGCTGAGAAGGTACCAAATTTCACACCATCACATTCTAAATCTGCTATAGCAACTCGGTTCGTTTCATCAAGTGTAACCTCGGAGTCTATTGCTTTAATTACACTTTTTGCAGTATACTTAATTTTGTCAATAACTGTAGTTGTAACTGGAACAATTGTGGGTTCTACCAAATCTTTAGACTCTTCGTCATACGGAAGGTATATTTTTGTCATACCATCAAATAGTCCCTCTTTGTTTTTGAAAACATTAAGTGTTTCCTGCATAATTTCTGTTGAGGTCTTTTTAAGCCCTTCAATGGCTGCAAGCAATTCATGTAATTTCCCCATATTTCCCCTCCTTATAAAAATGATATAGGTATCTTGCTAGTAATGGGAGCTTAAGATACCTATATTTAATTGAATTGTGGACACAAGAATATTATATATATATTATTCTTGCACGTCAAGCATATCTATTAAGGCGTCCATTATTGCCTTAATAAATTGTTTATTTTCGTTTGATGCCAAGTGTTCTGTTTGTGTAACAAAATGGCCCTCTAAATCTTTATATATTTCCAATTCGCCAAAGCCAAGATTACAAGCCCAACTTATCCTCATTCCTCCTTGGTTTTGTTTCCATTTACTCCAAAACTCTATATCAGTTATCTGGATACTCTTTTTGTCTAATTTCATATTTGCCTCCCTTTTTTTTAAATGCATTTAATAAATCCCATTCTTCTTTAGTTAATTCTTCCTCTATTGCTATTTTTACTAATAGTAATATTATACCATCTTGGACATGCATTATATGCCCGACCTTGTTTATAAGTATTATATCCCCAATTAGAAACACACCAGTTATTATAACTAGTAAACTGATAACCACTTGAAAAAAAATCAAAACTCCAACCCCTTTATCACAGTATTTTCTCTCATTAGGTCTATGCATGTACCTAATCTAGTTAGGCATTTGTTACAAATAGAATATGTTACATTAGATGCAATTGATAAAATATATACATATTCATATACCCCATTTTCTTTTATCCCACACGAATCACAAATAAATTTTTCGCCTGCTGATAATTTCTTTCTTTGTAGTTCCATATTCCCTCCATATAGAAATAGGGCCAATTAGCCCCATGTCTATAGTGTAATTTTATTATTATTTTTTATTCAACATTATTCATATACATTATAACATATTTACCTACATTTTCAATAGCTATTTTGCAATTTAAAAGGGAGACTACTGGGCATAGTCTCCCTTAATTCAAATATAAAGTACAAATACATGTACGAAAATATACTGGCACATAAATTATATCATAATTATTTCTTAAAGTTCAAGATAAACTTTTCCTTCTTCAAAATAATTTAGACCTGGGTAAAATTTCAAATTGATACTAAATTGTTGTCCTCCATGTCTATTTTTTAATGCAACAAGTTCTATATCACGACGGTAATTGTCTGTAGGGTCGCCATTTATGGCATTTCTCATTTCAAACTTTTTATGTGACATTTTTGTATTTGGGATATCTTGTATATCATGTACCTTAAGATACTGTAGGCCTAACAGAGTATCAGCAGTATATTCAATGCTGCCTGATTCCTTAAAGCTTTCATATGAAATAGGCGAAAGATAATTTGCCCTATTTAAACTACTTACCACAAATATAGGAATAAATAGATTTCTACTTATCCTTTTTAAAGTAGTCACCATATTATCAATTACCATTTTATCAGAGATACCATCCCCTTTTATAACTTGCAAATAATCGATGATGACTAAAGGACTATTCCTGGTTAAATAGATATGATTAGTTATTATTTTTTCTATGTCGGATACTGTAGTCCCAAAATTACCTTCATAGATAAATAACCTATCTGAAAATAGCTTATATGACTCTATACATTGGGTAGTAAGTTCAGGGTCAGTATTGTACATTATATTTTTTGCACTATATTTTTCATCATAAGTAGTCCAGGCTATCCTAGATAAACTTTTTGCAACTAGTTCAAATTTACTTTGTTCAAGACTAAAGTATAGGACATCATTCCCATTTTTTGCTATGTTATCAGCTAATTGCAGCATGAAGGTTGTCTTTCCTATAGAGCTTACTGCACCAATTAGATAAAGTGCAGGAAGTATCCCACTTAAATTTTCATCAAGTAATTTGAATCCTGTTAATTTGTTTTGATATTTTAAATATTTCTCTACACTGCTGTAAAACCCATTTTCTAAAAACATAGTTGTATTATCTTTATTGGTACAACATAGTGATATGGCCTCTTTTAGCCCATCGAGATCTTCGAGATAATATGCGTTAATGTCCTTATATTGCGGTTTTATGGTCAATTTAATAGTCTGTATCCCCATCCCATCTAGGCCCTCAGCTATCTTGTTAGATGCTTCATTTCCTTTTTCATCATTATCTAATGCTAAGACAAAAGTTGTATCTTTCAAATCTGACTTTTTACTATTAATTAGATCAATGAATTTTTGGGCCATATTTACGCTATTAAGGCACATAGAATTATGTCCAAGGCATTCTATACTTAGACAATCAAATATGCCCTCTGTGACGAAAATACGCGGTGTATTTTGGCATATGTAATCTAAGCCCCAAAATTCCACTGGTAGACTTTTCAAATTTAGCATCTTACAATTATCTGTTGATTTTTTATCATTTCGTCTTAAGATGCAGTTTGTAACCTTTCCATTTTTCCAGATGGGAATAATGTATTCATATGCATCTATATTAGGTAGTTGAGGTAGCAAATTTGGAGTAGATGCAAAAAGCTTCTTTGGATTTACAGTTAAAAAATGATTGCTGTCTATTAGTTTATTTAAATTTTCATCTAGTCCATCTTGATATAATCTATTCATAAAATATGAATAGTTATTACCCAAAAGGAATTGTTCATTTATTATAGTGGTTAGATCAAATAAACCATTTTGCCTTTGTGATATTTTAACATTTTCTATATTATATTCATCACATAGGGCATCTATTGCATTACCTTTTCCAACTCCGAAATATTTCATATAGAAGTCTATTATACTGCCACCTCCACAATTTCCAAAACCGTTCCAATAGTTCTTATCTGAATTTAAAGTAAAATGGTCGCCTGTTTTACAGATGGGACAGGGATTTAGTCTATATGCATTAGACCCTTCCTTTTTGAATCTCTGTCCTGTGACCTTTTCGATGTAGTCTAATAGGCTGACAGACTTAAGTTTAGCTATGGTATCCATATTTTGTAATTCCTCCTTAACATTTGTCCAAACGCGGGCGCATAAATTTAATCTTTTTCTTTATAATATCATGGCCTTTTTTTATGGCCATGATATTATATTTATTATTAAATAATAATAAATAGTTTTAAAGGAAAAATGGAAAATACTTCCAGCTTCTAGCCCATACCACGACAGCGTTTGCAGCTTTTTCCAAATATTGGTGCGGTAAAAAGTGGCACCTTTGCAGTATAAAGTGGCACCTTTGCAGTATAAAGTGGCACCCTTTCGCCTAGTATTTGGAAATTAATGTAAATATTTAGGAGAATTGTTGCAGTAAATCATATAAATCTTGTATCCATTGGTATAACTATATTAGGGCAAAAAAAAAGGCCAGGCGGCCTATCGTTTTCCATATTTTCCCTTTTTTATCCTTCTGAACTTTCTGCAACGTGACTGTAACCCTTTACATATCTGGTCATAGCCGACTATTTTTATATGAATTTTACTAGCTAGAAAATTTTCCCAATTTTCGCTATTTAATTCGTCCTCTTTGATAATTAATTTGTATGCAACTTCATATATTGGAACAGCAGTTCCATTTTCTAAATATTTATCAGGTACCCCAATTGTCTCTTTTATTTCCTGTAGACATTTGTATATTGGTTCCTTTATTGCTCTGTTTGTATTTCTATCTTTTACCCCTTCGTATAAAGGCAACCCAGACTTTTTATATAGAGTTTCCATTGTTAAAGAGAACTCATTCTTTTTAGCTGCCCTAGCATATGAATATATATAATCTGCTATTAAATAAGCATTTTTACTCAATTTACCTACATCATATGGCAAATGGTAATATGAACCTTTTATTGATTTGGCATATGATTCCTCAAATGTTATGTCCACAATTCCTCTAGAGACTCCTGTTGCAGGAAACGGAACTATTGTCTTACTTTCCTTTTCTCCTATTCGAAATCTTAACTTTATGCATGGCAAAGTTAGCCAGCACATAGAATCTAATTTACTGTTCAACTTTTTTAATCTATCTGGTGTAGGCTCTTTGCCTATAAAGTCTAGAAATTCTTTAGAGTTAAAGCGGCAATACCCATTTTTATTAAATTGATAATGTAGAAATGTGAAAAATTTATTAAATATAGGATCATCCAGAAAAAATTTGGTACCTGGTAACTCCTCTATACCAATTTTTGTTTCATAATGTTTATTTGTGCAATACTCTAAAGTAAACAATTTGCCATTTTCTCCTGCTTTTTCCCCCTGTTTATATTTTTTATCCTTGCCCAGCCTGTTTTTGCTCATGTTGGGAAACGCTCCTTTCAATATATTTGTACTATGGGATTGTGAAATTTTTATTACATTTATTAATGATTCTCCCTCATGTATTGACTTTTTGCACCTCATATGATATAATCACTCCTGTCGTAGTAAAATTTTATGTATAAAAATTAAGTGACCGTATAATTTTGAAAAATTGTTCCCTTTGGTACAGGGACTTTTTTTTATGCGGTAAAATTATTATAACATAAAATTACATAAGCATCTAGAGAGGTATCTTTTTAGATGTAAATAGGTAATCTTGTCTGATGTTTATAACTCCTTAGCCCAGCTTTCAAATATAATATGGCATCAGACTCCATATACTCCCCTTTGCATATTACCAATATTTCATACTCTAAACCAGCGAACCTATGAGTATCTTTTAACGTTTTTATATTGTTACTAAAGTATATACGGGCATTGTTGCATAGTTGTATCTGTTGGCTTCTGTATCCTTCTGTCATATCCTTTAGGAAAAATCTAATCCGACGTTCCATTAACACAGGCATATTGACTATAAGCGCGCTACTACTATCATTGGTTACAATAAAGTCCAGTACCTCAATACTTCTTCTAATCATTTCTATTTTTCTTTTATCCACATTTCTTTTATCCATATTTCCCCCTATTTCCTATTTATTTTATTGACTCATATCATATTATATATTATAATACTATATAGGCCTATAGCTTAATTAATAGAGCGCACAAATAAAAATGTGAGGGTGAGGGAGAATGTCCCTCTAGGCCACATGGGTATGGTAGCTCAGAGGCAGAGCAGTTTTCTAATAAAATTCAGGTCGGGGGTTCGAGTCCCTTCCAGCCCAAGGGGGTGTAGCTCAATTGGCTAGAGTATCACATTGTCAATGTGAAGGTCGGGGGTTCAATTCCCTCCTTCCCCGTTCCCTTATAACAATATAGGCAGTAATCTAATTAAAACAATTATCAGTCTTTTTAAATAGAAATAGGCCCTACTGAGGCCTATTTCTATTTATTCATATTTCAATAGGGAAAAGGCCTAGTTGGTGTAGGCCTTTTCGGTACTTGATTATTTAATTAAATTACAATATGTATTTTAAATTAGGCACATTATATCATATCCTATTTAAAATTGCAACAAATTTTTATAATACAAAGAGGCTCCCGTAACAAGGAGCCTCTTTTGTATTATCGTTCCAAAAATCATACATTGGTTATAAATTACTAGTTTTCAATTATACACTATTATTTTTTTCAACAAGCACATTTTATCACGGTCATTGTATATTGTCAATAGGCAATATGAAATTGCCCCCTTATATTATTTTGTTATGGTTCTCTGCTTTAACTAGCATGGCCAACATAGTGTCAATAAGCAGGCCAATTTTCCTATTTTGGTATGTCTCTATATCTAACATAGGCTTCAATTCTCTTGTTATGCTATGCAATTGGGACTCAGGTATATAAATAATAGCCCCCACGCAATAATCATCTTCGGGGAATATATACCATGAATATGGTTTTAAATTTGATATATTGACCCTTTGTGATATTTCTTCCCAGGTCTTTTTCTTAAAAATATAGGCCATTAACTTATTTAAACATTCCTTTTTATCCATATAACACCTTTCTATAGTAAAAAGGCCCTATATAAAAGGCCTTTTTACCAAATGAAGCGATTTTTAATTTGTAATTATATATAAGTACCTAATAAGCTTATTATATCATGTGAAATTCCCATTTGCAACAAGAAAAAAGGCCTAAAAGATATAAAAGGCCTTTTTCCCAAGTGGAAATTATTATAATAATATTAAAATATTAAGTCTAGACATATTGTACCATAGATAATTAGACTATTCAACAAATTTTCCCAAAAAAAATTTTACACAATGGGAAAAGTTCTGTCTGCATGTAAGGGGGGAGGGCATGTGATGGAACCAAACATTTTCAGGGGGTGCCGACTTCCAGAAAATGGGAATAAGTTTCTTCCATATATTAACAGATATCCTAATATATGTAAATATCATCAATTATACGATTAAAAATAAATAACTGTCACCGCTAAAGCCATACAATGAGAGCCATTGGAGCCAATTTCCATATTATACCATCCTATATAAGAATATAGCCTCGATCAATTCTAATTGAACAAAAAAAACATTTTGTATAATTAGAATTTATACATATACCTCTATCCCTGTCTACCAGTAGCCTGCACCATATTGGGTATATATCCAGGTGTATAATATATCCCATATTGGAACACAATACCAAGCGTTATTGACATATCTTCCCAATTGTATAGTATAATTATACATCATAGTGCATATTTATAACATGTGAGGCAGTCAAAGGACCGTCCCACCAATAGCCCTACCCGCACCGAGGCCGATTGTTAACATGTTATATAGTTCTAGTTGACAATTACCCATCATTTCAATATGTCATATATTACCATTTGTTACAATATCATCCAATTATATGGTTTAAATGGTAATATATGTAATCTGCAAAAATAAACATTTCCCATTTATTCCATTTCATCCCATACTTATCCATATATTGCCAATTATAAAAATAAATATTTGTTGTTTTGTCCATATACTACCATCTAACATTATGATAATATATTATTGTGTATATTTTAATTGTAAATCATTAGGTAACCAGCCATTGGATTATATTCCATATATCCAACAAATAACCATGTCTTCCAATAACTGTAAATAATCAATATGCTATTTATTACCATATCATACCATTTTTCTATTTTCTTGGTGGCCTCTGTCCCAGTGGTACCAATGGCTGTAGATTTGTTAACTATTTCGTAACTATTCTTAACTATTTCTTAACTTGTTTGAGTTCATAATGTTATATGATGGTAGTGCAACATGATACATCACAATTCACTCGACATAGTCCACCTTGCCCGCGACTTGCTACCTCTATGGCTTGACTTATGTACTATTTGTACATTGACAATTGAATACCAGTGTTTATGGTAGTCTAGGGTATATATAAAGTTACGCATTCAGCGAACTATATATCAGAGATAAACTTAGATAGTATAGTATCGATATTATCAGCCAATAGACCGTAAACAATGACAGTTAGTGATACAAAAAACCGCGTGAAATGGCGTGAAATAGTATTGTGACAACAGGTAAGGGAATATAGGACAGTACTAAAGTAGCTTCATGACTTGTATAGACACATAACTATACATTTTATCATGCGTGTACACTCCCTCCCTCCAACAAGGGAATAGGTGACTATTGGAAGTCATGACGTTCGAGTCGTCGAGCCATTAAAGGCTATTATAAATCACGTTCGTGTAAGTCGGACAGTCACCTAGTAACCTAATATAGTGATTCTACACTATGGCCGACGGGCCTAAAACGCATGGAGGGAATAACATGAAAAAATGTTTGAATTGTAACAGTAGAAATATAATTGAGGTAGAGGATAAAACTATAGTTTCAAATGGATATAGCAATAGTTATTCAAGTTATTGTACATACATAGAATGTGAAGATTGTGGGCACTCTGTCCCATTAAACCATGTGTGTAAAATATGTGCATCTAAAAAACCAGGAGATAATGGTATTATATGTAATAAAGATTGTGCCAATAGGATTGGTAATTATTGCGGGTACAACATTATCCTTGGTGAATGTGAATGTGAGGAAGATATAGGCGAATGTATACCAGAATATAAGGAAGAGGGTTAAACCCTTCC
>Ga0307419_10001445_pt1 | contig 12183 bp, 16 predicted proteins | sample SalMarWE160230MG_2_FD_202512 | JGI IMG/M metagenome (GOLD analysis project Ga0307419, IMG submission 202512) | Salt marsh sediment microbial communities from the Plum Island Ecosystem LTER, Massachusetts, United States - WE1602-30 | ecosystem: Environmental > Aquatic > Marine > Intertidal zone... | reverse complement strand
TGCTTGCTGCGGTATGTATTCTCTTGATTCTCTTTTTTAAGAAGATGGAAGTCTTGCCGGCGATGTTCGTTTTATTCTTGATCGGCTTTTCGGTTTTATCGAGCCTATCGGCGAACTTGTTCTGGCGGTTTCCGGAGGCGCGGGTGGTTGGACATGGAGATCCAATGCTCAGCCAGATGGTGATGCTTTTCCAAACCTTACTCCTTGTGCCTTATTTTGTGCTTGATGATCGTGTCAGGAACACGTTCGTGAATGAACTGGAAGAACAATCCGCGTTGCGTTCCATCATCAAACCATTTGTTCCTCTGGCTGCGCGTCTGTACGCATGGCTGCAGGGTCTTGGAAAAAAGGTGTTCTTGTTTGCAATTCTATTTGTGATTGCAGCCTTCTTGCTCGGCTATGCTGTGGACTCCATAGTGCTCTACGGCATTATCGATTAGGTATGGGTTATCGGCAGGTGGGAAGAATGTATCTATACGAGGAGTGTTGATATCTAGAATCATTGTGTGACAAGTGAATGACTAACTCATGGTCGATGGGTCGAGATGGTGCTAACGATAACAGTCTAGGGGATGTTATGGGTAAATTATGGATGCAACACGGGCAGAGATGAAAATCAGTATATTGCTTGTCGACGATCACGCAGGAATCCGTCAGGGTATCCGTAAAGCATTGGAAACTGAAATTGGATTCCAGGTTGTCGCAGAGGCCGCGGATGGTGCGGATGCTCTTCGGTTGGCAGAGCAGATACAACCCGATGTTGTCTTGCTGGATTGCAAGCTGCCGGATATCTCGGGCCCTGAGGTGGCCGAGGAAATCAGGGATCGAGGATTGCCAACGCGGGTCCTGGCGATGAGTGCATACAAGGAAGAGGAATTCGTTTGGGGTATGCTGCGCGCCGGAGCGAAGGGCTACCTATTGAAAGAAGAAGCGTTGGAGAAAGTTGTATGCGCCGTTCGGACAGTCGCCGGTGGTGGGGAATGGTACAGCCAGGGGGTGAGGGACAAGGTAGATCGTTTTGGCAGGGGTAGTGAGAATCCAGATCGTGATTGTGGGGAACGATCCTGAAATCGATAAAGCGAACTAAAAAGTAAATGAATAAACAAGCTCTTCATTCGTGTGTCAAGGTGTATTGAATGATGAAAGACACATTTGTCCTAAGTGGGATTTGCATCTTTATGGTTTTCATGATGGCATTGCCGATCCTTGTGATCGTTTTCCTTCAATTACGGAAAAGGGGTCTTATCAATATCGATCTCCGCCGAGGACCGACGCTAAAGCGTTTGCTGCTTGTCCTGGCTGTGATAGTCGTTGGATTGGGGATTTTCGCCCTGGCAGGTGAGTACGTTAAGGACTCGAGTGCATACCGGGATGGGGTTCAGGCTTGTCAGGAAGGGAATTACCTTACCGCAGTCGGAGCCTTTGATCGAGTCATCTACGCGTCAAGATTCGCGGAAATCGGCAACTTTGTAGAAAAGGCCAGGGAAGAAAAAGTATCGTGCTTCGATCAGATGGCTGAATCCAGCAAACGGGATGGTGATTACGGCATGGCGCTTGTGGCATACGCCGGCTTGATTACATCCAGCGAAGATGAAACGGTTTTCGAAACTTCCGTCTCGGAAGTCGAAATTATTTTCACAGAAAGTGACCCCGCCAGTCTCGCCAACCTGGAATTGTGCGACAGGATCGGCATCCTGGTCGAGGCGTCATTTATCCCTCAACCGGATTCTACTTTACCGCTGCTCTACCTGGCATGTGGTCAACAATATCTGCAAGAAGGCGAGGATTATGAATCGGCGATCGCCACATATCAAATTATTATCGATCAATATGGAGGTACGGAAGAGGCATCAATCGCAGAGGAAGAGCTTGCGGCGATATACTACGCAGCAAGCGTAGACAGCGGTGAATATGGCGCCTCCCTCATTCGTGAATCGTGTGAGCAGGTGTGTAACGGTGAACCCGCCAGCTCGCCTGCCGTAGGATTGGCGCAGGATGAGCCCAGCAAGGTGTGGTTCGGCGGCTCAGAATTTGAACTGCCTTCAGAGATGGCAGCAACAAGTCCCGGCCACTTTCATTACGTAATTTGTGTGAAGCGGGGAGTCGAGATCATCGAGACGTGCTTATACAGCGGAGGGAAATCCATTTCCAGGGGACGGCATCGGCTCAGCGTACAGGTTCGGGAGGTTCGTACCGGTGAAGTCGTCAGAGAGGAAACCTTCTTGGGCTCAAGTCCGCGCAATTGTCCCCAAACGATTTCGCAGGCTTATCAACTCAGGGGAAGTTACCCGTCAGACTCTTTGGCCTTCGATTGGCTGATGGAGAACTTGAATGGAATCATTCAATGAATACTTCAAATCATAAACATACGTATCTCATCACCGCCAATCTAATATTCTGGATATTGCTATTGACTGCCTGTGGGAATTCCGGGCTGGACGAGCAAATAGGAGTCAGCTCAAGTACACAGGAAAATGAAATATCACATCCAACAGCATGGGTCGTCGATGCCATTGAAGCCGAAGGCCCTGAATCCTTGGTGCTGCATGGAGATCCGTTGATGATTTTCCCAGGCGAAATCCTGCAGATGAAGAACCTCAAAGAGCTGGATCTGGAAGGCAATGATCTGATTGAAATCCCTTCCGCAATCGGTCAGTTGGAAAATCTGGAAAAATTGGTCCTGTCCTATAACCTTTTCGATAAATTGCCGCCTGGCATCGGGCAGTTGAAGAATTTAAAAACTCTGATACTCTCCAACACTCCCTTTCTTTCGGAATTGCCGCCCGAGATCGGGCAACTCAAAAGCCTTGAAGAATTAATCTTGGAGGAATCTTCGCTGCGCGAATTACCAGCGGAGATCGGTCAGCTACGAAATCTCAGGCTGTTGAATCTTAGAGATTGCCAGTTGACGGCACTGCCCCCCGAGATCGCGCAACTGGAAAATCTGGAAACGCTCATCTTGAGTGAAAATCTGTTTGAGGAATTTCCCATCGAAGTCACCCAATTGAAGTATCTCCGAGAATTGGATCTGGGCAGCAATCGAATAACCGAATTACCTGCTGAAATTGCAGGATTGGAAAATCTGGAGATTCTGTACGTAGATAACAATTCGTTAAGCCATTTACCCTTAGAAATCGGATCATTGTCGCATCTCCGGTCTCTGGACTTAAGCGCAATCGACGCGGAGACGCTACCGGCGGAAATCGGCCAGCTGACCAGCTTACGAACCCTGACAGTATCCTGGAGCATGCTGTCGGAGCTCCCGCCCGAAATCGGTCAACTCACAAGCCTTGAAGAATTGACACTCAGTGGGGATTTGTTGAAGGAACTGCCCGCCGAAATCGGTTTGTTAACCCAATTGAAGTCGTTGGATTTGTCCGGCAATATGATCGAGGTTTTGCCGCCGGAGATAGGGCAACTTGAGGCGCTTGAATCGTTGATTTTATACGACAACTTTATTGGAAGTGTGCCACAGGAAATCTGCCAAATCCCCGGATTGTTCATCGATCCGCCATCGTTATGTGGCGATTGAGTTCAATCAGACAGGATTTCATACAACGCATGAACGTGAAATAAGATGGCCTATAAAAAGACCGAGCAAAAGGAGGGTAATCGATGCGCTGTCGAAAATGTGGAAGGATGTTTGAGGAATCGATCATGCTTGGTGGAGGCACTGTACAGGTTGCAATTTGTGGTGTTTGTCCAGTGAACAACATTTATGCGATCTGTAGTAACTGCGCTGATCTCGAGCAGGTCAAGCAGTCCGCTTGTCCGCAGTGTGGCGCCAGGAATCTGTGGCAAATCCGGAGCGTAAATCCACGCTGAAGGTATTGAACCAGATTTCAAGACCTCACGCTGTCGTGCGGAGATTTTGTATTCAAAGCAAAGACCTACATTATAGAGGAGAGGTGAAATGTCAGAGCCATCACAAAAAGTAGAAGCCTTACGCAATAAAATCCAAAAATATTTAAGTCAGAGGAATTTAAGTTACGAAGTCAGACCGAGTGGGGACCTGTGGATTCGCGAAGGTTCGACCGTCGTGGCAATCGTCCTGTCTGATTGGAATGAGCAGACCTTGGTGAGTGTCATGGCACCTGTTGCCCTGGACGTAAAGAAAGTCACGGCTGAACTTACCCGTTTTCTGGCCGAGAAAAACAACGACCTGTTGTTCGGTAAGTTTTCTCTCAATCCCGAGGACAATAGCATCTGGTACACACACGTGCTTCTCGGCGATTATCTGGATGAAGAAGAATTGTTCGTCGCTGTGGCCCAGGTCGCTATCACGGCCGACGAATACGACGAACAGGTATCGAAGATGGCACGTGGAAGACGTTGGGTCGACTAGTAGTGTCAAAAGCGATGATTAGAGGAGGCTGGAAAGATGAAGTACATGCAGGTTTCAGGAAACGAAATGGACAGCGCCCTCTGCTCTGATGATTCCTGTCCATGTGGTTACCCGGGTGCCACAATTAAACGTGGCGAAGGATACATCTATGTTTCACAGGAAGTCGTGGACTTCCGGCGGGATTGTCTCACGGAAGCAGAAGCGCAGTTGAAGATCCACCGTTTATCGGAACAGATGGGTTCCTACCTCGTCGCCGGCGCCGGGGTCTTTGCGCCCATTTTGATGTGCGAGCAGGGGGCGAGAAAACGAGGCCTCGACATGAAAGTCGCGGCCGCCGATGCCAAGCATTGGTGGGAAACAGGCAAAGTGCCGCTGCGAGCGACACCTAATTCATGATCCTGGAGGAAGAATCCTATGGCATATGAAGCAGAAGGCAGAAAGATCGCGGCCGATGTTGCTAATCAATTTGGTCGGCTGCTCGCGGTGAGGCTCGAGTCGAAGAATCCTTGTCGTATCGTGCTTGAATGTGAACGTCAGGAAGTAAGCCTGCCCAGTGATTTTATCTTCAAATTCGGATACTCGGGTTCGGGCCCGGACTGCTTTCATGCATTTCTTCAGGCTTCTGGGTTTACCGTCTCAAAAGAGCAAATTACAACAGCGATAGAAGGAGATATTTTGCGTCTCTGACACTGGCGAATGGACTCGTCGCCCAGGTATTTCTAGGAGATTGAGATGATTCCAAACATGCCCGCACTGGGGATACGTTTCGATGTCGATAAAGTCGAATCCGTTGACTACGGAATGGAATGTTGGAAAGTATTCTGGAAGGCGATTGACGTTGGGCAGATTGCCGGGTGCCTTCTTTTTGAAGGCGACACGTACGCAAGTGTGTACGGCATGGAAAATGTATTTTGCCTGGCGATCCAATCCTTTGATAAAAAGATCCTTGGCGACATACGTATCGCCATGGAAGCGAGTGTTGATTATCAAACACTGGCAGCCTCACCGGACTTCGTTGAGGGAAGCACCGTGATCAGCGAGCCGTTACCCGAGGCCGGGAGAGTCGATGTGGCGGGAAATCTGACCGGCGGCTACAACGCCCGTTCAGCGTTAGAAGCCCTTCAGCGTGAGCGAAATCGGGAGTAGATCCGGGATGAGTTAAAAAAAGATTTACCGGTTTCTGAGCAACTATTATGAAAGCAGGAAGGAGATAAATGCGATGCAGCGAGTACAAACCACTTCGGCCACAGAAGCAACGGATGCGTTATTTGAAAAGGCTTTGCCCTCCATTCCCATCTGGGATCAGAAGCGCATCGAAATCGAGTTCGAAGGTTTCAAGCGTGCCTGGGGATCGAAGCGCTTGATCCCGGGGACGAAAGAATCCTTTCGCAAACTCGTTCAATCCAATCTCGAAAGGACGACCCTCGAGTTCGGATTTCATTTCTTCACCGTCGATGTGATGCCGCAGTTGGGATGTGGCCAGGTGATGGCATGGTCCGATGGAAACGGCGCCTCGGTTTGTCTCTGGCGTTCGGATACCGGGCTTCATTTATGTGGTAATTATTTCTTTTCGGAAACATAGATTCGAATAAATAAAGGGAGGAGAACTATCATGGGACGTATCGAATACAAAATGACATACTTGTATTGTCCGAAGTGTAAACAGAAGTTCGGAAACCGCCGAATTGGACCGGCGCAGATTGAATGTGGATCCTGTGGCGAGGTGTTAGACACAGATCTGCCGACCTGGGATCAACTCTCAACATCCGATAAGCTGCGCCTATACCTATCCGAGATCATCCTTCCTTCGTGGCTGGGGGTCAAAGATTGCAATGGGATAATGGTCGGCTGTCTTACGCAAGTATTTTTATGGGCAATGGTATCGATGCCCTTTATGGCGATCATGGGTCCCCTGATGGACTCGCCAGATGACTCATCCCCTTTGGCGATAGCCTTGATAATCGTGATGATGCTTGTTATCCCGTTTGCCTATCCGGCGATTCTGGCGCTGCGCGTGCGCCGCATGGCACGCGAATCTCAGAAGTTCACAGAAACTGGACAACCACCGATCTGGGGTAAGAAAGAGCGCGTCGAGGAGGAGGAAATTGTCAGCACAGCGCGCTACACAAATAGCGGATATGAAATGCTTTTGCGGCTTGTGGCGTTGTCGATATTTCCGGTATTCATTCTCGCGGTTCAGAAAACGATGTATACATTTTTGTATACAGAAGCGCAGCTTGGCGATATTATCTTGATTGTCATTTTATGGTTGGTCACCTTCGGAGCAGGGACATTCCTCCGCCGGGAACTGTCTCTTTGCCTGGGTCGATCGAGGAAAATTGGTGTGATTAGCATCATCTTCACACCCTTCATTCTGGCTATACTCGCTCTCGGCCGTCACAAGGTCGATGCAACGATTGCAGAGATCAAGCAAATGGATCGAGAGATGCGTTCTTCGAGAGCAAAGTACATCGATCCAATTGACCATGCCAAACGTTGCGGCGTACTGCTGAGCTTTCTCGAAGACACGCGGGATCCGCGTTCCGTCAAACCGCTCATGCGTGCCCTCTACGATCGGGAAAACCGTTTCCGCATCATAGCTGCGAAGACACTTGGCGAAATTGGCGATGCCAAGGCGATTGAAGCATTGTTAAGGACTCTAAAGGACAAGGATGTGCAAGTGCGTGCTGCCGCGGCCGTTTCACTGGGAAAGATCAAAGACCGACGGGCAAAAGCCGGACTGGAAGCATTAATCGAGGATGAAGACCAGGAAGTGCGTGATGCTGCCAAAGAAGGGCTTAGAATGTTGGAGTTGGATCCCGTGGAAAAGTCTTGAAGCGGAAAATAATGAAATTCTGAAATTCGAACAAAAGAGGTGGGGAGTTATCGATGAAGGTTATTAAAGTGAATGGGCATAATACACTTCGGCGACACAGGTTGGTAGGAAGATCAGTTCCAGGACTAATCCAAATCGCGTTGGTACTGGGTTTGATTCTAACAGCGTGTAACGCTGGCAGAAATGCGTTAGATGACACCTCCGTTGGAGAAGAACCCACCGGGACACCGACAGCTACTTCTACGGCGACTCTGCAATCCACACCCACTTCTACGCCGTCTCCGGTATCGATTACGATCGAAAATGCAGCGAGTATCGAGCAGGTTGCGATTCTACAATCTGAAGACGTAAACATTTCGAATATCGTCAGTCTCGCACTCTCTCCTGACGGAGAAACCATAGCCGGCGGTGGGTACACGGGGAGCATCTACTTGTGGGATTTGCACAGCGGGGAACTTGAAATCGTCCTTGAAGGAAGTGAATACCGTGATCGGATACAGGGCGTTGCTTTCTCCCCGGATGGTTCGCAGATTGTGTCTGGTTCCTATGAAAGCGGTGTCGTGCAGCTCTGGGATCGAGCAACGGGGAAGGTCTTCGGTACGTTTATCGGACACAGTGATAAGCTCTGGAGCGTCGATTATTCGCCTACCGGGGAGACAGTCGCCTCCAGCAGCCTGGACAGCACAGTAAAAATTTGGAATATTGAGACCAGGCGATTGGAAACAACCTTGAAGGGGATTTCCTATGGACTGCTCAGCAAAATCGTTTATTCACCGGATGGACAGATGTTGGCCATTGGGGATTATAGTGGTGCCATCTACCTCTGGGACCTGGTAGAAAATAGAAAGGTAGGCACCCTTTATGGACACAAGGATAGTATCTCGGATCTTGAATATTCCGCCGATGGATTGAGGCTCGCTTCCTCAAGCTTCGATATGCAAGCTCGCTTGTGGGATATCGAAGCTCGTACGAGCTTGGCAGCATTTGACAATGAAGGCAGCTTCGCAATTGCAGTGGCGCTATCCCCAAACGGGGAGATTCTCGCTGCCGGAGGAGAAGACGGTCGCATTCGGATCTGGAATGCTTCTACGGGAGAATTGCTGGTTACGTTAGATGGTCATGAAGATTCGCCCTCAGGGCTTCTCTTTTCTCCGGACGGAACGACGTTGATTTCCGGTAGCTGGGATAGGTCCGTTCGCATGTGGCAAGCCGGAGATAATTAATCGGGACTTGTGTGAAATAAGGCTTTATCTGTAGATCGTTTCACAGGGTGATAAAGAAAATTAAAGGAATGGATAGAGGTTAGCATGAAGAAAATGACAACCTTTTTACTCTTCGGCGTACTTTTACTGCTATGTGGGTGTAACGAATCCGAAAAAATCGGGGGAAACGGTATCCCAGACATCTCCGGTTTTTTCGATGAAGAGGATCCTTCACTTGCGGACATCGATGATTTGGAAAGCATCCATTTTCCCGGCGGGGAATGGCCCGATTATATCCCAGCAGAGATCCCCGAACTGCAAGGGGAGATCTCGTTGGTGAGTGAAAATCCCAAGTCTCACATCCGCATCTTCTATGACAACGCAACGGAAGACCAAATCGCGAGTTATCTTCTCGCCCTTCAGGAAGCAGGATTCCAGTTGGATTTTTTCGTCTATGTAGACGAGCGCTATCCTGACGACTCCAAAGAGCGGATTCAAAAGGGGGAGTACGACGCTGTCGATATTACCAAGGGCGAATACCACATGCGTCTTGAGTTTGGTGGCAATATGGCCACATATGATATCTATACTTCGGGATTCGAGGCTGAGGCAATTGCCGCAACTACTCCGCAGTGGCCTACGGAGCTTAACGATCTCGTACCGCCACCCGAGCGTTGTGATTTAACTAGCGTACTCTCAACCGGCCAGGATAATTTCACCTACGCGATCCGGTGTAAACCCGAAGACGATGCTGTTTTCGAGGATTACATCAAGGCATTAATGGAAAAGGGCTTCTATAAAGATCCGAACCTGGTGTCTATGAATGAAACTGAAATCATGCCGTTGACTGATGGGACGATGGCGGTTGTCGTGCAATACTTGTTTTCCTCGGAGTTGATGTTGACCACCGAAAAGCAGCATGCTGACGTATCGGCTCTGGAGTGGCCACAGGAACTGGAAGGACTGGTTCCGTCGCCCGAACGCTGTGAAATTACCAGTATCATCCCCGGTATTGATTTTATGATCAGCTGCAAGCCCGAAGATGCAGATGTACTGCAAGATTATCTCAACGTGTTGCGAGACCTGGGCTTCGAAGAAGATAACGTCTTCGAAGGTTTGGATGGCGAGATCCTTTCGGTCACGATGGTCAAGACGGGAATTACCATCGATCTGATGATTTCACCGGACAGCATCATGATCCATGTTAAATAGAATGGTTCATCAGTGGAAAGATTTTGTGAGTCGGCAATATCAGACCATATCTGATGGATATTGAGTAAAGATTGCGTTCGAATATCAATTGAGTGGGAAAGATTGCAGATGAAGTCATTGGAAGTAATGAATTAGCGATTATTATGTGAGTTAAGCAAGGATTTTAAAAACACACAAAGTAAGAGAGGACGTCATGTCCAAGGAAAAACAATATCCATTTTCTGTCTCTATTCCATACGAGCTGCGCGACAATCAACTGTGGATGGGGTCGATTACCTGGCCTGATCGATGCCCATGTTGTAACGAAAAAGATGGCACTGCTTTGGGGACGTACAAGCTTGAGCATAAAGCAAGATGGTCTGCAAGAAGACCAGAAGGAGGAGGATCAGTAACAATTCACGAATTCTTTCCAATGGAGTGGGAGATTCCTTATTGTTTTAGGTGCCAGAAGCACATGAAAATCGCTGAGAATTCGAAATGGGGTATCATTGCGATCTGTTGTTTTATACCGCTAATATTAACAATTATGATTGATGTATCCTCCGACCTACTCCCTGTGCTTCTGTATGCCTTGTTCATAACAGGAGGGTATGCACTCTATCAAATCATATTGAAGACGGTGGTAAAGAAAATACAAAAAACCACCTGTCTGGATCATAACCTCGTCTTCCAGGTTTCATCCCCCACGACGGATGATCTCAAAGTGGTTTTTGATTTTCAAACGGAGGAATATGCGCAAGACTTTGCAGAATTGAATATGGCTGAATTGGAAAACAATATAGGCTAACAAGCCTTTCATTATTGAAAAAAAACCTTCTGTTGCTGAACTCCTGTATTACCTGGCTTTGGTGCAGTGAGAGAGATGAGCATTTGATATAAATATGCTTGCAAGGCCAGAACTCAAATCGATTAATCTGGCACGATACTGGCTACGTACCTTGATTATATACGTTAAATAAATGACGATCATTGATACAACGGATAGCCCCGGAAAGCCAACGGCGTAGATGTAGATGGCACAACTAGTGTGCGCTGCTATATTGTTTGATCTTGATGGCGTGCTGATCGATTCAACGAGCTGCATCCGACGCCACTGGGATGATTGGACGCGCCAGCACGGCCTGGATATGAAAGCGCTGATGCGTGTGGCGCACGGTTTGCGGACGATCGAAACCATGCGGCAAATTGCGCCACACCTGGATATTGAACAGGAAGCCAAACGATTCGAAATGATCGAGATCGCCGACACAGATGGTATTGTGCGAATCGAAGGGGCTTCAAAGATACTGCAGGGTCTTCCCCGGCATGTGTGGGGGATTGTGACTTCCGGCAGCCAGGAGCTTGCTCGGGCGCGTCTGCATCGAGCCGGGCTGCCCATTCCAGAAACACTCATCAGCGGCGATGATGTTAGGCAGGGAAAACCGGTGCCTGAACCCTATCTTCTGGGAGCCAAACGCATGGGTGTGGCAGTCGAAGATTGTGTAGTCATTGAGGACTCGCCTGCGGGAATTGCGGCGGCGAAAGCAGCGGGGATGCAGGCGATCGCCGTCGCGTCAACCCATTCTCGGGAAGCATTGGCTTGCGATATTGTTGTGGAACGATTGACCGACTTGAGTATCCATGTGGAAGGTAGAGCGCGTCTTGCAATTCGGGTTAAGTAACCAATGATCCGTTGACATCGGTCATTCCTTAACTCACCTTTTTCGCCCTCCCCCAACAGCTTCATGTTCTTTGTATAAATCTGATCCCCGCGTTGTTTAGCTCCGGCTGTTGTTTTCAAGTCTCCATCAATTTATCTTGAATGTGGCTATTGCCCGGGCTAAATTCGTTTGCAACCCTGGAAACAATCTTGCGTAAAGGGTAGAGAATTGCCGGGGTGGGAATCGTCCCAAAACTACGTTTACCTTCCCAAGGCAGATAAACATCAGGAGGAAACATGAATACGAACAATACTCTGACACGCGATAACGGTGCGCGCATCGACCTGCGCGATGTGGTGAAGACGTACGAAACAGGTGCTGGTGACGTAACGGTCTTGACTGATGTATCGCTCAAAGTGAAGGACGGAGAACTTGTTGGCGTGGTTGGCCCTTCGGGTTCTGGCAAGTCCACACTGCTCAATATGATCACCGGTATCGATCGGCCCACGGCAGGTGAGGTTATCGTGGGAGGGCAAGCTGTGCATGGGCTCAGCGAGAACGAACTCGCCCGTTGGCGCGGTAAAAATGTGGGCGTCATTTTCCAATTCTTTCAACTGCTCCCAACACTGACCGTTGCGGAAAACGTGATGCTGCCCATGGACTTCTGCAATATGTATCCCCGCCGCCAGCGAAAGCAGCGGGCGATGGAACTGCTCGATCAGGTCAATATTGCCGATCAGGCGAATAAGCTGCCCAGCACTTTGAGTGGTGGACAGCAGCAGCGCGCTGCAATCGCTCGTGCTCTGGCCAATGATCCTCCCGTTGTCGTCGCTGACGAACCTACGGGGAATCTGGATCGAGCAACAGCAAATGGTGTGTTTGGACTATTCAAACAACTCGTCGAAAGAGGCAAGACGCTCATGATCGTGACTCACGACCGCAGTCTGT
>Ga0307419_10001444_pt1 | contig 12183 bp, 9 predicted proteins | sample SalMarWE160230MG_2_FD_202512 | JGI IMG/M metagenome (GOLD analysis project Ga0307419, IMG submission 202512) | Salt marsh sediment microbial communities from the Plum Island Ecosystem LTER, Massachusetts, United States - WE1602-30 | ecosystem: Environmental > Aquatic > Marine > Intertidal zone >... | reverse complement strand
ACCAATAGCGATTTTGGACTGGGCCACATTGTAACCGATACCGAGCGGGTCGGATTCAATGCCCAGCAGTATGTTCACCCGGTGTTGCTGGTGTTCCTTGAGCACATTGTGGAACACGTAATCCACCGAGAAGGTAACCATTACCGATCCTGCAAGAAAAAGCAGGATCAGGTAGAGGTACTGCAGGCGTTTACGGTAGGCGTACACCAGGTATACCGGGAGGGAGATTACGAGGCCGAGGAGCAGTATGTAATACCGGTCAAGTTGAAGGATACCGAGCTCTGCAAGCAGAAAAAGCAAGCCCGATGGAAGCAGGATCATAAATGCTCCCGCAATGGTTTTTTTGAAACTTCTTGACAGGATCCAGAAAACCAGCAATGCCATCCCGGTCAGGATTGACAGGATAAGGAACTGGCTCATTAAAAGGGACAGGAAAAACAGTACGGCCAGGATGATCCCCACGACAAGGATCAGTTCGGAAAAACCCTCCCTGTATGCGACCAGGATCAGTGTGATAAAGATAATGGCAGAACCCATATCGGGCTGAATTGCGATCAGCAGGGAAGGAAGGAAGATGATGGCCAGAATGATAAGGCTTGTTTTCAGCGATTTTATCTTCAGGTTATAGGAACTGAGGTACCTGGCCAGTGCAAGGCATGTGGTAATTTTGGCAAATTCGGAAGGTTGCAGGTTAAAGCTGCCGAACTGGAACCAGGACCTGGCCCCGTGGATTTCCCTGCCGAAAAGCATGACCGCGATCAGCATGAGAATGCTGATCCCGTAAAGGATATAGGCAAAGTAGAAATAGAATTTGGTATCGATCAGAAAGACCGTTATGGCCAGAACGATCGATGCAATGATCCAGATCAGCTGTTTTCCGTATCGCTGGCTCAGGTCCAGGATGCTGTGGTGTTCTTCGCTGTAAACGGCTGCGTAGATATTGATCCAGCCCAGCAGCACCAGCAGGATGTAGAGTCCCACTGATATCCAGTCCGTATTGGCCAGTATGTTGTAGGGTCTTCTCATTCCTGATCCGGCCTGACTGCCTTAAGCACGTATTCTTCCATCCATGGCCTTGAAATGCTGTCGGTGAGGTATTTTTCGGCCATCAGTCCCGCTATGGGAGCCGCCCATATATTCCCGAATCCACCGTTTTCTACGTAAACACTGATGGCTATCCTGGGCTCGTATTTGGGTGCAAAGGCAATGAAAATGGAGTGGTCTTCGCCGTGGGCATTTTCTGCCGTCCCGGTTTTCCCGCAAACCGTAAACTGGCTCACCCTCGCACGCCAGGCTGTTCCCCCGGGTCTGTTTACCGCTCCCTCCATTCCATCGGTAATGGCCTCGAAATAGACCGAATCAATGCCGGTATAATGCCTGGCGCGGAAACGCCTGTCAATTTCCCCTCCTTCTATTTCCTTGACAATGTGAGGGATATAATAATATCCACGATTGGCCAGGGTAGCCGCCAGGTTGGCCATCTGCAGGGGGGTGATCCCGAGTTCGCCCTGCCCGATGGAGAGGGACCGGACGGTAAGGAAATTCCAGTGCCCTTTCCCGTAAATATTATCATAGAATTTATCATCCGGGATAAACCCGGGAAGTTCGTTAACGAAATCCGAATGCAAAACATTTCCGAAGCCAAAGGAAAGGAGGTGTTTCCTCCAGTTCATGTAAGCATCCGCAACGGATTTGAACTTCGGATCGTTCAGGATATTCATGTAAACATGGCAAAAATAGGCGTTGCAGGAATTCTGGATGGCCCCCCTGAAGTCCAGCGGGGTTGGATGCCTGTGGCAGGCCACGGTAAAGCCTGCCAAATGAAAACCCAGGTCACAGTAATATTCCGATGCTGTGGTGATCACTTTTTCCTGAAGTCCGATCAGCCCGTTCACGGTCTTGAAGGTGGAGCCGGGGGCATAGAATGCCATGAGGGCCCGGTTGAACCAGGGTTTCAGCGTATCTTCAGAGAGCATGCGAAAATTATCGGAACGCACCCTGCCGACCAGCAGGCTCGGCCGGTATGCGGGAGAAGTCACCAGGGCGAGCACTTCTCCCGTGGAGGGTTCGATGGCCACGATGCTGCCCCTGAACTTCTGCATCAGCTTTTCACCGTATGCCTGGAGGTCGGCATCCAGGGTGGAAACCACGTTCGTTCCCACTTCCGCCCTGTTGTCAGCCCTTCCGCCCTGGTAGGATCCCTTGATCCGGTTATGGACATCCACAAGGAAGATCTTTTTGCCTTTTTTTCCACGCAAAACTTCTTCGTACGATTTTTCAATCCCGCTCACCCCGATGTAGTCCCCCATCTGATAATAGGGATTCTGTTCGATATCCCGGTCATCCACCTCCCCCACATATCCGAGGGCGTGTGCGGCAATGTCGCGGGGGTACTTGCGCAGCGTCCTGGGCTGGACGAAAAAACCGGGGAATTTGTAAAGCTTTTCCTGCATGACGGCATAGGTGATCGAAGAGATCTGCCTCATGAAGACCGAAGGTTTATAGATTGAATATTTCCTCGCAGCCCGGATCCGGTCGATCACATCCTGTTTTGAAATCTCGAGTATGCGGCAGAAATCCGTGGTGTCGAAGGAAGCCGTCTGTGAAGGGGTGATCATCAGGTCATAAGCCGCTTCATTATACACCAGGATTTCCCCGTTCCGGTCATAGATCAGTCCCCTTGCAGGGTATTGTATCTCAACCCGCCGCGCGTTGCTTTCGGCGGTGGTCTTGTAGGATGATTCCACGACCTGCAGAAGGAACAGGCGGATCAGGAAGACGAGTCCCACCAGGACAATGATACCTCCCACGACGTATTTTCTTCCCGCATACGGATTCATTTACTTCCGGTATATAAAGTACTGGCTGAGCATAATCAGGATCACCGAGAAAAGCGAGCTTAAGAGGACCCGCAATAAGGTAGAAAAAAATTCAGAAAACCTGAACACCTCGATGTAAAACAGCACGAAATGATGTGCCAGGACCAGGATCACGGTATACCTGAGGAACCACTGGAAGCCCATATAGTAAAGTCGCGGGAAGGTCCCCGCCTCATACCCGTCCCTCGGTGCACTCATCTCCAGGACCGAGGGCCTGAGGAAGGCCATGAATACAGTGGCCGCAGCATGCATGCCGGGAGTCTGCGTGAACAGGTCCACCGTAATCCCCAGGGCAAAGCCGGTCAGTAAGAGCAGCCAGCCGGGGGTTTCGAACGGAAGCAGGAGAATAAAAAGGACATAGATGTAGGGTACGATGTAACCGCTGACCTGGATATTGTTCAACACAAGGATCTGGGCCAGCACGAGGACCACGAAGCGGATGATATTTCTCCCCAGCAGTTTAATCATTCCCTGTTATCCTTTCAAGTTCAAGCTGTTCCTCCCGCAGCAGGTTGCGGATGACGTATACGTGTGACAATTTCTTATAATCCACTGCTATGTCAACGGTAATGGAATAAAAATTACCTTCCACGGCTTCGAAATCATGAACGGTCCCCACCAGTATCCCTTCCGGGAAGATCGCAGAATAACCGCTGGTGACAATTGTGTCGCCCGGATGCAGATCGACGTGATAGGGTATTTCTTCGAGGATGGCCATGTTGTAACCGGCACCCATCCAGGAGAGGGAACCGAAGTAACCGTTACGTTTGATTTTGGCACTGAGCCTGAAATCCCTGTTTATCATCGGGATAACAGTGGAAAAATCACCTGAGACCGCATAGACCACACCCACGACCCCCCTGGGGGAAATCACCGCCATTTCCGGTTCGATACCGTGATGGCGGCCCTTGTCCAGGGTTATGAAATTGAATTGCTTATTGGTCGAGGCATTGATAACCGATGCCGGAATGTAGGAGAATTGTCTGCGGGGGACCGAGTCGGAGCTGTGCCCGGAGTCTGTCTGCAGTTTCCGGTTCATCCCGTCCAGCTGATTCCTGAGAAGTGTGTTTTCCATTTGAAGGTCCCGGTTGGTTTGCCTGAGAATGAGGTATTCCCTGATCCCTCCGAAGGTTTCAAGGAAGAATCCTTCGACCGAACGCGTGACCCCGATGAACCGGGCGCGCTGAAAGGAATTATTCTGAACGACGATCAATACGGAGATTGCTTCCAGCAGCAGAAAGAGGAAGAAAAAATGGTAACGGATGATCAGTCGTAAAAGATTCCTCATGAAATAATTAACTGTTTGTCCCGCGCCGGGAATTTCACAGGGGTCAGCCCGGTTCCGGGATCAACGCATCAGGAACGAAAACTTGTCCACATTCTTCAGTGCGATCCCCGTTCCCCGCGCAATGGCCTGAAGGGGATCTTCCGCCACGTGGAAAGGAATGTTGATCTTGTCTGTGAACCGTTTGCTGAGTCCGCGTAAAAGTGCGCCTCCCCCGGCAAGGTATATCCCCCGGTTCACGATATCGGCATAAAGTTCCGGCGGCGTTTGTTCAAGGACCGCAAGAATGGAGGTTTCTATTTTGCTGATTGATTTATCGAGGCAGTGCGCGATCTCCTGGTAGGAAATCGGGATCTCAATGGGCATTGCGGTCATCAGGTTGGGTCCCCTTACGACAAAATCCTCGGGCGGGTTTTCGAGGTCCGGCAGGGCCGATCCGACGTTGATCTTGATATCTTCCGCCGTCCGTTCCCCGATCTTGATGTTATGCTGATGCCGCATATATGCCTGGATATCGGCCGTAAAGCCGTCCCCTGCAATCCGGATGGACTGGTTGCATACGATTCCCCCCAGGGCGATCACGGCAATTTCGGTGGTTCCTCCCCCGATATCGACCACCAGGCTTCCGTCCGGTGCTTCCACATCGAGACCGATCCCGATGGCTGCTGCCATGGGTTCAAAGATCATATACACATCCCTGCCTCCTGCATGTTCCGAAGAATCCCTTACTGCCCTTCGTTCCACTTCGGTGGCACCCGATGGAATGCAGACCACCATTTTAAGGGCGGGATTGAACATCCGGGGTTTTTTGTTGATCATCTTGATCATCCCCCGGATCATCTGCTCGGCGGCATCGAAATCTGCTATTACACCATCCCTCAATGGCCTTACGGTCTTGATGTTCTCGTGGGTCTTCCCGTGCATCTGCCTGGCCTTCTCCCCTATGGCGATCAGTTTACCTGTATTCTGATCGATGGCAACAATGGATGGTTCGTTCACGACCACCTTGTCGTTATGTATGATGATGGTATTTGCGGTCCCAAGATCAATGGCAATCTCCTGCGTCAAAAATGAAAACAAACCCATGTTTCGATGATGTAATGATTGTAGTTAAACTGTATTAGTTTCAAAATGTTACGTTATACGCAAAGAATTTATTATCAATGCTTGAAATGCCGGATGCCGGTGGTGACCATGGCCATATTATGCGAATCGCAGTAATCAACCGATTCCTGGTCCCGCACGGACCCTCCCGGCTGTATAACAGCGGTGATCCCGGCCTCATCGGCTATTTCCACACAGTCCGGGAAGGGGAAAAAGGCATCCGAGGCCATGACTGCACCCTTCAGGTCGAATCCGAAGCTTTTCGCCTTGAGGATGGCCTGTTTCAGCGCATCCACCCTGGATGTCTGTCCCATTCCGCTTGCCAGCAGCTGGTTATCTCTGGCCAGTACGATGGCATTGGATTTGGTATGTTTCACCACTTTGTTGGCGAACAGCAGGTCCCGGACTTCCCGGGGTTCGGGTTCTCTTCCGGTTACGCATTTCAGGTCCCCTTCGGTTTCCGTTTTCATATCCCTGTCCTGGACCAGGACCCCGTTGAGGACGCTTCTGAACTGCTTATCATGCAGCTTAAAATCTTTTATCATAAGGATGATCCGGTTCTTTTTCTGGCGGAGGACAGTGAGGGCTTCTTCCGTGTAGGAAGGTGCAATGATGATCTCGAAGAAGAGTTTGTCTATTTCTCCGGCCGGCCGGCCATCAAGTGTCGCATTGGTGATCAGCACACCCCCGAAAGCCGATACGGGATCACCTGCCAGGGCATCCTTCCATGCATCCGTCAGATCCGGCCGGATGGCCAGTCCACATGCATTATTATGTTTCAGGATGGCAAACCCGGTTTCCTTGAAATCCCTCATCAATCCCACAGCAGCATCGATATCCAGCAGGTTGTTATAGGAGATCTCCTTGCCGTGCAATTGCTCGAACATGGCCGCGAAATCACCGAAATAAACACCCGTCTGGTGGGGATTTTCCCCGTAACGCAGGGTCTTGCCCTCATTGGAACTGTAGCGGAATACCTCGTGCCCGGACGGGTTGAAATACCCGTGGATGGCTGTGTCGTAATGCGAGGATACGGCAAAGGCTTCCGCCGCAAGCCGTTTCCTGTCCCCCAGCGAGGTCTCCCCCTTCTTCTCCTGTAGCAGCTCAAGCAGCAGGGGATACTGCTCCCTGGAAGGGATGATCACGACATCCTGGTAATTCTTGGCAGCAGCGCGGATGAGGGAGATCCCCCCGATGTCTATTTTCTCAATGATCTCTTCATCCGTGGCCCCGGAGCGCAGCGTTGCCTCAAATGGATAAAGGTCAACGATCACCAGGTCTATGCCGGTGATCCCGTATTCCCCGAGCTGGGACTGGTCCTCCTTATTGTCCCCGCGGTTGAGTATCCCGCCGAATATTTTGGGGTGGAGGGTCTTTACCCGGCCTCCGAGAATGGAGGGATAGCCGGTAAGATCTTCAACGGATTTTACCTCCAGTCCAAGGTTCCGGATGTATTCCCGGGTACCCCCGGTTGAAATGATTTCAATGTCAAGATCCCTGAGATGATTCAGAATCGGCTCCAGTCCATTTTTATCGTACACGGAAATTAGTGCCGTCCTAATTCTTTTTAAATCAGACATTTAGAGCTTGGGGTTAAATTTGAACAAAGATAATTAAAAAGTTGCTAAAATTAGGTACATTTACGAGGAAAACCTAATTGTGCCGGGCAGAGGGGACCATGAAGCATCTGTTCAAAAACCTGAGGCTCCTTTTGGAGAGTTTTATTTTCGCCTTTCAATCGGTTATTGTAAACAGGCTGAGGACCATACTTTCACTGCTCGGGATCACCATCGGCATATTCGCCATCATCTCCGTTTTTACCATATTCGATTCACTGGAGATCAACATCCGTGATAGCCTGGCCCAGGCAGGCGAAAATGTCATCTACGTCCAGAAATGGCCCTGGGCGCCGGAAGAGGGTCAGGAATATGCCTGGTGGCAGTACTGGAACCGGCCGGTTCCGCAGTACCGCGAATACCTGGCCCTGAAAGAGCATAGCCAGCTGTCCGAAGTGGTCAGTTTTAACGCCTTGGCCAGGACCACACTGAAATACGGGAATAATTCGGCCACCGACATTGTCGTCTGGGGCGCCACCGAAGAATTCGAACAAACGCAGACTCATGAAATCGAACTGGGCCGGTTTTTCACCCCGTTCGAGTTCCATGCCTCCCGGAACCTCGTAGTCATAGGTTACAACATTGCCGACCGCCTGTTCCGGACCGATAACCCGATCGGCAAGGAAATCAAGATCAGGGGACATAAGGCTCTCGTCATTGGTGTTTTCAAGAGGGAAGGGAAATCCATGTTTAGCTCCATGGATGATTTTGTGGTTGTGCCGCTGCAGTTCATGGAAAAGATCACGGACATCCGCGACGAAAATGCCAACCCTCAGATCCTTGTGAAAGCCAAGCCGAACGTTAGCAACGAGGAACTCAAGGATGAAATCAGGTCCATCCTGCGCTCCTACCGCCGGCTGAGTCCCCGGGCAGACGACAACTTCGCCCTGAACAGCACGAGCATGCTCACCTCTGCCATTGACCAGATCTTCAAGATGCTGCATCTTGCTGGATTTTTCATCGGGATTTTCTCCATCATCGTCGGCGGTTTCGGGATTGCCAACATCATGTTCGTCTCGGTCAAGGAAAGGACCAACATCATCGGCATCCAGAAAGCCCTCGGTGCAAAACGTTACTTCATCCTCCTGCAGTTCCTCTTTGAGTCGATGCTTCTGGCAATCACCGGGGGTGCAGTCGGATTGCTGATCGTATTCGCGGGAGCTGCCATCATGTCAAGCCTGATCGAATCCTTCAAGGTATTCCTGACTGCGGGGAATATTGTGCTGGGACTCGGAATATCGGCCACCATAGGCATCATTTCGGGTTTTGCCCCGGCCTGGTCGGCCGCGAGAATGGATCCTGTCACGGCAATCAATACCTCATTTTAGGAACCGGGGATTTCAGAAAACCCCGTAGAGGATCCTGCCCGTTGTCAGGTAGATTGCCATTCCCACGATATCGTTCATGGTCGTGATGAAAGGCCCGGTAGCCAGGGCAGGATCGATCTTCAAACGGTTCAGGATCAGCGGAATGGAAGTCCCGAAAATCGAAGCAAACATAACTACAGTGAAAAGGGAAAGGCTTACCGTTGTGGTCAGGGCAAGGGGTTCCCCTGTCACCAGGTTATAGGCCAGCAGGATCGAGGAGAGAATGCTCCCGTTGATGATCGCAACGGACAGTTCCTTGAGGAGTTTGCGCCAGGTCGATTCGATGCCGAGGGTATTGGCCGCCAGGCCCTGTACGATGATGGCTGAGGACTGCACCCCGACGTTCCCTCCCATGGCTGCGATAAGGGGGATGAAGAAAGCCATTTCCGGGTAGAGTCCCAGTTCAACCTTATTGCTTTTCAGCACCATGGCTGTAAGTATCCCTCCGAACATACCGATAAAGAGCCACGGGATCCTGGCACGGGTCAGCAGCAACACGTTATCGGAAGGCTCAACATCTTTTATGATCCCGGAGGCCATCTGGTAGTCCTTCTCGGCTTCCTCCCGGATCACGTCCACCACATCGTCAATGGTAATCCGCCCGACCAGGCGGCCGATCGAGTCGACAACCGGCAGGGCGACCAGGTCGTATTTCTCCATAATGTTTGCAACGTCTTCGTCCTTTGTATCGGTCCGCACGGATATGACATCTTTTGTGTAGAGGTTTTCAATTCTGGCATTGGGCCTGACCATCAGAAGCTTTTTCAAGGACAAGATGCCCCGGAGGATATCATCGTTATCGACAACATAGATGAAATACACCTCGTCCACATCGGAGGCCTGCTTGCGCATTTCCCTGAGGCAGGTGGGTATATTCCAGTTCACGTTGACCTTGATCAGTTCCTTGGCCATGAGTCCCCCTGCAGTATTCTCATCGTAGGCCAGGAGGTCTACAATTTCCCCGGCCTGCTCAACATCCTCGATGTGTTGAAGGACCTCTTCCTTTTTTTCCTGCGGCAGGTCCCCGATCACATCGGCGGCATCGTCGGAATCCATCTCCCCGATGAATTGCTTGGCGATTTCCTCCCCGGAAAATGCATCCAGGAATCTTTCCCTCTTGTCATCGTCCATTTCGATCAGGATATCGGCCCTGGTTTCCCCGTCGAGGTCCAGGTACAGGAATTTTGCCTCCTCGATGTTCAGTTCATCGAAGATGTCTGCGATATCCGCAGGATGCAGATGGGAAACCAGGTTGGCTACGGATTTTTCATCGTACCGGCCGATGAGTTCCTTCAGGTTGCTTATAAATTCCCTTGTTAACTCGAATGACATGATCCAAATGCCTGGATTTCAATTCGTCGTGAAGATAATAATTTACAGTGAGAATCGGGCTCCTAGCAGGACGGTAAGTTTAACAAAACCTTCCACCGGGAGCTGTTCCGGCCGGAGGCCGAAAATATCCATCCCGGGATCCGGAATCTCGAACTGTGCTTTCAGGGAATTGCGGAGTGTTTTCCGGCGCTGGTTAAAGGCCGTTTTAACCACCCTGAAAAACAGTTCTTCATCGCAGGCCAGATGTACGGTGCTGTTTCTCCTGAGGCGGAGAACGGCGGACTTAACCTTCGGGGGGGGATTAAAGACCCCGGGACCCACGGTAAAAAGGTATTCGATGTCGTAAAAGGCCTGGAGAAGGACGGAAAGGATGCCGTAGGTCCTGGATCCGTGGGGGGCACGGATACGGTCCGCCACTTCCTTCTGTATCATGCAGACCACCTGAGAGACCTTCTGCCTGTGGGCAAGGATGAGGAAAAAGATCTGGCTGGAGATGTTGTACGGGAAGTTACCGATAATGGCCAGGGGAGCTGCCAGTTGCCGGGGCAGGTCCGATTTGAGAAAATCCCCCAGGATGATCCGGTCCCGGTGCTGCGGATAAGCTTCCTGCAGGAATTCCCAGGCTTCCCTGTCGATCTCAAGGACGTAAAGTTGAGGATACCGTTCAAACAGGTACCTGGTCAGGATACCGGTCCCGGGTCCCACTTCAAGCACACGATCCGAAGGCGCCGCATCCAGGCTCTGCACGATCTTCCTGGCAATGTTCTCGTCCCTGAGAAAATGTTGTCCCAGGCCCTTCTTTGGACGTACTGACATCAGGCAAGGATTTATCCCTAAAGATAGTATATTTGGGCATGAAGTACGATTTCGACGAGCTGACGGACAGGCGAAACACCCAGTCCTTCAAGTATGACAACGCGGCTGCCTATTTCGGAACGGACAAGCTGATCCCCATGTGGGTGGCGGACATGGATTTCCGGACCCCGGATTTCGTCATGGAGGCTATCCGTAAAAGAGCCGGGCACGAGATCCTGGGGTATTCCCTGCGACCGCCATCCCTTTACCGTGCGATCACAGGGTGGTACAGGGAGAGGCAGGGCTGGGAGATTTCGGGGGACTGGATCCTTTTTACTCCGGGTATCGTGGCAGCGCTCAGCATGGCGGTCAGGGCATTTACGGGTGAAGGGGATAAGGTGATCGTGCAGCCCCCGGTCTATCATCCTTTTTTCACAGTCGTGACGGACAACCGGCGAAGGATCCTATACAATCCCCTGATCGAGGAGGATGGATCATACCGGATGGACCTTGAGGGACTGAGGAAAAAGCTTGATCCGTCCGCGAAGCTGCTCCTGCTGAGCCATCCTCATAACCCTGTGGGAAGGGCATGGACAACGGATGAGCTGAAGGCGCTTGCTGAGCTCTGCCTCGAGAACAACATCACCATCGTTTCCGATGAGATCCATTCCGACCTGGTCTTTCACCCGCACCGCCACGTGCCCATCTACTCTCTTGGAGAGGAAATTGCACGCAACACGGTTGCCTGTGTGGCTCCCAGCAAAACCTTCAACCTGGCGGGACTCTCCTCCTCGGTCGTCGTGATCCGGAACGATGAACTGAGGTCCCGCTTCAATCACGAGCTCTCAGCCGGGCACCTGCACATGGGCAACATCTTCGGATCGGTTGCCATGGAAGCAGCTTATTCGCAGGGGCATCAATGGCTGGACCAGTTAATGGCCTACCTGAAAGGCAACCTTGATCTGCTCGGGGAATTCATTGACCGGGAGCTGCCCGCTGTAAGAATGTTCCCGGTTGAGGCCACTTACCTGGCCTGGCTGGACATGAGGGACATGGGAATGAACGATCGCGAGCTGAGGCAGTTCATGATCGAAAAGGCCCGGATCGGCTGCAATGACGGTCCCTCTTTCGGTCCCGGCGGCGAAGGATTCCAGCGGCTTAATTTCGGCTGTCCCCGCTCGGTTCTTCATAGGGCCCTTGTCCAGCTGAAGGAAGCCGTCCGGGAAATAAATTAAGCTAACAGGTAATAGAATTTGGTAACTTTCAAATCAAAAGGTAATTTTAATGACATTAGCGAGATGACCCGCTCATGAGATTCCCCCGCACCATAGGTTTCAGGATAGCCGTTGGCTTTGGGCTCCTGATCATAACCATATTTTTCAGCGCACGACTATCCTACCGGCTCATGGCCAGGGTGCAGGCCACCCAAACCTCGCTTCATTACGTGCTTGAACCCAGTATCCGCAAGCTTATCGAGTTGCAAAATACCATTCACCAGGCCGGCGACATTGTCACATCCTGGGATCGGTCCGGCCACAATGCCGGATCACCCCGGCTCCGGGAGCTCAGGGAGATCTATCAGTCGAGGCTGCCGGCCACGCAATTGCAGATCCTCAAATTATCAGACGGATGGAAACAGGAGGACAGTGATGCCTATTCAAAACTCAGTAAGTATATAAGTGATTCGCTCTACGAACAAACCATGCAGTTCATAAACAGTCCTTCCCCTGCCTTTCGTTCTTCCGGCGACAGCCTGACAGCCACCAAACCGCTTAACGATTTGCTGAAACCCTACCAGTTCACTG
>Ga0307419_10001443_pt1 | contig 12185 bp, 6 predicted proteins | sample SalMarWE160230MG_2_FD_202512 | JGI IMG/M metagenome (GOLD analysis project Ga0307419, IMG submission 202512) | Salt marsh sediment microbial communities from the Plum Island Ecosystem LTER, Massachusetts, United States - WE1602-30 | ecosystem: Environmental > Aquatic > Marine > Intertidal zone >... | reverse complement strand
AGCGGTTTGGTTTTTGCACAGTAATAAACTTAGCAGTAAATGCTCAGTTTTCCAACCGCTCTTTTCTTATTCAATTTTACTTATTTTGGACAGACCTGAAATTTAAGGTAATTACTATCTATTACAATCTATGATTATTACGTATATGATAATGAAACACGTAAACAAAATATTCTAATTTTCAATATAGATTCTAAATTATTTATGCTTAAGAATAAATATATTGATAGTTAATGCTTCTTATAAGAATTCGCTCTCTCCTGGACCTAACTCCCAGTTTTTAGTATTAAATATATATTCATCTGGGATACTGCTTTTGTTCTTAACAAAAAACTCTCCCGGTTTTCCGAACATCATCATCCGATCTGCCCCTTCACACAAAGTACTCCATGTTACAAGCATTATCTTGTAAGGTGATTCAAGGTAATATTTTAGAAAGCTCTTTAATATTTGATTCTTTTTGACTGAACTTTGATTTATAATGTCCAAGATCATTAATCTTCCTCTGTTTTTAGAACATATTATAATACCGATATCTATACCAGCCCTAGAGACTTTAAAAAAATGATAATTCTTATCTGGATTGCCTTTATAACGCCAATAAAAGTAAGGTCCTGATTTTTTGATATATATAGGCCTTTCAATTCTAATTAATTGTACATTAATATTAAATTCATCAATTGAGTCAATGGGTAAAATATGTAAATCCTTAGTCTTGATTTCAATTGTTAACAAATCTAAAAATATTACCTTATAAAACCAGCTTAATACAGGAAACCGTGGAGCAAAAAGCTTTTTAATTTTAATCTCTTTCCATCCATTGCTCTTGTAGCCTGGCTTAGAAAGCTCATTTGCAAAGTTTACATTTAATACAATATCCCTTTCCGATCGATCACTTTCCTTTAATAATTTTGAAAAAATTCCTTTCCCTCGGAACTGAGGATTTACTACAGGATCAATATCCCTGCCAGCAATAAGGTTTTTACCATTAACTACAATCTCTTTTTTAATTGCTGCATAAACACCTATAATTGTATTACCTGATTTTGCAACATAAATTGCCGATGGAGCCATTATATTCTGAAAATGAAGCCATCTCCATCTATCCTTTGAAAAAGGATATCTTAAACCATTGGATAAAAGATTAATAATCTCGTCAATATAGGAATCAATATAGGGTACAATTTCGATACTATTGGACGTTATATCTGTTTCTTTTCCCACACTAAAATAATGATTTATGAGTGAAATTAATATTGACTGTTATCTTTTTATCAGATTCCTTACCTTTTCCTTCAATAACCACAAGATAAATCTTGTATTCCCTATAAGATACCTTTTCCAGAGCCTGCGAGGTTCCTTTATTAACCTGTAGAACCATTCAAGTCCTATCCTGATCATCCAAACGGGGGCACGCTTCATTGTACCTGCATAGAAATCAAAAACCGCCCCTATGCAGCAAATATGCCTGGCACTGATCCTGTCAATGTTTACGGCTGCCCATTTTTCCTGCTTCGGCTGGGTCATTCCCACAAAAAGCACATCAGGTTCGAATTCATTTATGACAGATATTATTGCCTGGGTTTCCTGATCCAATAACTTATCCCTGAAAGGAGGTGAATAAGTTCCGATAGTAACATACTGAAATTCACGGGCTATACGATCTCTTATCAACCCAAGCACTCTTTCTGAACTCCCCATAAAGAAACATTTACCACCGGCTTGTTCCAGTCTGCTCATCTCAAACATAAAAAGATCATAACCCGATATCTTACTGATTCTTAAGCCCTTTAGAACTCTATAGGCTATTAACGCCCCGACACCGTCAGGAAGAAGACTATCCGACCGAAGAATTGCATTCAGAAATTCATTATCACTGTTACTCAGATTGAATGTATTGGCATTTATAGTGTTTATTAGCAACTTCCTTCCATCACCAAAATCAAAATCCAGGGGCTTTGTTTTGATGAGCCGGAAGAGTTCCTCCAAATTAAATTTATTTAAATGATTATGTTTCATGCACCATTTAACATTACTGTACAGATAAATTAAGAATCTTTATAATGCTTCTTCTGTTATCAATCTCATTTCCTTGCTTTAGCCTCATTACCCTGTTCCACATTGAGCCAAAAAAGAATCTTGCCTGTATGTACTCCCTGCTATCACCACAAGTCAATCCATACCTGGGAATATTGAGTAAATCTGACATAGCCATGGTATTCCCCGTAACAGTTGTGAATGCCATCCTGCATCCGCCCGCTTTAAGGATAGCAACTTCTCTCTCTCCGTAATCAAATCCAGGTATTCCATTTGGATACGCAAAATAAATGATTTTATGTCGAAGGATTTTCTCAAGATCACGAAAAGATGAAATAATTTCATTCCTTGCTACAGGCTCATTCTCATTTGCAAGTACCGGATGACTGAGTGTGTGTGCTCCTATAGTAACAAGACCCGATTGCTCAACTTCCCTTATCTCATCAACAGACATGTTAATACATTTCTTTTTCTCAATATTGTATTTTCCTCTGTAGAGATTTATTATCTTCCATATCTGTACAATTTTCAGACATTTTAACAGATGTTCTATCGGAAACTTTCCGATTTTATGCAGGTTAAAATCCTTGTCAATTACTTCGATATATATTTTCTTTAATAACATATCTTCGTAACCTGCAATCTCCTGGAACCAGAAATTTTTCCTTTGAAGAATGATCTCAGGAGAGACGAAAAGTATTGCCGGTAGGTTATATTTTTTCAATACAGGATAAATATTTATATAAAAGGAAGACGCTCCGTCATCAACTGTAATAAGGCAGACACCGGACAAACTACTGTTATTGTATAAGTCTTCAAACTCTCCCGGACTCACTATTCTGTATTTATCTTTCAGAAAAAAAATGGTCCTGTCAAACCAGTTCCTGTCGGTCACTTCGTGAAAATTTATCACTTTCCCCATCCTGTGAGAGCCTAATTGTAAAGGTTCAGAAAATCGAGATCTGCATCTGCATTGGTTACTATCAAGCCAGGATTCTCACCTGTGGGATAGGTTGTTACAATGTGCTCCAGTGCACTCCTTCCGTAAATCAGAGGGCAAAAATTAAACCTTTTAAAATTAAACGATGTTCTGCATGTTGTAAGCGGGATCCTGTTCATCCTTCCAATTCTTGATGCTGCGTTCAGCAGTCGGATAAACTGCACAGGTTTCCCGGGATTGAACCTGAAGTCAACAACCGAGAGTACCGGGTAACCGCCCTCCACCGAAGGTCGTACAACAAAATAACATTCGTCTGTTTCACCTGATATTTCCAGCTTATAGAAATGGTATTTCGTAAAATTCTCAAAAAACCTATTGTTGAGAAAATGCCGGTCACGTACGAATTCGATATCGAATTCAGTACCTGTCCAGTACCCGTTATCAGGGATCGTGAGTCCTTTTACGGATGTCAACTTTCTGAACTCATATCCCCCTGAAGAGATCTTCTCAGGGAATCTGTAGTTCATTTCTTTTTTTAACTTAAGAAGTTTTAATCTGAAAAGAGGTAGTCTGAACGACCATAAATTAAAAATCACATAATGTCTGGCCGCACCGATAAATTTTGTTCCGAGTTCCTTCTGTATCTTGTAATTTATGTCAGTTGTACCGAATCCGAATGCCGTCTTATTTTCGTCCATCTCTATTATCAAGAGTAAACCGGCTTCTCCCCTGTATTTCTCTTCAACAATCATGTCATGCCCCCAGTAAATTTTTTCCTCCCTGCCGTTTATTCTCGCACGTGTGGGGAAATATAGAGTACATCCTACTATTTTCCCGTCATCATTCAGTACCAACAGGTTTTTCCGGATGTCTTCCGGATCTTCAGGTATCTGATACAGCCTGTATTTCAGGTATGCTTCAGATTTTTCGGGCCACATCTTCTTCGAAAATGCAAGAAGCTCTTCATAATATTTCTGTTCAAAAGCTACAACTTCCATAATATGATTTTTTAAGATTTATTCTGCTGTATTTATTACATTCCATCCAGCGCTTTTGCAAGGTCCCTGATCCTCGGACTTTTAAGAAAAGTTTTAAGCGATAAATCCTTTTTTGAAACAGCTTTTATCCTTGCAACAACTGTAATTGCAAGCAATGAATCCCCTCCTATTTCAAAAAAATTATCCGTAATGCCTATATCCTTCCTCATAAAGGCTTCGCTCCAGATGTTCATTACCAGATTCTCCGACTCCGTAAGACTATTCTCAATAATAATACCGGCTTTCTGTTCAGCATTTTCCCCATCGTCCGACAGTCCGGGTGAAATGGCTTCCCGGCTGGCAACTTCTGAGGATAATTCAGAACCGGGAGCAATGTTTTTTGCCTGTCCCACAGGAATTCTGTAATCTATCCAGTACCTTTTTCTTTCGTAGGGATATGCCGGAAGAGGCACTTTTACAGGGTGTGACGATGCAATAAACGGGAAAATATCCGGGTTTATGCCCATCCGGAACAATTTTCCCAGTGAATCCATTACTTTAATTCTCTCATCGGTCCCGTCTGATTTGCCAAGGGTAGTGACTATCATTTCTTTCCCTGCAAGACTTTTATTCTGGCGTGTCAGAGAGCTCAGATGAGTTTCAGTACCTGCTTCAAGAAAAACAATCTCACATGCATCCGTAAGCCGTTCGATTCCCTCCCTGAAACGTACTGTATGTCGCAGCTGTTTGGCCCAGTAGGCGGGAGACATCGATTCCTCCGGAGTAATATGCTTTCCCGTAAGACATGAAATAAACGGAATCCCGGGAGGATTCATTTTAAACTGTCCTATATATTCTTCAAATTCCCTGAGTACCGGATCGAAAGCTTCGGAATGAAATGCGTGAGATGTGTTCAGATTCAGATAAGCAATCCCCTTTTCTGTAAGTATCTTTTCAGTATATTCCTGCATTCCCGGTTTAACAGAGATCGTACATGCAGAGGCAGCATTATCGGCAGCCAGCTCGAAAAATTCTCCTGCAAGCGATCGAAGAGTAGCAGCATCAGAGCGCACTGCCAGCATTTTTCCTGAAGGCATTTTCTGCATCAGGCTCCCTCTTCTGATCACAATCCTCATAGCTGATGGAAGATCAAAAACACCGGCAAGACATGCTGCAGTATACTCACCTATACTGTGTCCTATAAGATAATCAGGAGTTATTCCGGCTTCCTGCATCAGCCTGGCCATTGCATATTCTACAGAAAACAAGGCAGGTTGGGTTATTTCAGTTGCATCAAGTTTGTGCACGGTCCCAGGAGTATCGGCTCCGAAAATTATTGTTTTGAGGTCAGAACCTGTTTCATTCCTGAAAATCTCAAAACATTCATCCATTATCTGCCTGAAAGACAATATATTCCCGTATAGTATTTTACCCATTCCGGGATATTGGGCACCCTGCCCCGGAAACATAAATGCAATCTTCGGATTAGTTATTGTTTCCTTTGGTTCACAAAAGGTCACTCTGCCGGAAATAATATCATCAACCGATTCGGCAGTAAAGTAACTTCTGAATCTCATCATCTTTCTCCCGCTTCCCAGTGTAAAAGAGATATCGCTTAGTCTGAGTTCCCGGTTATCTTTAATAAATTCAACAAAGTCTTTCTCTCTTTTTTTCAGGGCGGTCTGTGTTTTTGCGGAAAAGAGTATCAGGCCGGGGGATGTGTCGGTTCCTGACGAATCGTTTCTTTTCCGGGGAAGTTCCTCCACAATAATATGTGCATTAGTCCCTCCGACCCCGAATGAACTGACACCCATGATAAGCGGCTCATTATCAGTCCATTTTTTTAGCTCTGACTGAACATAAAACTGAGTGTCCGTAAAATCGATATGTGGATTGGGATTCTTGAAATTGATTGTCGGTGGTATCATCCGTGTACTTGCAGCCATACATACTTTTATGAAGGATGCAACTCCGGCAGCAGCATCTGTGTGCCCGATATTACTTTTAACCGATCCGATACCGCAGAATTGCTTTTTATTCCCTGACACTGAGAATGCTTTTGTAAGTGCAGTTACCTCAATCGGATCGCCAAGCCTAGTAGCAGTGCCATGACCTTCAATATAGGATATCTGATCAGAAGAAATCCCTGCCGATTCATGGGCAGCCATTATCACTTCTGCCTGTCCGTCGACACTTGGTGCAAGGTAGCTTATTTTATTATTGCCATCATTATTTGTAGCCCATCCTTTAACTACTGCGTAAATATTGTCTCCGTCTCTCAATGCATCTTCAAGCCTCTTTAATATGACTGCACCCGCACCATTACTGAAAACAGTGCCGTTACTGTCTGCATCAAAAGGCCTGCATACACCATCCGAAGATGTTATTGCTCCTTCCTCGTGAAGATACCCGCTCTCCTGGGGTACCATAATAAATATACCTCCAGCCAGGACAACATCGGATTCCTTCATAAAAAGGCTCTGGCATGCCTGAGATATTGCCACAAGTGAGGTAGAACAGGCTGTCTGAACATTTACGGCTGGGCCCCTGAGGTTGAACTTATATGCTGTTTTTGTCGGTATGTGGGTAACATCATTTCCTATATATATTCCAAGCGTTTCTGCGGATCTCATTCTGATATAATTTTCCAGCCTTACCGAATCACGCAGGACATTGTTAAGGAGATATGTATTTACGAATCCTCCCGCAAAAACACCTATTGAACCTTTATATCTGAAAGGATCCAGTCCTGCATTCTCAAAGGCATCCCATGCTATTTCGAGCCATACTCTGTGCTGGGGATCGGTAAGAGCAGCTTCTTTCGGCGTCATATCGAAAAAATCCGCATCAAAACTGTCAATATCGTTGATGATACCTCTTGCCTTGATATAATCAGGATTATCCTTTAGCTCAGGGTAATTGATTTCCGAGCCTTCCAGTTCGTCATCTGTAAAACGTTTAATGGTCTCCCTGCCTTCCAGCAGGTTCTTCCAGAATTCATCAAGATTAGCGGCGCCAGGATACCTGCATGCCATACCTGTTACTGCGATATCATGGCTGCTGCCGGCTTCAGAACCCTGTGATCGTTCCTGTTTACGTAAATGAATGATTTCAGGTACAGAACCGGCAATAAATGCCGCTAGCTTTCTGACCGTCGGATATTGAAAAATATCTACAATTTTGATTTCTATATTATAGCTCTTCTTCAGATCAATAACAATCTGCGGTATAAGTACAGAATGGCCTCCTATGTCAAAAAAATTATCATCAGGAGTGAAGTTGTTATTATTAAGGACCTGTTGCCAGACTCTCATTACTATATCTTCGGTGCTTCCTGTTGTGGCAGCAGTCATATTATTACCCGGACTTACAGTAGCGCCTGAAGCAGAAAATTCTGAAAGTATACCTTCAACAGTAAGATACCGGTCAATTATCATTGAAAAAAATGCATTCCTTTCAGTATAATGACTTATGGTTGCAGGTGATCTTTGAGCATCATCGTTTTCCTGCGATGTTACCGGTATATCTGAGTCCGGGTCAAACTTAAAACCCACAGCAATTTCCGCAGGTATTCTGAACCTGGTTACTTCTTTATCAGTGACTTCTTTAAAATCCCGGAAATTTGCAGTTAAAAAATTCTCTGCTGGTATATTTTTGGGACTCTTTATAAAATCAATGGTTAAAAATTCTGACTTGCTATGCCTGGCTCTCTCTCCAAGAAATTTAACAACAGCATGTTCAACTCCTTTACCCAGAACCCTGCAGCTCAAAAGAAAGGTATCAGTTGTATACCCGTTCCTGATATCTGATATAATTACTCCCGTGAGTCCATAGTCACCGAACCTGTCCGTCACTGTTACCTGGAAACATTCGTATCTATTATCCGCAGATATTTTCCTGATTTCATTTTCATCTCTTTTTCTACCGGTAAAGTTGAACTGGTTTGTCCTAAAAGTCAGTTGAGAGATACGGGGAAAGTTCTTTTCCTTAAATTCTGTAATTGCTATTTTCAGATCCAGTCCGGCAATAAAATCCCTGTAAGAACCGGCTTTAGCCTTAAAAAGACTCCGGACTCCTTCCTCCCTGTATTTCTGTGCTCTTTTTCCGTCCTCATCGGTGATCTTCAGCCTGTCGAACACCCATGTATTCTTTAAATCATTTCCTGAAAAACCTCCTTCAGGCACCTGTATCGTGAGGACTCCCGGTAAATTTTCCATGACCTCCGCACATTCGACAGGATTATCATCAAAGAAGACAAAACTGTCGGTACCTATATTTATTTCACTTGCCAGTTCTCGGATGTTAACCGATTTTGGGTTCCAGTTTATCCTGTGGAACGAGATATGTTCCCTTTTAAGGATCATGTCCCTGTTCTTTTCAAAAACCTCTAATACATCTTCCTCCATGTTCTTACTGCAAAGACATATCAGGACACCAGAGTTATGTTGTTCAATCAGAAATCTCTGAAAATTCTGTTCTCCCTCTCCTATCTTTACGCCTTCAGTTCCGTCTTCGGCAACAACACCTTTCCAAAGAGTGTTATCACAGTCAACAACAATGGCTTTAAAGGGATTTACTAAAGGAATATGTATCCTGCGTACTATTATAGTTGCTAATGAAATAAAGAAATTAACCTTATAAGGAATATTACCTATTTCTTCTCCCATCTCTTCATAATAATCAAATACCCTATAGGTTTCTATAAGTTCCTCAGATTTCAGAATTATGACATTTGGATTTGCCCTGAAAAGATCAGATAGCTTTGTTTCCGCTTTAATTAAGTATTTATTGATTGTATTATTTTTTAATACTTCGGTTGATTGAGGGCAAAATGCCAGAATATACTTACCCTTCCGGTTTATCTGTAAAGAAGATGATAAAGAATCTTCAAATTCTTCAATTTTTCTGATGAAATCAGATATTATGTTTTCAGAATGCTTTTCAACTAACCAATCTTCTAACCTTATAAGTAATATATTATATCCATAATGATTTAAGTTGAATTCACTGGAAGGATTTAATAACTGATGGAAAACCTGATTATATCCCGGGAAATCGACTGAACAGGAAAGATTTAATTTATCAAACCAGAACTCAAGATATGATTGAATCGGTTCGGTCGTGAATGTACCTGTAATTTTTATTGCTATCTTGTTTTTAATCAGTCTATCATCTTCTTTACTAAACCAATATGGTAAAAAGTCCGGATTGGAAATCAGGGTATCTATCAGCGTAACATATTCCTGTTCAAAGTAAGTTATAGTATCATGTCTGAACAGATCAGTATTATATTTAAACACACAATCGAATCTATCATAAGTGTGCAATATTTCAAGTGTTAAATCGAACTGCCCTTCCTGATCATCAATTGGGTAAGGACATATTTCCAATGCTCCGAATCTTGTAAAATCCTTTGTGGAAGGATTTAATAGATCCAGCAGAATACCCAGGTTCCTTTTATTCATGAAATTATACATTACCTGGAACATTGGCGATATTGCAGGATCACGTTTAGGAGAAATAATTTTGACTAAATATGGAAAAGGGATATCCTGATTGTCAAGAATATTCTGTAATTTTGATTTGTTTTCCAGAATATATTCCGAAGCCTTCTTTGTTTCATCTATTGAGCAATTTACAGGAACAAGGTTGATCATATACCCAAAAACCTGCAGGAACTCTTTTTGGGTTCTTGCAGCAACGGGCATCCCAATATAGAACTGTTTCTGCAGTGATAATTTTGAAAGTAATAATTCAAACAGGGTATAGAAAATAATATTCGGTGTAACATTAAGTTGTTCAGCTACACGATTTAATTTTTCAGACAGTTCGGTAGTTATTGAAAAATGATGTGTTTTTCCATTAAAAGCCTGTACAGAAGGTCGTTCGTAATTATATGGAAGAACAAGAGGATATTCCTTCCCTTTAAGAAGATTATTCCAGAATGCCAGTTCTTTCTTTGCTTTTTCCCCATTTAAGGATTTGATTAAATCAAATACATAATCGCCGAAGTCAAGCATAGCCGGCTCAAAATCAGAAGTACTGCCTTTCAATAAAATATTGTACGTTTCAAACAGTGCTTTAAGAAATATTTTTAAAGACCATGCATCACAGATAATATGGTGAACATTAAACAGGAAATATGTAATTTCTTCGGATGTAAAAAAGTATGTTTTGAAATTTGGTCCTTTACGCAAATCAAAAGGTATTCTGTATTTTGTATAAATCTGATCCTTAATTTGTTTCTCAGTTAAGCCTGATACATCAATATTCTGAATGTATGGTTCTTCCCGTTCAAAAACAATCTGACAACATCCTGATTCCTCCTCGTTAATATCTGCAAATACGGTTCTTAAAAGAATATGCCTTTCCGTAAGAATTTTAATGGTTTTTTTGAATACTTCCAGATCAAACGGGTTTTTAATTTTTCCGGAAACGGCAATATTATATGATATATTTTCAGGATCTGCCTGATGAAAAAACCATTGGGCTTTCTGGTTATGAGTTAAAGGATAAACTTTAATACTCTGCTGATTATTCTCTTCAATCAGTTTTAGAAAATATTCCTCATTTGCCTTAATAAATTTCAGATTTGATTCTGATAATACATCCCCGGCAGCATTATATGAAAGTATATTATCCTCCTTCCATAATTTCAGATGTAAAGGAATTGTACTTTTAATATCGTAATTCATTTTTAAAATTGTTTAGACAAAATGAATCATTAGCTCATCTGAAAGAACTGGATTAATTTACTTCTTATTTTTATTGATGAAATCGACAATATGTTGAATCGAACCAAAATTCTTACGGTTCATTTGATCTTCTTTCACTTTGAAATTAAATTTCTTCTCAATAAAACATGCTATTTCTATGAGTCCCATGGAATCTATAATTCCTGTGTCAACAAGCGATTTATCAATCTGGATATCTTCAATTTCTACGATAAATTGTTTACAAATGAAATCAATCAATATTTCCCTGATCTCTTCTTTAGTTATAACCTCAGTACTTTTAGCCTGATTATTCATACTCGTTTATTTTTTTGGTAAGTAATTTCCCGGAAAGTTCAGATTTCTTCGGATGTTTTGCCCAATATTTTGAAATTTGAGTAGATAATATAAAGGTAATTATCATATTATCCCGGTAGCCTATAGAATCAGGTATTCCAGTCTCAAATTTTTTAACAAACCTCTGTACCCATTTAGGATTAAATATATTATAATCATGAACAAGATCTTCACTTAGAAAAAATGCCGCATTATCGGTTAATTTTCCATTTATTGTTATAAATGATCTTAAGTCAGGCGCCATATAGGGTCGTTTTGACCTGTTAATAATTGAATCAGGAATTTGATTTCGATAAGTGTCTTTCAACAAATATTTCTGGTTGAATCCTTTCAGTTTATACTCATCATTCATAGTAAAAAGCATATCCACTACCCTGTGATCTAAAAAAGGATATCGTCCTTCGACACTGTGTGCCAGTGACATTCTGTCTCCCTGAGAAGATAACAGGTATCCAGATAATAAAGTCCTCATTTCAAGATACTGATTCTTTTGAAGCAGGTTAAAACAATCATAATTATCTGGTAACCATTTCCGTAATTCCTGAATCAGTTTGTCTTTTTCGAATTCTATTCTGTATTCTTTATTAAAATAATTTTGCAAGATTTTATTATTATGGATTCTGATATTCAGCGAAGTCAGTTCGTTATTATAATCTTTAAGGAAGTCCTCATAGAACATCTTCATCATTCCGTACTTATTCGCATCTTTATAGTGATTTAAATGTGGATAAAGTTTTTTTATAAGCAGAGGTCTAAGCACTGAATCAGGATACCTTGACCAAAATTCAAGCATCTTCAGTTCTTTATATGAATCATACCCCCAGAGGACTTCGTCGGCACCCTCACCTGTTAAGACAACCTTTATATCATTTTTTCTTACAAGTTCCGACAGCAGATACAGAGGTACAGGTGCAGTCCGAAAAACAGGTCTCTCAAAATGATATACTGCATCAGGAAAGGCATGATCAATTTTTTCATAGGTTATATTGATACTATGATGTTCGGAATTAATAAATTTTACCATATCCTGCTGATAATTCGACTCATCAAATTCTTTGTCTTCAAAGACGATTGAAAATGTTTTAAATTTGTTTGTAGTATGTTTGTTGACAAGCGACAAAACAACCGAACTGTCAATCCCCCCACTGAGATAAGCTCCCA
>Ga0307419_10001442_pt1 | contig 12193 bp, 12 predicted proteins | sample SalMarWE160230MG_2_FD_202512 | JGI IMG/M metagenome (GOLD analysis project Ga0307419, IMG submission 202512) | Salt marsh sediment microbial communities from the Plum Island Ecosystem LTER, Massachusetts, United States - WE1602-30 | ecosystem: Environmental > Aquatic > Marine > Intertidal zone... | reverse complement strand
GAAGGGATAAAAAAATAATACCTGTGCAACGAAAATTTTGAAACGAATGAAAGCAGTTTTAATAGTATTTAACCAGGCGCATACCGAACGCGTGGAATATATGCTTGAGCAGCTCGGGATCAGGGGCTATACCTGGTGGAACGATGTCAGGGGCCGGGGATCTGAAACCGGTGAACCGAGAATGGGCACGCATACCTGGCCCGAAATGAATTCTGCTGCACTGGTCATAACCGATGATGAAAAAGTCACACCCTTATTGGAAAGTGTAAGGAAAATGAATGAGATCAATAAAGAAGTGGGTGTCAGGGGGTTTGTCTGGGAAATCCAGCAGACAGTTTAACCGGGTATTCCTGCGACTTAATGTCTGCTACCTTATCATGAACTTTACTACCGGATGACCGGTTGAACAATATTGGCCGCCCGGCACTAAAGCCCGGTGCACCGCACAAGATCCATGACCAGGCACGAGGAGACATTTACACAGATCCGCTTCAGTCTCTTGTTAATCAAGGATCCGAATTGCTGTCCCAGGAAAAACGCAGTGACCAGGACCACATAGGAATACCAGGTAAAACCCAGATGTGAGGCCAGCCGCAGGGCAATGACGAATACCACCGGGATGTGAACAGCCAGGAACCATTGCAGGGAGAACCGCCTCACGTTGGCACGCCAGTACCCGAAAGGGATATTTATGATAATTACGGTTAATCCTATCAGAAAGAATTTTCCCATGGTGCAAATTTATTTAAATATTGGGAAGGCAGTGCAGCATGAATTCACCGGATTGAAAAAACCCTGATCCGAATGACCAGGGTTTCATTGGGCTCCTCAGGCTGGACTCGAACCAGCGACCCTCTGATTAACAGTCAGATGCTCTAACCAGCTGAGCTACTGAGGAAGGTCCGGAATTTTGCCATGCGAAAATAATAGGTTAAAATGAAATATCCAATATATTTGTGATATTTGTTAAAAAGGCGATTCTATGAGCAAAGTAATAGGAATGGGCAATGCGCTTGTCGATGTGATGACCATCCTGAAAGGTGACCGCACCCTGAAAGAATTTGCCCTTCCAAAGGGCAGCATGCAGCTGGTTTCGAAGGAATTTTCCAACCGCCTGCTTGCAGGAACGCTTGGATTGCAGAAAATCCAGTCATCGGGAGGTTCTGCGGCCAACACCATACATGGACTGGCGAACCTGGGCATCGAAACCGGGTTTGTAGGCAAGATCGGCAAGGATAACCTGGGACGGTTCTTTGAGAATGATTTGATGGAAAATCACATAACGCCCATTTTATTCCACGATCTTGAAGAAACCGGCCGCTCGATCGCCCTGATCAGCAAGGATTCGGAGCGGACCATGGCGACTTACCTTGGCGCTGCTGTCGATCTTCATGAAGAGGACATCAGCTCGGATCTTTTCGCTGACTATCTTTTTTTCCACGTTGAGGGGTACCTGGTACAGAACAGGGAATTGATGCGAAAGGCCCTGAGACTGGCCAGATCTCATGGCCTGACGGTCTCCCTTGATATGGCAAGTTTTAACGTGGTGGCTGATAACCGGGATTTTTTTGAAGAAATAATCCGGGAATATGTTAACGTTGTGCTGGCCAATGAGAGCGAGGCGGAATCCCTTACCGGGAAAAAACCCGAAGAAGCCCTATCGGGTATGGCATCCATGGCTGAGATTGCGGTGATCAAGATGGGCCGGAACGGCTCCGTGGTCAAGAGAGGCAATGAGGAGCACATCATCCCGATCGAGAAGGTGAACAGCATCGATTCAACCGGGGCGGGGGACCTCTACGCAGCCGGATTCCTTTACGGGATGTGCCAGGATCAGTCCCTCGAAACATGCGGCAGGATCGGGGCCATAATGGGCGCCCACGTGACCGAAGTGATCGGGGCAAAAATGGGCAGTGACACCTGGAATACGGTGAAGGAAAAAGTCAGCGAAGTCTGCAGCGATTAATTTCGTTCTTTCAGATTCGAAATCCTGATCCGCAGCCCTGATCATGAATTTGAGTCCAGGGACCGGTTCCGGATCATGAAATCACTTGAACAATCCGTGTAGCTCAGCATTGATCTTGTCAATGACTGTGCTCAGGTCTTCAGGATTATCGGGGAAGTTATAATTGTCCGCATCCACGATCAGCAACCTGCCCAGGTTGTAGGATTCCACCCATGCTTCGTATCTTTCATTCAGCCGTTTCAGGTAATCGAGCCGGATGCTGTTCTCGTATTTCCTTCCCCGTTTCTGGATCTGGTTGACCAGGGTGGGAATGGAAGCCCTCAGGTAGATCAGCAGGTCGGGTGGCTGGATGAGTGAAGAGATCAGGCTGAAAAGGGTAAAGTAATTCTCAAAGTCGCGGGTTGTCATCAGTCCCATTGAATGCAGGTTCGGTGCAAAAATGAACGCATCCTCGTAAATCGTCCGGTCCTGAATGACATCCCTGCCGGTTTTGCGGATGTCAAGGATCTGGTTGAAACGGCTGTTCAGGAAATAGATCTGGAGGTTGAATGACCATCGCTGCATGTCCTGGTAAAAATCATTCAGGTAAGGATTGTCATCGACGTCTTCGTAGTGCGGTTCCCATTTGTAATGTTTGGATAGTAAAGAAGTCAGGGTGGTCTTCCCGGATCCGATGTTCCCTGCAATGGCAATGTGCATACTGAGGATTTTTAAGGTCGCGAACCTTACGAATGTACAAAATAAATCTGAAGAAAAAGGAACACTCCCGTCAGGGATTTGTTTTATAAATCCAGTACCCTTTTCGCGTGTAAAGAAACAGGAAACCGGGTTGCAGTTCGGCTTTCAGGATTTCGTTCCCCGGACCGGCAAGCCCGGTTTTGCCCTGGCCGCCCGGTGCATTCCCGGTGCCTTCCGGCTCACCTGGCACGGGTAAAGGCAACCGGGCAAATTCAGCCGTGGAAAGGTCATAACTCAGCAGTTCACCATCCTTCATGAAATAAATGCAACGGTCGGTCACCTGGAATTCAAGGGGAACATCAACCGGAAGGGTCCGGGAGTAGTTCCCGAAAAGGTCGAAGACAAGGATTCCCGTGCCAGGGATATTCAGGTAGAGGGACCTGTTTTTTTCGATCATGAAAGTAGGCCGGATATCCGGACCGGTCAGGATGTTCAGGGTGGGACCCTCATGGACAAGGCTAAGGTTCACATCGAAATATTGCAGCTGGTTATTCAGGCTGTTGAAGACCCAGAATCCCCCCTGGCTTGAGGAACAGACCAGCTCGACCTGGTCCAGGCCGAGATCGTCAAGCCACACGGGACTCCGGATCTGCGAAAGGAAGTCATCGACCCAGACGACCTGGTTATGGTCCCTGAAGAACAGCATTATCCTCAGTGGATCTGAAACATCAACCGAATAAATGTTTCCCAGGAAGGCATTGGAATAATTGGCAACCTGGTCACGACCGGGTGAAAATTTCTTCAGGGTGTTATCCTTGACAACGTATACATTACCCATGGGACCGGCGTAATGCCGGTCCCCCGTAACCTCCACGTAACCGGCAAGCTGAAAATTGTCAGGGATGCGGGCAGCGTTAAGCGGGACCATGAAGGAAAAGAACAGTAATATGAACCGGGTCATTAGCATATTTTGAGTCGTACGGTGCGGGCAGTTTTCAAACTGCATGCGGCGGATCTGTTCAATCCGTCTGCAGGGCAAGGATATCTTCAACATACTTCCGGTCGTTCGACAGGCGGGGGACTTTGTTCTGTCCCCCCAGTTTTCCTTTGGACCGCAGCCATTGATAGAACGTTCCGTCTGGCAATTTTCGTACGGTCGGCATCTCAAGGGTTATCCCTTTGTACCGCTTGGCTTCGTAATCGGAATTGATCGAGCAGAGTGCATTGTCAAGCACCGAGGTGAAATATTCGAGGTCGGCCGGAGACTTTTCGAATTCGATCAGCCATTCGTGGGATCCCTTGCGGTCGTCTCCCATGTAAATGGGTGCCGCCGTGTATTCCCGGATCACAGCACCGGTTTTTGAACAGGCAATTTTAAGCGCCTTCTCCGCATTCTCAATGATCAACTCTTCGCCGAAAGCATTGATGAAATGCCGGGTACGTCCCGATATCCTGATCTTGTGCGGGAAGGTTGAGGTAAAGGTTACCGTATCGCCGATGATGTAACGCCAGAGTCCCCCGTTGGTCGATATCACAATGGCATAGTTCTCGCCCCTGACCACTTCATTCAGGGTAACTGCCTTCACCTCCGGGTCCGAAGCCTTCTCGGCAGGAATGAATTCGAAGAAAATCCCGTAATCGAGCATCAGCAGCATATCGTCCCTGCCGGGTTCGTCCTGTATGGCAAAATGGCCTTCCGAGGCATTGTAAACCTCCAGGTAATGCATCTGGTCGGAAGGGATCAGCTTGCGGAACTGTTCCCGGTAGGGAGTGAAGCTTACCCCCCCGTGGGTGAATAATTCAAGGTTGGGCCAGACCTCCAGAAGGTTGCTCTTACCTGTGAATTCCAGGATATGCTTGATCAGCACCAGGTTCCAGGAAGGTACCCCGGCAAGGCTGGTCACGTTGTCACGGATGGTTTCGCGGGTGATCACATCCATTTTTTCCTCGAACTCTGACATCAGGGCCACATCCTGGCTCGGGGTACGGATGAAATGGGCCCAGAACGGCAGGTTTTCAATCAGTATGGCGGACAGATCGCCATAGAAGGACTGGTTCGAATAGGAATTGATCTGGTGGCTCCCGCCGAGGGTGAGTCCCTTGCCCGTGAGCAGTTTGTTCTCCGGGTAGTTCTGGTGGTAAATGGCCAGCACATCCTTTCCCCCTCTGAAGTGACATTCCTCCAGCGCCTCCCAGGTGACCGGGATGAACTTGCTTTTTTCAGCTGTGGTTCCCGAGGATTTTGCGAACCATTTCACCTCACTTGGCCAGAGCAGGTTCTGTTCCCCCGACATTACCCTCTGGATAAGCGGTTGCAGGTCCTCGTATGAGGTCAGTGGAACGCGTTCCTGGAACTGTTCGATCGAACCGATCTCTGCAAAACCGTATTTTTTACCGAACCATGTATCCCTGGCTTCCCCCAGTAATTTCATAAGCCCTTCCCGCTGAACATCACAGGGGTATTTCCTGAACAGGTCGATCTGGTGAAGCCGCTTGGTGTTCATCCAGTTGGCTATGGAACTCAGGATTGGCATGGGCTTGATTCAATTTTCCGGTTCGGTTCCGGGGTCGTTTCCGGCTTGCTATATGATCAGCATTGCGTCGCCATAGGTGCCGAAGCGGTATTTTTCCTTGATGGCAACCTGGTAGCATTCCATCAGGAAATCATACCCGGCAAAGGCAGAAACCATCATGAGCAGGGTGGACACCGGCAGGTGAAAATTGGAGACCATCATGTCGGCGATGCTGAACTCGTAAGGCGGGAAAATGAATTTGTTGGTCCACCCGTCATAAGGCTTCAGGTATCCCTGGGTCGATACGGAACTTTCAAGGGTCCGCATGACGGTGGTGCCCACCGCACAGATCTTATTTTTCCTGTCCTTGGCAGTATTAACCACCTGGGTTGCCTCATCGGCAATGATGATCCGCTCAGAATCCATTTTATGCTTGGTAAGATCCTCTACATCAACCGTGCGGAAATTGCCCAGTCCCACATGAAGCGTAATGAACGCAAACTCGCAGCCTTTGATCTCCAGCCGCTTAAGGAGCTGCTTGCTGAAGTGCATACCGGCCGTCGGGGCAGCTACGGCGCCTTCATGCTTGGCGTAAACCGTCTGGTAGCGCTCCCGGTCCTCCGGTTCAACGCTGCGCTGTATGAATTTCGGAAGCGGTGTTTCCCCCAGCTGGTAAAGGGTCTTCTTGAAATCTTCGTAATCCCCGTCGTAGAGGAAACGAAGGGTGCGTCCCCTCGATGTGGTGTTGTCGATGACCTCTGCAACCAGCACATCGTCCTCGCCGAAATAAAGCTTGTTCCCGATCCGGATTTTCCGGGCCGGATCCACCAGCACATCCCAGAGTCTTTGTTCACGGTTCAGCTCCCGGAGCAGGAAAACTTCAATTTCTGCCCCCGTCTTTTCCTTGTTCCCGTAAAGGCGGGCAGGAAATACCTTGGTATTGTTGAATACCAGGACATCCTTGTCGTTAAAATAAGCCAGGATATCCTTGAATACCTTGTGCTCCACTTTCCTTGTCCTGCGGTCAAGCACCATCAGCCTCGATTCATCGCGGTTCCCCGAGGGATATTTGGCAATAAGTCCTTCCGGCAGATTATATTTATACTGGGATAATTTCATTGGAATAAAATTTCGGGATATTTGAACGAGTCCCTTTATACGTAAGAAAACCCGGTTAGTTACAAATTGTTTAACATTTCTTCAAATTTTCCCGGTTCCAGGGCATCCTTAACGGAATATTGCCCGATGGCCGTACGGCGGAGCCTGGCAAGATAAGCCCCGCTGCCAAGGGCCGCTCCGAGATCACGTGCCAGGGCCCGTATGTAGGTCCCCTTACTGCAGCGTATCCTGAGCCTGAGCTCATGGCCCTGATATCCAAGCAACTCCATTTCGTGTATCATGATCTTCACCGGGGCCATGTCCGGTTTCTTCCCCTGGCGTGCAAATTCGTAGGCCCGTTTTCCCCCGAGCCGTTTTGCCGAGAAAACCGGGGGGACCTGTTCGGATTCTCCCATGAATTTCTCCAGGGTTTGCCGGATCAGTTCCTCCGTGATATGGCCGGTCGGGAATTCCCGGTCAACCCCTGTTTCCAGGTCAAAGGAGGGGGTGGTCTGTCCCAGCCTGAAGGTCGCTTCGTATTCCTTGGGCATTCCCTGGTAGGATTCAATTTCGCGGGTTGCCTTCCCTGTGCAAAGGATCATGAGCCCTGTGGCCAGCGGATCAAGCGTCCCTGCATGTCCCACTTTAATATGTTTAACGCCCTGTTTGCGCCTCAGGAGATTCCGGATTTTTTTCACGACATCGAAGGAGGACCATTCCGCCGGCTTATCGATCAGAATAACGCTTCCCGCTAAAAAATCCTGTTCCGGCATTTGTTACAGCCTGTTTATAAAAGTCCCGCCGCAATGGCAACGATCCCGATGACCAGGCAGTAAATGCCGAAGTACAGCAACTTCCCTTTCCTTACGATCGAAAGCATCCATCTGCAGGCGATGAGTCCCGATACAAAGGCAGCGGCAAAACCCACTGCCAGGGGCACCCATCCGATAGAACCGGTACCGCCGGCTTCCATTCCCAGCAGGTCAAGCAGGTTCGCGGCAATGATGGGAAGGATCACCATCAGGAAGGAGAAACGTGCCGCCTCATCGCGTTTGTTCCCGAGAAAGATTGCGGTGCTGATGGTGGCGCCGGACCGGGATATTCCCGGAAGTACGGCAATGGCCTGGGCAATCCCGATGACCAAGGCATCGAGGTAGCCTATTTTACGCTGGCCGGATGGCACAAAGTTCGTGATCATGAGCAGGGTGGCCGTTACAAGGAGCATGCTTCCCACAAGCACCAGGTTTCCCGTGAAAAAGGATTCCACCTGGTCCTTGAAAAAGATCCCGACCACACCGACGGGGATCATCGACAGAATGATCTTGACCAGGTAGGAGCTGGACTCGTTGTATTCAAGGCGGAAAGCCCCGGCAAGAAGATTGCGCAGGTCGCGGTAGAACACCACCAGGATGCTCAGGACGGTGGCTCCGTGCACAACGATGGAAAAAGTAAGGTTATCATTCGCCTGGATATGCATGATGACTTTCCCGATCTCGAGATGCCCGCTGCTGCTTACCGGAAGGAATTCTGTAAGTCCCTGTAAAAGTCCAAGGATCAAAGCCTCAAGCCAGTTCATCTATTCGGATTTCTCTTCTTTGGGTTTTTTCATGATGGCCCATATTTCGAAAATGAATCCGAAAAGGACTATGATCGGGGCGAGGGTAATTCTCCGGAAACTGAAGATCTTTTCATTGAAAACATTGGGATCATCTGATCTCCCGCCCATCATGAGCAGGAAGCCGATCATGATGATCGCAAATCCGATGATCAGCAATATATAATTTTCTCTCTGGAGCGGAAAGTCCGGACCTTCTTTCTCTGGTTTCTTTTTAGCCATGGTACTTCATATTATTAGTAGTAAAGATCATCGGATTTCATCCGAAGATACTTATTTATTGCAAAATAGGTGGATAACCAGTTCAGCACGATCCCGAGCAGGATCACGATGAGGAACAGGATCCCTATAATGTTAATGTCCTGAAAGCTAATCACTTCCATGAATTCCTTCTGAATGAGGTAGATGACACCTACCAGCAGGAGAATGGCGACGATGGCCGCATAGATCCCGTGTCCCGCGCTCCGCAGGAGAAACGGCTTGCGAATGAAAGAACCGGTGGCCCCGACAAGCTGCATGGTATTGATCAGGAAGCGGCGGGCATAAACGCTCAGGCGTATGGTATTGTTCACCAGGGCGACGGCAATAAAGAACATCACCGCGCTGAAGGCCAGGATGATCAGGCTGATCTTGCGGACGTTCTCGTTGACCAGGTGGATGAGGGATTCCTGGTACATCACCTCCTCGACCTCATCGAAACGCATCAGTTCCTTTTCTATGGCGGCAATGCTGTCCGGGTTGGCATAGTTGGCGTAAAATTTTACTTCGATAAAAGCCGGCAGGGGATTGTATCCCAGGAACTCGATGAAATTCTCCCCCAGCTCTTCGGAGGTTTCCCGTGCCGCTTCTTCCTTGGTGATATAATCCGTGGATTTTACATAAACCTTGGCATCCAGGTTCTTCTGCAGCCGGATGATGTCGACCTCCTTGGCATCCTCCTTCAGGACGATTGAAAACCCGAGATTTTCCAGCACGTACGTGCTCAGCCGCTGGGCATTCAACAGCAGCAGTCCCACCAGTCCCAGTAAAAACAACACCAGCGAGATGCTGATAATGGAAGTGACATAGGAGCTCCTGAGTTTTCTCCTCGTTATACCGGTTTCTCTCTTTTTCATGTCCCGTTGCAGGAATTCACAAAAATAATCAATTCCATGTAAATACATGCATTCAGCCCGGCGGATCAACCGGTAAGGGATTCCGTTGCAACGGTATCAAGGGGGACCGGTCAGGGGGGATTTCCTGCCGGGAATCAGTCAACGATCTCGATCCATCCGAAGGGATCGGGCTCGTCCCCGTACTGTATGGCTGTCAGCTTTTGATAGAGTTTGACGGAGATTGGCCCGGGGTTTCCGTCCCGGCAGTATTCGTAGGATTTCCCGTTCTGCTCGTCGACAATCCTGCGGATGGATGTAATGACGGCCGCAGTGCCGCAGGCCCCCACCTCGTCGAATTCGCCGATCTCTTCCAGGGGAACGGGCCGTTTCTCGACTTTCATGCCCAGATGCAGGGCGAGCTCCTGCAGGCTCATGTTGGTGATCGAGGGCAGGATGGTGTGCGAGTCGGGTGTGATGTAGGTATTGCCTTTGATCCCGAAGAAGTTAGCGGGACCGCATTCGTCGATGTACTTCTTCTCCATGGCATCCAGGTAGATGACCGAGGCGTATCCCTTTTCATGTCCCTTTTCAAGCGAAACCAGGCTGGCGGCATAATTCCCGCCCACCTTGATGTGTCCGGTCCCCAGCGGTGCGGCCCGGTCAAAGTCATGGCACACGAGCATTTCGACCGGCTTGAAGCCTTCCTTGAAATAGGGCCCCACGGGGGTGACGAATACCAGGAACAGGTACTCCCTGGCAGGTTTGACCCCGACCTCGGCCCCGGTGCCGAAAAGCAGGGGACGGATGTAAAGGGCAGCGCCCGTCCCATATGGAGGGATGAACCGTTTGTTCAGGCGGACTGCTGTCGTAATGGCCCTGTGGAACAGTTCCTCCGGTACCACGGCTAGTTTGATTCCCGTGGCGGACCTTTGCATGCGACGGGCGTTTTCCTGCCAGCGAAACAGCCGGATCTTCCCGTCCTTTCCCATGTAAGCCTTCATTCCCTCGAAGGATTCCTGGCCGTAATGAAGGCCGGTGGCCGCCATATGCACGGGTATGTATTCGTCCGACGTGATCTCGAGCTCACCCCACTGACCATTTCGGAAGTAGCAGCGGACATTATAATCGGTCGGCATATAGCCAAAGGGAAGGTTTTTCCAGTCAATATTCATGTTGGTAAAAGGATTTTATCAAAGCATATAAATTTAGGGATTCTGCCGGAGATAGCCAACCCCGGGATCAGGAGAATTGTTTGATGTTCTCGATTTGTTTCTCCCGGGGGACCTCGCGCATCCTCCTGGCGACAGAGGTATAAAATTCGTGGGTTTCAAGAAATCGGATCTGGGACTGGTTCCATTCCTTCTTCGAACGGATCCTGTTCCGTATCCGGTACTCCTGGAAAAGTTTGTCCGACTGGATAAGGAAATCGACCCTGCCCATGTGGTCCAGGTTTGCATCGCAGATGATCTGTTCAAGCAGGTTCCGGGGTTCGGGCGGCATGCGGGTTGCCAGAATGAGGTCACAGATCCGTTCAATCTGTTCGTCCTTGTAGCGGTAAAGCGGCAGTATCTCGCGGGCGAATTCGACCGAGCGGGACTCATGATCATCGCTGCGGTCGATGTACCCCATATCATGCAGGAGGGCGGCAGTGCGCAGAACGAGCAGGTCCTCATCGCTGACCTTTTCCCCCAGCCCAAGCAATTCAACCTGCGCGTAAACGTGGCTGGTATGCTCCACATTGTGGAAAAACAGGTTCCCGGGCAGTTCCTTCTCGAGCCTCTCGAGGATGAATTCTTCCAGGTCAAGCAGGCGGAGAAGCTGGACCTGGATGTAGAACCTGGCATTCGGGGTAATCCGGTCCGACTCCGAATATGTCGGGTTCAGTCCGTTAACAAAGAACATGGCGATGTCGCCCTTGTATTTGACCGGCATTTTCCCCCGGAATTCACACTGGAAGAAGTCCTTGATGAGCTTATAGGTGGTTGCCGAGATGTTCACCCTGCCGATCTCGCCCGAAGATTCCATACGGCTGGCGGTATTAACCGTATCCCCCCATATGTCGTAGGAATATTTTTTCTGTCCCACGACTCCTGCGATGACCGAGCCGGTATGGATCCCGATCCGCAGATCCCAGATATCGGAATTTGATTTTTTCAGTTCCTTCATGTACTGCTGCATTTCGAGTGCGGCCAGCACCACATCGACGGGGTTCGTACGGTTTTTGATGGGAATGCCGCCGGCCGCCATGTAGGCATCGCCGATGGTCTTGATCTTTTCAATGTTGTACTTTTCGACCACCGAATCGAAATGGAAATAGAACCGGTCCAGCTGGTCGATCAGCTTGTCCGGGTTCATGTGTTCCGCGATCTTGGTGAATCCCTGGATGTCTGCGAAAAGAACCGTGACCATCCTGAATTTGCGGGAGGTCACCTTGCCCCTGGCTTTCAGTTCATCTGCGGTCGTTTTGGGGAGTATGTTGGCGATCAGGTCCTCGGCCTTATCCTTTTCCTTTATGATCGATTCGGTCCTTTGCTGTACGACCTCTTCCAGGTGGTACTGTGCCCTCATTTGCTGGAGACGCCTCCATTTTTGTACCAGATAGAGGATAAGCAGGAAGCAGATTGAATAGATGATGAAGGCATACCATGCGGCATAAAAGGGCGCTCTGATCCTGAACCGGAACGTATCCGGGAGGGAGACCACCCCGTAGATGTCCTGGCTGCGGACCTGGAACTCGTAGTTCCCCTCGCCGAGCCTGTTGAATTCGGCGTACGGGTCATCCGTCCATTCGGACCACTGCTCGTTCAATCCGGCCAGCCGGTATTGGAAAAGGGCTGATGATTCGCAATTGTAATCCGCGGAAAGAAAGTCGAAACGGATGTGGTTCCGGGAATGCGGGATCTTCACACCGTCAGGCGCATCGTACCGGGCAGCCGGTTCTGTTCCGATGCTTACGCGGTTGATGTGGGTTTGTGAGGGAGGGGGCGCTGGACGGGTAAATCCGGGGTCATACCGCAGCAATCCTTCCTGTGTGCCTATCCAGATTACATTCCCCTGGTCGGGATAGATGCAATTGATGATCCGGTTGTCCAGCCGGCGGTATGTCAGGGGCTGCAGGGAACAGTTCCCGTCCCCTGAAAGCCTGCCCCGCCATAACTTTTGCACATTCCCATCCGGATCGTCGATGCTGATCCAGATCGTTTCCTCCGTGTCCCGCGTGATCTGTTTT
>Ga0307419_10001439_pt1 | contig 12228 bp, 20 predicted proteins | sample SalMarWE160230MG_2_FD_202512 | JGI IMG/M metagenome (GOLD analysis project Ga0307419, IMG submission 202512) | Salt marsh sediment microbial communities from the Plum Island Ecosystem LTER, Massachusetts, United States - WE1602-30 | ecosystem: Environmental > Aquatic > Marine > Intertidal zone... | reverse complement strand
TTTTGGGACTTCTTTACTCGGATATCGATGCGTTCATCTTTCTGGGCTAGGGCCATGGTTTTTTCTCCTTTCGTCACTACAAATATAACATATTGTACACACATTGTCCACACTTAATTTATAAGCTAAAAATAACATAATTTAGGCTTATTTCAACTTAAGGCGGAAATTTGAAATAAGAAGAATCCTTATTTCAACTGGGTGATCTTAGCCAAAATGTTCGAATCGGACCCCGAAGAATCGGGTCGGATACGAGTTTATAAAGCAGTTTGAATCGGACTCGGGCAACCATATAAAAAACCACCCATTTCTGGGTGGTTTTTTATATGGTTGCGGGGGTCAGTGTGTGCGCGGTGAACGCTGAACGAAAATACAAATAAAAATGTTTGACAGAGAGCAAAAGTAGGGTATAATTGTTAATGGAAACCATTTCCATTTATAGAATTATCGACGGACGTGGATTTTTAATGCCAAACGGTCATTGTCACGGGCAAAGATGGTGGCACGGGAAATTCAGAGGATACGGATATCGGCTGACTGTCGGAAGGGAAGCCATCCTTGATATCTTATCCACGCGCAAAGGGCATTTGAGCGCCGAGGACATTTACATGAAAGTTTATCCCCGGCATCCTCACATCGGCTTAACGACTGTTTATAGGACGCTGGATGTGTTGTCGGATATCGGCCTGGTTTATAAATTTGATTTTGGGGACGGCCGGGCACGCTACGAGTTGGCCGAGGGGCCCAAAGGAATCAACCATCATCACCATTTGGTCTGCACAAGCTGCAACAGGGTGGTTGATTATACGGATTTCATCGATGAAGAAGTGGAGTTGTTGAAAGAAACCGAGAAGGGGCTGAGCAAAAAATATGATTTTAGGATCACCAACCACTTGATTCAGTTTTATGGTTTATGCGGGAGTTGCGCCGGGAAGTAGCCGGATCTTTTCATCGTCATTGGATTCTCCGGAGACAGAGGACAAAAAACGAAAAAAGGGAAGGAGGTGTTTGATATGCCAGGAGGAGATGGAACGGGACCGATGGGTTGGGGTCCCATGACAGGAAGGGCGGCGGGTTTCTGCGCCGGCTATTCTGCGCCCGGTTATATGAATTCGGTCCCCGGTTGGGGTTATTCCGGTCGGGGGAGGGGGTTCTTTGGCCGTGGCGGAGGCGGAGGCGGAGGCAGAGGCAGAGGCTGGAGAAATGGGTACTATGCTACCGGCCTTACCGGTTGGCAAAGGCCCTTCATGGGGATGCCCGCATTCGACGCGGCGTATCCTTATGCGTCCGAAATGACCCCCAAGCAGGAAGCGGATATCTTAAGAAACGAAGCTGATTTTTTAAAAAAGCAGCTCGAAGATATCCAGGGCCGCATTGAAACGTTGGAAAAAACCCAGGTAGAGAAAAGTGGATGACCACACCAGGATGAAGGGATAGATTTTATTCTTTATCCCTTCATCCTGTCTTTTTGAAGAGGGAGTCATTATGCGTATAGCCATATCGACCGATGGAGATTTCGTGTCTGCCCATTTCGGCAGGTGTCCTTTTTTCACCTTTGTCGACATTGAGAACGGAAAGGTGACCAAGAGAGGGAAGGTCGCAAATCCCGGCCATGAGCCGGGCGCTATTCCGCTGTTCTTGCATCAAAAGGGCGTGGGTTACATCGTTGCCGGCGGGATGGGGATGCGGGCCACCTCGTTTTTTGAGGAATACGGCATCAGGACGATCGTGGGAGTCAGCGGCAGGATTGACGAAGTCATCGAGCAGCTCGAAAAAGGCGCCTTGGAAGGCGGCGAGAGCCTTTGTAAGCCCGGAGCGGGCAAGGGTTACGGTTTAGAAAAAGAAGAATGCGATCATCCGGAAGAAGAAGATCGTCCTTGTTAACGGGAGGTCGGGATCATGAAGATATGTGTCACTTCCGAAGGAAATGATCTGAATTCGAAGGTAGACCCGCGATTCGGCAGATGCCGATATTTCATTATCGTGGACACCGCTACGTCGGAATTTGAAGCCGTTAGAAATTCGAATATTGACTCCATAGGGGGAGCTGGTATTCAATCCGCGCAGTTGGTCGCTTCTCGGCAGGCAAAAGCCGTGCTTGCGGGCAATGTCGGTCCGGATGCTTTTCAGACATTACGGGCGGCAGGAATCGAGGTCTTTGCCGGAGCCTCAGGCACCATTCAGGAGGCCATCGATAAATATAAGAAAGGAGAGCTTAACTCAATTTCCAGCCCGAGCGCCGATCCAAAAGCGGGCATGCCGGGAAAGAATAAACGATAGGAAGGAACGCCTATGGCCGCGAAAGTGGACAAAAAGAAATGCAATGGGTGCGGCGCTTGTAAAGAGGTGTGTCCCGTTAATGCGATAAAGATAAAGAATAATAAGGCCCATATTGACGATGCTTGCGTAGAATGCGGCGCTTGCGTAGCGCAATGCCCGAATGAAGCCATCTCAATTTAGGGGATTTGGATGAGCACGCATAAGTGTTTTTTTAGTTTAGAATCGGTATGAATGAGGGAAAAGAACATGCCGCCATGCTTATGGAATGGATCAGAAGGCATGATCCGACGCAAGACAAGATGTTCAAAGAACACGATTAGGAGGTGATGGATATGCCAAGAGGAGACGGGACAGGCCCCTTAGGTCAAGGCCCCGGAACGGGCAGGGGCATGGGAAGAGGTATGGGAATGGGCAGAGGCGGAAGAGGCACGGCGGGCCCCGGAGGAAATTGCGTGTGTCCTTCATGCGGGACAAAAGTACCCCATGGGGCAGGCGCGCCATGTTCTTCCGTGGATTGTCCCAAATGCGGGACAAGGATGGCGAGAGAGTAAGGCGCAAGCCCCGGATCCGATAAGGGAGTCTTAGAGACCAAGAAATATCATGTCGCGGAATCGAGGAGCATTGCCTTAAAAACGGGATCCCGTTGACCGGCAAAGTCAGGTTTGGTAAAACAGGGATTGAAGCAAGGGTCGAGGGAAAAACGATAATGGAACACGCAGACGCTCTGGTCAAAGACGAGATCCGCAGGGTCTGGAAGAGGTTGTCGGATTGAAAGATGGATCCCGGGGATAGACGAGATATCCATGTGGTGAGATATTTTTCTTCGTTCGTAAGCGTTTCGGATGGACGGGTGGTCCATGTCACGGAGCCGACACTCGTCTTTTGTCCCTTGGCGCAACATTTATATGGATGCTTTAAGGGCCTGTCCGGAAACGACAAAGGCCGCATCAAGGAGGCCATAAAGTCCGCGATGGAATCAAAGATAAAGGATTACGGCTTTTTCACCGATAAGAGGAAGCTTTTATGCACAGATGTCTCGATCCCGTATGGGGCCTCGGAGATGCTCATGTTCGCTTTACGAAAAAAAACGATCGACGCGGCGGTCGTGGTCTGCGAAGGGGCGGGGACGGTCATCACCGCCAGCCCGGAAGTCGTGCAAGGCATTGGCGGCCGGATGAACAATGTGTTGCTGACATCGCCCATCAAGGGGATCGTTGAAAAACTCAAGCAGGCCGGATGTCGGCTTATATCAGAAAACGCGCTCATCGATCCGTTGCGGGGGGTGAAGGAGGCGATAGGGGCGGGGTACAAGACCATCGCCGTTACGGTAAGCGGGCATTCGGCCGATGCGCTGAAGACCGCGCGGCTATTGGAAAAAGAAAGCGGTGTTAAGATCATCGTGCTTGCGGTATGCACCACGGGAATACCCGAGGATAAGATCGTCTTCATCCGGGATCATGCTGATTTGGTGTGGAGTTGCGCTTCTTCCGACGTGCGCCGGATGATCGGGCCTTGGGCCAAATGCCAGCTCTCCAGGCAAATGCCCGTCTTTGTCTTGACGCAAAACGGCGTCGATTTTGTTTCTGCTTACGCAGACGAAGGCGAGCTCATCAGAAACCTGGACGCGGGGGAACAGTACCTTTTTTCGGGCGCGCCGTGCGGACAATGCGTTCACATGGGTGGTTTTAAGGCGTATATCACGGAGGCGGCGCTTCCCGTTCATGCGCGGCGCCTGCCCCGCTTTGAAGATAAGCCGTTTCTTTTCCGTGAGAGAGATAACGTTTTGCGGGAAGGATATGCATATGAAAAATATGGAGAATAAAGAAGAAGCCATCGACTATCCCGATGAGGTGGTCGCTCTTTTGAATGATCTCAGGCTCTTTGGAAGGATGAACGACCCGACGAGCTCGGCGTATTTAAAGGGCCCCTGCGGTGACTCCTTGGAGTTTTATCTGGTGATAGAAAATGCAAGGATTGCGGACATCAAATATTACACCGATGGGTGCGGCGCCACCAGGGCCTGCGCGGCGATGGTGGCGCATCTGGCTCTTGGTAAAACGATCCGCGAATTGTTGAATATTTCAGCCGGCGATGTCATCGAACGATTGAAAGGCCTGCCGGAAGACTACCTGCATTGTTCCATACTTTCCGTAAGCACCCTTTATAGGGCGGTGGCGGATTATTTATTGAGGGCATGATCATCATCGACCCAAGGTTGATGGTAAAGCGGAGCCGGGCATGGGAACCAAAGAAGCGGAGTATTTAGGGCAGGAAAAGCGCCTTAAGGAAAAAATGGCCAAGGTGAAGCATGCCTTGATCGTCATGAGCGGGAAAGGCGGCGTGGGCAAGACAACGGTCGCGGTCAATCTTGCGTATGTTCTGTCTTTGGCGGGAAGGACTGTCGGGATCCTGGATGCCGATATCCACGGGCCCAATATCGCCAAGATGCTCGGTATCGAAAAACGTTCACTTTATGGTTTTGATTCTGGGATCCAGCCGGTTGAGGTATCAGATAGGCTTAGGGCGGTCAGTATCGCTTTGACGGGGAACGATTCGGATCAACCCATTATCTGGCGGGGTCCCATGAAGGCGGCGGTCATTAGGCAATTCTTGGCTGACGTAAATTGGGGAGAGCTCGATTATCTGATCGTGGATTCTCCTCCCGGGACGGGCGATGAACCCTTGAGCGTTTGTCAGTTGATCCCCCATGTGGCCGGCGCGATCATCGTTACCACTCCTCAGGACGTGGCTGTTTTGGACGCACGCAAAAGCATCCGTTTTGCCAAAGAGCTGAAGATCCCGGTCGTCGGGATCATCGAGAATATGAGCGGTTTTACATGCCCGCGGTGCGGCAATGAAATAGACATTTTCAAGCGAGGCGGCGGAGAGACGGCGGCAAAAGAGTTAAACGTTTCGTTTCTGGGCCGGGTGCCTTTTCAGCCGGAATTCGTTGAATGTGCCGACAGGGGCACTCCCTTTGCGGCTCTCGGGGAGAAATCCAAAACTGCCGAAACCTTTATGGGCATAGTGGAGAAGATAAAAGGGTTTATCGGTGACGGGCGGTGACGAACGCGTTTAAATATATTTACGGACCGGTGCCTTCCTGGAGATTGGGCAGTTCTTTGGGCATAGATCTACTTTCGCAGGAAGAAAAAATCTGCAATTTCGATTGTGTTTATTGTCAGCTTGGCGCAACCAAGGAATATACGCTCAAGAGAAAAACTTATGTTCCGGTTGAAGAAGTTATCGAAGAGTTAGGAGCGTTGCCCGACGCGAATATAGATTATATTACTTTTTCCGGCAGGGGAGAGCCTTGCCTGGCAGCCAATCTGGGCGCGGCGATAAAAGCCGTGAAGTTGATCCGCAAGGAGCCGGTCGCGGTCTTGACCAATAGCTCTTTAATGGCGTTGGAGCAAGTGAGGAAGGAGCTTGTCTTGGCGGACCTTGTCGTCGCCAAGTTAGATGCCTGCTCACTGGAATCCTTGCGCGATATTAATAGGCCCGCGACGGGGGTAGAATTCAACGCTATTTTGGACGGCATAAAAAACTTCAGGAAAGAACACAAGGGGAAATTGGCCTTGCAGACGATGTTCATCGACGGCAATAAAAATGAGGTCGGCAGGTTCATTCAAATGACGAATTATATCAGGCCCGATGAAGTCCAGATCAATACGCCGTTGAGGCCCAGCCCTGTTAAACCCTTGGCAAAGGAGGGGATCTTTCGCATAAAAGACGATTTTGTTTCCTCTTGCAGGGCCCTTTCCGTGGTTTGCGCTTATGACGAGCGGGTATTTGAAAATATCGTATCCTTAAGCGACGAAGACACGTTAAAGAGAAGGGGGAAGGTCGGATCATAGAAATGTTACGGGAGATCCCGAAGTCCAATATCCATAATGCCACGGTCACGAAGAAAGAGCTTTATTACGAAGGGAGCATCGGCATCGATGAGAACGTATTTGGATTGCATCCCCTGTTTTTTCCGCCAGGCGCTTGAAGGAGCGCGGATCGTCAACGCCAGCCCGAAGCGGCAAAAACAGATACTCGATGGATTCGCCGAAAGGATCCCTAAAATTTCTCTTCGTTCCAGTCCTCCTGAAATTGCCAGGGTCGGATACGCCCTTCTAAAAAAGATAAGCCCCAGCGGAGACCCGTATCAAAAACAAGCAACCGTATCGCTTTACGGCAGCTTAAGAAGCTGAAGCGTAGTGTGAATCGGTCTCAGGATAGACTTTTGAAAGCGTTAGAATTGGCCATAGCCGGCAATATCATCGATTTCGGCGTCAAGAATAACGTGAACATAGAGGAAGAACCAAAGAGGATACTTACAGAAAAAAACAAGGTCATTCATAAAAAATCAGTGTTTCATTATTCAGAGTTCAAGCGGGCTTTGAAACGCGCAAAAAATATTTTATATCTGGCCGATAACGTTTGAAGATGCAAAGGCCTGTGGAATCGATAGTAGGACGCGGGTGATTTCCAACGGCACGGACGCTCCGGTTTGTTTATGGTGAAATGCCCGATTGCAGCAAAGGAGACCGGCTGCAAGATGGGGGATACCGTATTATTTTATAATTTAAAAAATAATGGAACCATTAAAAATTAGCAAGTATCCAAACGGCATCTTAAGAAAGAAGTGCGCTTCGGTAGAGCGGGTCGCCGATAGCGAAAGGAAGCTTTTTGAAGAGATGCTTTTTGCCATGCGGCATTTTGCGGGGATAGGATTAGCGGCTCCCCAAATCGGGATCGCCAGAAACTTGATAGTTGCGGACATAGGCGAAGGTGCGGTCAGATTGGCCAATCCTGCGATCGTGGAAACAAAGGGGTCCGGCAAGATGGAGGAGGGTTGTTTAAGCGTCCCCGGCGTAGGCGTTGTCATAGATAGGCCGGAAGAGATAGTCGTAAAGGGGTTGAATGAGAAAGGGAGGGTCGTCGAATGGAAGGCGCGCGGGCTTTTAGCGCGAGTGCTCCAGCATGAGATAGACCACCTGAACGGGCGATTGATCGTAGATTATTTGAACCTATTAGAAAGGCTTAGATTAAGGCTGCATCCAAGGAAGGGGCGCAGGGCAGATGCCCATTTATGAGTATGAATGCAGGGATTGCGGAAAGATCAGCGAATTCCTCGTAGGCGTTGGTCAAGAAAAGACGGAGCTTAAATGCCGTTCATGCGGAGGGGAAAAATTAAAAAAGATTTTTTCACAAAGTTTCATTTCTACGGGTGGTTCTGCAAACGGCTCGCAGGATAGTAAGACTTGCTGCGGCCGGGCAGAGAGATGCGACACGCCGCCTTGCTCAAGTGACGGCATATGTAAAAGATGACTTATGTATTGCATATAATATTTGAAAAAGACAGGGCGTTGCGTATAGGTGGGCCGGGAGAATGACACCTCAAGAAGGGCGTCTATTTTATATCGGCTCTGCCCAGGAGGGCTTAAAGGCACGGATAAGGAGGCATTTGTCAAAAAAGAAGAATATTTTCTGACACATCGATCATCTTCTATCTTTGAGCCAAGCTAAAATTAAAAAGGTTCGGATCAATGGCAAAGCGATGGAGTGTCGAATGGCAAGGAAGCTCCAGGAGCGCAAGCATGATGTCGTTGATCGTTTCGGCAGTTCCGATCGCCGATGCAAAAGCCGCCTCTTTTTCGTAAAAAAGAACATCAGCGAGGTTCAAAATTTTCTGAGAAGAGAGGGTTTCGAGGATGCGGATAAAAGTTCTTTTCGATAAAGATGCCTTGAGCCGGGACCTGCGCACCGGCTGGGGCGTTTCGTTCTTGGTCGATCGCAAGATATTATTCGATACCGGCGAAAAGGGGGAGCCGCTGCTTCATAACATGTCCATTTTGGGGGTTGACGTAAAACAGATAGATGCGGTCGTCATTTCCCATGACCATTGGGATCACACGGGAGGCCTGTGGGAAGTGCTAAGGCAAAGAGGGGGGCTTAAGGTGTACGCCTGCCCCGGCTTCAGCAGGGAGTTTAAGGACAAGGCGCGGGAAGCGCGGGCCGAAATAATAGAGGCCGCCCGGTTGACGGGAATTTCCCCAAATATCTTCCTTACCGGAGAAATGGCAGGCGCCTATCACGGCAAATACATGCCGGAACAGGCGATGGTATTAAAAACGAAAAATGGCCTCAGCGTGATCACGGGATGCGCTCATCCCGGAATTTTAAAGATGGTGGAGAAGGTGAAGACGAAATTCCCCCATGAACCCATTTATCTTGTGCTGGGCGGGTTTCACCTCCTGGAATCAGATGAGCGGGCCATTGAGATCGTGGCCGAAAATTTCAAGAAAATGGGCGTCAGAAAGGCCGGACCGACGCATTGCTCAGGGGAAGCAGCGGAAAATATTTTTAAAAGGTTCTATGAAGGGGATTTCCTGCCGGTGAAGGTTGGGCAGGAAATGGAGATTTAGCAAATGGCGGGGATTATTTTAAAGGAATTAAAGGCCCGCGCCCCTTTCACGTTGTTCGGGGCAATCACGGCGATCATCATCATGATGTTTTCTTCGCGGTTGCCCTACAGGGTCTCCTGCAATTGGTTTTCCAGCGTGACGATCTTTATTTTCCTTTTTTTGGCGGTTTGGTTGCCTTGCTGCGTGAGCGATACAGGCTTCCCGTTATTGTTCGTAACAAATGAACAAAAGGAGGGGCGATGAGCAAAAAGGTTTTTGGCCATGAGCTGATCCTGAACCTTTACGATTGCGATCTTGACGTGATGCGCTCCAAAAAGAAACTGGCCGAATATATCGACAAACTCTGCCTCCTCATCGACATGGAGAAATACGGCAGGACCCTGATCGAGCATTTCGGGTCCAGAAAACCTCATACGAAGGGTTATTCGCTTTTGCAGTTCATCGAAACGAGTTCGGTTACCGGCCACTTCAGTGACCACTGGCGCATTTCTTATATTAATATATTTTCCTGTAGATCGTTTGATCCGGCAGTTGCGAAAAGATTTACCAAAGAGTTTTTCAAGGCAAAATCGGTAAAGGCGCGGTTTATCAAGCGATAAGCGGGGGTCGGAAAATGGAAATCGAGGTAATGGATGGTAATTTTGAAAAAGAGGTATTGAAATCCGAGTTGCCGGTCCTGGTCGACTTTTGGGCCGAGTGGTGCGCTCCTTGCCACATCGTTGCGCCGGCGGTCGAAGAAATCGCCAAGGCGTATAAAGGGAAATTAAAAGTTTGCAAGTTAAACGTGGATGACGCCCCCAAGACCGCTTCCAGCTACGATATCATGAGCATACCGACTTTGGCGATTTTTGAAAACGGCAAGGTCGTGGATAAAATTGTAGGCGTGCTGCCCAGGGCAGAACTTGAAGCTGCGATCAAGCCTCACATTTGATAATCATTTGGACTTTAGAGAAGCCTCGGGGAGTCCGTATTTCAGAGAAGCCTCGGGGAGTCCGTATTTCAGAGAAGCCTCGGGGAGTCCGTATTTCAGAGAAGCCTCGGGGAGTCCGTATTATGGATTTTAAGCAGATTGAAGAAGCAAGAAAGATATTAGGGCTGGATGAAGAGGCGGGTGTGGAAGAGATCGCAAAAGCCTTCAGGGATCTGGTCCTTAAATAGCATCCTGATAGATGCAAGGAAAAAGATAAGAAGCGCTGTGAAGAGATGTTTAAAAGATAAATCACGCGAAGGACATTATCGGAAGTTATTGCGCAAATTACCGTTATTCTTTTAAAGAGAGAGAGGTCAGGAAAAATACCATGCCAAAGGAAGAATACGAGCATCTTAAAAGATTTTATGATGGTTGGTTGGGGGATTTGGATTTATGGTTCCTTTGACTGCGCTTGAGGGTCATCCTGAGCGACCGAAGGGAGTCGAAGGATGAGTGATGTTTTCGATAAATATTATAAGAAATATGACGGTTGGTATGACAAGCATAAAGTCGCATTTTTGTCAGAACTGGAGACGATAAGAAAGGTTTTGCCGAAGAATAAAAGGGGGCTTGAGATCGGCGTGGGCACAGGCAGGTTCGCCGCCAGCTTGGGCATTGCCACGGGGATAGACCCTTCGCGCAACATGCTTGAGGTTGCTCAAGGCAGGGGCGTGAATGTCCGGGTGGGGCTTGGTGAAGATCTCCCCTTTTTGGACGAAGCCTTTGACTACGTGGCGGTCATTATTACTTTATGTTTCGTAGAAAAACCCGGAAAAGTTTTAGAAGAAGCATACCGCGTTTTGACAAAAAACGGCAGAATAATAATTGGAATAGTAAGCAAAGAAAGCTTTCTGGGTAGATTTTACCGTAAGAAGAAAAGCGTATTTTATAAACGGGCAAGATTCTTAAGCGTGAAGGAAGTGACGGACTTGCTCAAGGAAGCGGGCTTTGCTTCCTTTTCTTATTTTCAGACCATCTCTGTTTTACCCGAGCGGATGATCTCCGTCGAGAAGCCCAGGAGAGGCTTCGGCAAAGGCGGATTTGTGGTGGTCTCGGCAAAGAAAACGCGATGAAAGGGTAGCGCGTGGACCCTGTGTTCTTGAGCAAGCCGGCTGTTGCTGGGGGATACGCCTTCGGTATATCAGGTAACTTTATCAACGGAAAAACGGAACGTTGCGAGAAACCGCCCTGTTCAGACGACGGTGTTTGCAAAAGATAATAGAATTAAGTAAGAGAACGAAATGACCCAGACAAAAAGAGTGGTCTCTATTGGATGTTCCGGATGCGGTGCATTAGCCGCCCTCATGCTGAAACAATTAGAACCCTCTCTTGAGGTTACTATAATTCGGGAACCACAGGAAAGGGGCTTATTGACAAGGTGTGCGACACCTTATATTTGCTGTGGCGATGTAATGGTAGATGCTTCCTATAAGGACGATAGCATATTTATTGAAAAAGAAATAAAATTGGTAAATGTAAGAGCTGTGGAGATAAATAGAAAAAAAAGAATAGTGACGACGGCTGACGGGAATACCTATTCCTATGACAAGCTGGTTTTAGCGTCTGGTGCAAAACCTTTTATACCTTCCATTCCAGGGGTTGACTTACCAGGGGTATTTACTCTTCGCACAAGCGGCGACGCGGTCGATATTCTCAATTGGATAAATTCCAGGCGAGTGAGAGATGTCGTTCTTTTGGGTGCAGGCGCGATAGGGATTGAAGAGGCCTATCTGCTTTCCCGCCAAGGACTGAAAGTTACGCTTGTGGAAATGCTCAGGAATGTCATGCCGAATGTTTTAGATCCGGATATGGCCGAGGAAGTACAGGCCTATATGGAAAAAAAGGGAGTGCGGCTCGGGTTAAATCAGAAAGTGACCGCGATCAATGGAAAAGACAGCGTGGAAAGCGTGACTTTGGCTTCGGGCGAACAGATAAACTCAAGTATGGTTATTATCTCCATAGGCGCACGCTGTAACGTTGAATTAGCCAAAGATGCCGGGTTAGAACTGGGTGAGCTTGGCTTAAAGGTCGATCAGAATTTACAGACCTCAGACAGTGATATATACGCTGGCGGAGATCTTATAGAATACCAAAGTCACGTTACGGGTAAGCCGGTACTCGGCCAGTTACGCCCGAATGCGGTGATTGCCGGTAGAGTTATAGCCAAGAATATTTTAGGTTTCAACATAAAATTCCCGCCTTTGATCAATAGTTTCTGTACCAAATTCTTCGACAAGTCTATCGCAGGAGCCGGTGTCACTGAACTGGAGGCTAAAAAGGAAGGCATTGAGGTAGCCATAGGAAAGGAGAAGTCTGTCAGTAAACATTCCATGATGCGAGAGCGAAAGCCTTATGTCGTGAAGCTGATATTCGACAAAAAGAGCCAAAGGTTAATAGGCGGGCAGATAGTCAGTGACGCTGAATGCCCGGTAAAACAAATCGATGTAATTGCCTTGGCAATAAGATGCGGCCTGAAGGTTTTGGATTTGACTACTTTGAGATGTGCCGGTCAGCCGGAGATATCTTCTGATCCAGGCAGGGAACCAATAGCGTTGGCGGCTG